>JRYE01000339.1_pt1 | contig 28272 bp, 22 predicted proteins | sample 235321 | NCBI WGS metagenome assembly JRYE01 (sample SAMN03074214, study PRJNA261473) | activated sludge metagenome | biome: Common Effluent Treatment Plant; feature: Wastewater; material: Activated sludge; isolation source: activated biomass in a lab-scale reactor treating industrial wastewater at... | reverse complement strand
CAACTGGTGATGTATGCCGAAAACTTGGGTTCTTTACCACCCAATTCCGGATTGCTGATTGTGGACTATGATAACCGCAGAAAGGAAATCCGTTTTTCAGGCGACCTGAGAAAAAATGCCGCAATTACCCTGAAAAGAAAAAAGAAAGATAAATAGTTTTTTAAAATGCCCGTTGTGTAATACCCAACTCTGTTTCATCAAAGGGCTCCAGTATAATGGTTTGAATAAACATGATGCGTTGCTCCCTAATGGCATCATCGGAATTTACGAGGCTGGCCTGGGCAAATACATCATCATAGCAATTGATGCATCCTAAAATTATATTTTCTTTTTCAAAATTAATTTTTCCCTCTCCATTGCCAAATACCAGGCCGGTGTACACCGATTTGCCCCCTCCGATATTAAAATCGGCACCATTTAGCATCCGCAATTGGTAAACAGACATACCGGCTTGCAGCCCGCTTTTGGAGCGCCAAAGATTTTGGCCAATGGTATTTTCCTGTTTTTCCTGTGTAGGTTTTAAGTTGCCGCCGATATACAGTTTTTGCAACTGAAAATTATTTTCTTCATCACCCCAAATAAATATGGCCTGCCTTGCAGTATGCGGAAAAAGTACGGAACATTTGCTGATTTCATTGTCCTGGAAATAATAAAAATCTTTGATTACATTTCTCTCCCCAAAATAGTAACTCAGCATTTCATGTGAGTTAAACTGCAACAAGTCTTCGGCATATTGTATTTCGTTGGGCAGGGTAAACTTTCTCAGCACAAAAGCATACTGCTTTGCAGAATCTACCCTTGTTGCGGAAATATACAGGCTAAGGTTGTTTTTTTGCAAAAAGATCGGCTCCTGCTCCAATAATTTTTTTTGGGTATTACCTTTAAAGCCGGCATTACCCAGCTTATCAAGCATTTCGGTAAATTCTTTTTCGGAAAAAGTTTTATAAGAAAAACAAAGATTTTTTTCCTTGCTGAAAAAAGTGATTTCCCTGCGGGTGCGGTCTTTTGATTTTTTACCGGGTTGGTAGCTGTAATTCAACTCACCCTTTACATCGGATAATACCGGTGTGAAATTATTTTTTTTAAGCCATTCATTAAACCGTTCAACGGATTGGCCCGAGGCTTTAATGATATCAAAGGCAGTGTATTTCTGGGCATTTGATCCAAGGCAGAAGACTACGGCTAAAAAACATATGGTAAACTGTTTTTTCAAAACATACGGTTTTAGGTGTAAACAATGGTTAACTGGTATTTTGACAGAATACCTTATAGAAACTGGTCTAAGTGGGGAAGTCTTTCGGGTAAGAAGATGGATTAAAGGGAACTGTACCCAAGGCTACAAAGTTAAAATACAGGTTCTATAAATGCAAGAAAATGGAGGAAAATATTGTTGGCGCCTAATGTGTAATTTATCAAAGAGTTATAATACAGCAAGTTGAAGTTTGCCTACGGCTTCGTGTAAAAAATTAGGTAAAATATGGGCATAGGTGCACATAATTTTATCGGGGTCGTTGAGTTGCTCAATCATACTTTGCCATTTTTCTGCCCCGTAATTTTCAATAACGGTTTTCTTTTTTTCAGGGGTTTTTAAATGCAGGCTCATACCAATGGCATCGGCTTCCGGGTGGAATTGAGTGCCAATCATATTTTCGTTAAACCGTATTGCCATTATGGCTCTTTCATAAGGCACATGGGGCCGGGCTTTTTCAATGGCTAATATTTGAGCGCCCATTTCTCTCAACCGGTTATGGTTGGGTTGAATTACCTGGTAATCCCTGCTGTCCACCGCATAAAAAGGGTCTTTTAAGCCGGAAAAAATCTGCTCATTTTCTGCACCGGGAAGATAATGTACCGGGAAAACGCCAAAGGCCGTACTTTTTCTTTTAGTTACATTGCCCACTCCGTAATGCCGGCACAGCAATTGAAAAGAATGGCAAATGAAAAACACTTTTTTCTTAAATACATTGGCTTCATTATTATTGTAAGCTTCAACGGCGCTTAACCAGCCAAAATATTTTTTTTCCCAATCATTGCCTTCCGTATCCAGTGGGCTTCCCGGTCCGCCGCTGCTGATGTAAATATCAAAGTCAAGGCCCGGAGCTTCATGCCTGAGGCGCACATCAAACTCGGTCTTCTCTAAATTTAAATGGTTACTATCTGCAAACTGGTTTAATATTTCCCGAATGNNATTTTACCTTATTTTTTAATGTTTTGGCCATTTTATTTTAAAGAAAATTTCGGGTAGCCTAACCCCTGCTTCTTCAAGATACAAGGGCTTGCGGTAATTTATAATATCTTTGCCGGCAATTATGAAATCGGGCCGTTTAAAAAAAGATAAGGTAAATATTATTACCCTGGGCTGCAGCAAAAATATGGTGGATAGTGAAGTGCTGGGCGGGCAATTAAGGGCCAATGATATTGATATGGTTCATGAAAACCCCAAACAAGACCATAACATTGTAATCATTAACACCTGTGGTTTTATAGATAAGGCAAAGGAAGAAAGTATCAACACTATTCTTCAAAATGTGGAATTAAAAAGAAAAGGTAAACTGGATAAAGTGTATGTTGCCGGATGCTTAAGCGAACGTTATAAAAACAACCTTGAAACAGAAATACCGGAAGTGGATGCTTTTNNACTATGCCTATTTAAAAATAAGTGAAGGCTGTAACCGAACCTGCAGCTTTTGTGCCATCCCTTTAATGAGGGGCGGCCATGTGAGTAAATCAATTGAAAGCCTGGTAGATGAAGCAAAACGACTGGTTCAAATGGGCGTAAAGGAAATTATGCTCATTGCCCAGGAACTCACTTATTATGGCCTGGATATTTATAAAAAAAGAGAATTACCCAAATTGTTACATGCCCTTGCCGATATTGAAGGGTTGGAATGGATCAGGTTGCATTATGCTTACCCCAGCAAGTTTCCTTTGGAAATTATTGATGTTATGAAAGAGCGGGATAATATCTGCAATTATCTTGATATGCCGTTGCAGCATGCCAGTAACGCCATGCTTCATGCAATGAAGAGGCAAATTACCCGTGAAGAAATGGAAGAACTGATTGTGGCCGTAAGGGAAAAGGTACCGGGCATTTGTCTGCGAACAACTTTAATAGCCGGTTTCCCCGGCGAAACGGAGGATGATGTAGCAGAGCTAAAAGCATTTTTACAAAAGCAAAGATTAGACAGGGTAGGCATTTTTACTTATTCACATGAAGAAGGTACATCGGCCTACGGACTTGCCGATGATGTGCCGGCTGCCGATAAAGAAAGAAGGGCGCAGGAGATAATGGAAGTACAGCAGGAAATTTCTTATGAGTTGAACCAGCAAAAAATTGGAAAAACATTTAAGACCATCATAGACAAGAAAGAAGCCGGCCGCTACCTGGGCCGCACCGAGTTTGACTCTGTAGAAGTGGATAATGAAGTTGTAATTCATGCAACTCAAAAACTTCCCATTGGTGAGTTTGTAAATGTTAAAATAACAAAGGCTTATGATTATGATTTGGAGGGAGAGGTGGTGGAGTGAGGGTAAACAGGTAAATGAATAGCTTATTTGCTTAATAACTGAAATTAATCTTCAATTATTCTTTCAAAAATGAGTTCCGGCAAAATAATCTTTATTTCTTGTTCTGAATCTTCTTTTTTCCAATATAAAACGAAATTCACTCTGGCATCTTTTATTGTAAAATTTCTGCGTTTTAGAGAATCAATTTGATTTTGAAACTGCTTAGAGAATTTTAATATGGGTTTTCCTATGGAATTTACACAATCATTGCCATCCCATTTTAACACATCACCACAAAAATATTTTAAGATTAAATGTTGACGACTTATGAAATAATCCAGCCAGATATCTTTGTGAGTTAAATGCATCACTAATGTTTTTGGAGGACCAAATTTTTTGTCGTTTTCAAATCGTTCTAAATTTTCGACTGATATTTCGTTAAATAGGGTTGTGTTTGTATGTATAGTCAGATTTTGCTTTGCTCTAGTCATTGCAACGTATAGTTGTCGTTTTGCTTCATTAGTTTCTGTATGGAAGTTATCCAGTAATAAAAAAACATTATCAAATTCTTTTCCTTTTGCTTTGTGGATGGTAGAAACGAAAATAACTTCTCCATTTTCATTATAGAAATCTTCCAATCTAGATTCACGTATGAATACTTCCAAATCAGATTTGTATTTCTTTTTTGAATTAGTTGTTTCAAAATCTTTAATAATATTATTGCATACTTCCAGCTTTGTGCTATTTCTGAACTGGTTATTTAAAACTCGCTTAGCGTGTTCCCATTCATCGTCGCTAATAGTAAAAACATTTTCAACTAAATTTAATTGACTAAGAAAGTATCTGACTTCTGATAGGTTGTACAAACTGAAAGCATCATTTGTTTGAATCAATTTGGCTTGCATATCATGCTCCAATAATACACCCGTGAGTTGCAATGCCTCTTCGTTTGTCTTTGTTAGTATGCATGTAGTTCCCTTAAGTCCTGTTGTGATAATGTCATTCGCAAGGGGAGTAATTAGATTTTGGCTGTTATACTGAACTATTTTTATTTGACCATTGTTATTTTGAATCGCGATAATAGGAGTGTCTTTCAGACGTTGTTGAATATTTTTTACAAATTGATTGGAGAACTCAACAAGATTGTTTTTGCTTCTGTAGTTTTCTATCAGCTCATACTTTGTTGCCTTATTCACTTTTATAAACTGTTCAAGATATTTTGAACTGGATCCTCTGAATTCATAAATGTTCTGATCATCATCGCCAACGGCAATTACTCTCATGTCTTCGTTTTGCTCCATCAATGTAAGAATGAGATTGAATTCATCTTCATTCATATCCTGAGCTTCGTCAATTACTAAAACGGTTTTTGTTATTCGGTTTGGTTCAACTTCTTTGTTTCTGATTTTCTCAACAGTCTCCTTCAATATCACATCTGATTTTTTCAAACTTCCCACCTTGCCCAATAAATCAAAGCAATAAGAATGAAAAGTCTTAATCTCAATGTAATTCGCAGCGTTCCCAATGAGCTTAAGCAGACGTTTTTTGAACTCCGTTGCAGCAGCTCTTGAAAAAGTTAACATTAGTAATTGTTCATGCTTGACATCTTCCATCAGCAGTAAAGATGCAAGTTTATGAACCAAAACCCTCGTCTTACCGCTTCCCGGGCCGGCTGCAACGACTATATATTTGGTTTCATTGTCCTTTATGATATTTAATTGTGAAGTTGACAGCTCGCCAAAAAGTTGTTTAAACTTTCCTGGAGTCATTTTAAGCTTAAGATTATCAAGTTTGCTACCTGGAAAATATCTTTTAAGAAATGATGAATAATTTAACTGAAAGTAATCCTCAACAAATTGTAAGGCTTCTTTATAGTTGCTCAACATTTTTTTAGCATACTCTCCAACAATATGTATTTGTTGAACCTTATTTTCATAAAAATGATTAAGCTTTCGATAATCTTCCTTTGTATATTTTTTATAATTATCAAGTTCAACCCTTTCAATGGTAAGGCTATTGTAAACAACTAGAAAACCACCCTCAATTTTTATAGCATCAATCCTTGAAAGAAAGAAAAGTGTATCTTCAATGTCATCAAGATTAATTTTTATTTCAAATAATTTTGGTTTTTTCTCAAACTCATATTTCAATTCATGTACAGAGAATTCAATCAAGACTTCTTCATTGCCTGATACTATTTCATCTGAACTGATTTTTTCATATAAATACTCAACAACGAACTTTGCCAACTCATGTCGTTTGTTAAGTTTCTCCTCAAGTATTTCTTTGTGTTGTTGACACAGCACAACAACATGATTTTTTGAAAATTCCTGGTTTTGTTTTTTGATCCAATTTTTGATTGCCCAGAAATTCAGCAGTATATTAATTTTAATTGGAGTTACATCATTGCATCCATTTTGTTCCGCTTCTTCATTTAATTCTTTGATGTGAAATGTTTTTTCATTTTCTTCAACAGCTGTGAACAAGAAAATTTCAATCTTGCAAAATGATTCGACTATACTAAGTGAACGGTTTATGTTTTCTCCTTTTTTAATAAATGCAGTTAAATCTTTTGTATCAGCCAAAATCTTTTCTTCTCGTAGCAAATTGATGATATTTATAACTTCCTCTTTTACTATTCCTAAATGATCGCTTATGTAATCTACCCGGCCTTCTGCTGTTTCGTCTGTTGCAAGTTTTCTGCTCTTATTTGAAAAAAGCTTTTTAATAATACGAATTGTTTTCTCCTTTAGCTTCTCTTCAAACCTTTTTGATATATTTATTTTATCTATTGCATCTTGTGCATTCTTTGCGAGAATGCTGTTCGCAAAGATTCTTGGCATATTTTGGCCTCTTTTCAGGTATCCTGCGTCTTCTAATGCTGCGATTGCAGTTTTGACTCTTGTTTCAATTTCGGCAACATTGTCATCCCAGCCAGCTTTTCTTGCTATTTCAAGCGCAGAGTTTGAAACTGTTGAACGAAATTTTGTAATCTCCTTAATGGCTTTCCAAATTTGTTGGATTTCCTTGATTGAAAGCTTTGTTTGATTAAGCAGGATAAAATGCTTACTGAGATCTTCCTCATTAAATAAAATGTAACAATCTGCTTGCGGAACAAGTTCTATATCTCTTCCTGCTCTACCAGCTTCCTGTATATAATTTTCAAGTGAATCAGAAATATCATAGTGAATCACCATTCCGACATCTTTTTTGTCTATACCCATCCCAAAAGCGGAAGTTGCGACGATGATTGAAGTTTCACCAGAAATGAAAGCATCTTGATTTGCCTTTTTTTCTTTCAAATCCATTTTTCCGTGATATGGTTTTGCGTTAAAGCCATCCTCACTTAATCTTTCTGATAACAAATATGCTTTTCTGGTTCTGGAAACATAAATAATGGTTGGACAATTCTTCTCTTCTATCAAAACTCTTATGGTCTGATATTTATCTTCTTCATTTCCCTTTTCATAAACGCTGTATAGTAGATTAGTTCTTGTAGTATGGGTTGTAAACAGTTCAAGTTCAAGAGATAGTTTCTGACGGAAGTATTCACGAATATCCTCAATTACTTTTTGTTTTGCAGTAGCAGTAAAACAAGAAACAGGAATACTATCAACTAGATTTTTCTTTACCTGAAGTTGTTTGATGAAATCGCCAATATAGAGATAATCAACTCTGAAATCATGCCCCCAGGAAGAAAAGCAATGTGCCTCATCAATGACAAAACGAATAATATTTCTCCCTGAAAGCAATCGTTCTATAGTTTTAGAACGTAAACTTTCCGGCGAAATGTATAATATTGAGGCAGCACCTTCCTCAACTCGTTCAAAAGATTTAGCTCTTTCAATTGGGTCAAGTAAGCCGTTTATGGTTACTGCATCAGTAATACCTAACCTTTCAAGATTGTCAACCTGATCTTTCATCAATGATTGTAAAGGAGAAATAATAACAGTTAAACCATTTGTACTTTCTCCACTCATCAATGCAGGAATTTGAAAGGTGATTGACTTTCCACCACCGGTAGGAAATACTGCAAGAATTGACTTTTGATCTACGGCAGCCTTTACGGCTTTCTCTTGAAGTGCTTCTCCTTCATAAGTTCTAAATGCATCAAAGCCGAAAAACCTTTTCAATCCTTTGTGTATGTCTAAAGTTTTTTTGCAATATTCACAGCCATTTATACAGGGTTTGTTTCGTAAAAGAAACATTATTCGTTCAACTTCAGGATAATTTTTCAACACCCAGGGAGGAGTGATTGATTTAATTTTTTTATTGGTGATAAAGGAATTGATTAGCGATAAACAATATGCTAATTCAATAGGATGCGCTAAAATGATTCCTTGCAGAACAGCATTTGAACAAATTTTTCCGTTAAATTTATGCTGTATAATTGTTGCTACCTCTGACTCTGTACAGGAGTATGATATAAACCGAAAGAAAGCCTGAAACTCTTTTTTATCTTTTAAAAGAGTAAAAAAGATTTTTTTTAATTGCTCCTCTAATTTTGTAAATGCAGCCACTTCATCGTAAAATAAATCATTGGCTTTAATTGCGTCGTTAAGTGGATTATTAGTGTCTTCGGTTTGCAGCTTATCATCTTTTACTAAGGCATGGTATGGCTTCGTAGGAAATAAAAGGGGCGAAAGAAATAATGTATCAATGATTTTCGTTGAATCTATGTCGGCGTCATTTAAAGCTTTACCAAGGAACTTAATATCATGATTAAAAATATTATGTCCACAAATAAATTTTACTCCATTTAGAAATACAATGAATTTGTCTAAAGAAGTATTATGAAAGGTATTCCCATCATTTTTGATGCTACCTATATCAAGTATTTTTCTTGTACTCGGCTCTATTTCTGAATCAATGAAAGCAATCGACTTCATGCAACTGTTTTTCTATACAATGTAAGATTTCAATATTTTCAGGAAATGGGGTATCGCATTGTTTTTTGTCGCTTAAAAATATGAATTTTTATATATGTTTTTTGAACTTATTGAAAGCTACGTTAATAACTACTCCAATTTTCAGCATCAGCTACCTTGCAGGATATTATTTTTTTTGTTGAATATTCATTATGAAAAAGTATAAGTCTGCCCACACCAACAAAAAAACCGCCCTCAACAGGCGGTTTTCAATTATAAAATCTATATCATTATTTATTATCCTTTCCTCTTTGATCTTACTTTCGATTTTGTAGCTTTTACAGGCGCTACTGTTTTTTCACCTTTTATGGTGGATGCCAGTTTGATGGCTTCGTAAGCATTTACTTCACCTCCGGTTGCACTAAGGTCAGAGAAGTTTACATCTTCACCGGTTCCCGGACTTTTTACTTTCTCATTATACTTTACGGTTGACTTTTCTATTACCGATTTTACCTGCTGTGCACTTAATGCAGGATAATATTCCATAATAAATGCGGCGATACCTGCTACTACAGGTGAAGCCATACTGGTTCCCTGCAAATTTTGATATTGATTACCACCGGGTACTGTTGCATATATCTTTACGCCCGGAGAAAATACATCGACTTCCTTTTTACCATAGTTAGAAAAACTGGCTGCCAGATCTTCTCCACCTGAGTTTTTAGGACCACTGGCACCTACCGTAATCCAGTTTTTGGCAACGGTGCCATCCAAAAGATTAGGAGTAGGATAGTTGTAAGAAGTATCTAAATTCTTACCATCATTTCCCGCTGCATGTACCAGCAATACGCCTTTACTTTCGGCATACTTCACTGCATCATCTACCCATTTTTTCTCGGGTGAGTAGCCTTTACCAAAACTCATATTTACAACTCTTGCTCCATTGTCCACCGCATAGCGAATGGCCAATGCAATGTCTTTATCATGCTCATCACCATCGGGCACGGCACGTATCATCATAATTTTTACATTATCGGCTACGCCATCCATTCCTTTTCCATTGCCTCTGGCTGCACCAATAATTCCAGAAACGTGTGTGCCATGCAGGGCAGATTTGTTGCTCACAAATACATTACCGTTGCCATAAAAACGATCATTAAAATCGGCATAATTATCTTTTACTACATCTGCTCTGTAGTTTTCGGGTGCCTGCTCACCGGCTTCTGCTTTTTTCTTTTCGCTATCTACATATTCACCAAAACCTTCTAAGAAATTTTTGTTGGTATCATCAAGCGCATTATTGCCCGACATTAATCCGTACAAATTGTTTTTCGCTTTTTTTGCATCTGCTTCAGTAGGTTCATAAGCACCTAATTCTTTTCCTGTATAGGTGTCTTTGCCCATTGCCTTACGCAAAACGCTGTCGCTTTTTACACAGTTATCATAAGCTCTTTGTAAAAACATTAATTCTAATGCACTTGTTTTTTCTTCGCTTCCGGCTACTTCATCTTTTGATCTTCTCCACATTTCAAATTCATAGTTTGCTTCCGGTGTCAGCTTTACTACTTTGGGATCAACGTTTTCCCATTTGCTTTTGAGGTTGTGATATACACGAGCGGCTTCATAAGAGTCCTGCTCTACATTTTTGCCATTGGCATTTCCCAAAAAATTCCAGCCATGCACATCATCTACATATCCGTTTTTATCATCATCAATACCATTGCCGGGTATTTCTTTTGGATTTACCCACAGCACCGGGCGCAGGTCTTCATGCGTAGTATCAATTCCTGAATCAATCACCGCTACAATTACCGGTGTGCTTTTCAGTTTTTTTGATTTTACAAATTGATATGCCTTGTCCATACTGATTCCATAATAACCCGAAGCGGCTTTGTCCATCATGTGCCATCCTTTGGGTGTTTGTTGTGCAGTTGCGGATAAGGCTAAAATTCCAGTTGCAATCAATAACAGGGAGCGTTTCTTGAAAATTTCCATGGTGTTAATATTTGTTTGTAAAGTTTGGTCTATTTGTAAAAGTAATGATTACCGCTCATAGATTTTTCCTAAATAACAAAGCATGCAATCGTTCTTTTAGGATTTTGTTGACGCTTTTTGAAAAAAGGGGGTTGCTTATGTTTTCTTTATTAAATGTCAAATTTTATTCCCTGCGCCAATGGCAATGAGGTACTGTAATTAATGGTGTTGGTTTGCCGTCGCATATAGGCTTTCCAGGCATCACTTCCGCTTTCTCTGCCACCTCCTGTTTCTTTTTCACCTCCAAAAGCACCACCTATTTCGGCGCCACTGGTACCAATATTTACATTGGCAATGCCACAATCGCTTCCAATATGAGATAAAAAAGTTTCTGCTTCACGCATATTTAATGTCATGATAGCAGATGACAATCCCTGCGGCACTTCATTTTGAATGGCGATGGCTTCTTCAATCGTTTTGTATGAAAGTAAATACAGAATAGGAGCAAAGGTTTCATGTTGCACAATTTTGTAACCGGGTTTTGCTTCGGCAATACAGGGTCGTACATAGCAACCGCTTTCAAAACCTCCACCGCTTAAAACGCCACCTTCCACTACAAAATTTCCACCTTCAGCTTTGCATTTTTCAATGGCATCTTGATATAGCTGCACAGCATCAGTATCAATCAAAGGCCCTACATGGTTTTGGGCATCCAATGGGTTTCCAATTTTTAATTGCTTGTATGCAGATATTAATTTTTGTTTTACAGTTTCATAAACATCTTCATGTATGATGAGGCGGCGAGTGGTAGTGCATCTTTGTCCTGCAGTGCCTACAGCTCCAAATAATGAACCTAGAATAGCAATATCCAAATCAGCATCTTTAGAAATGATGATGGCATTGTTGCCACCCAGTTCTAAAAGCGAACGCCCTAATCTTGCTGCAACTACGGCACCTACTGCTTTTCCCATTCGGGTAGAGCCGGTTGCCGATACCAATGGAATGCGATTGTCGGCCGACATCCATTCGCCTACATTTCTGCCACCTATTATCAGATTGCAAACGCCTTCGGGTATATTATTCTTTTTAAAAACTTCGGCAATAATATTTTGACAGGCAACTGCGCACAGTGGTGTTTTTTCGGAAGGCTTCCACACACATACATTGCCACATACCCAGGCCAGCATACTATTCCAGCTCCATACAGCTACAGGAAAATTAAAAGCTGAAATAATTCCTACTATGCCCAGCGGATGATATTGCTCATACATTCTATGGCCCGGTCTTTCACTGTGCATCGTAAAACCATGCAACTGCCGTGAAAGTCCAACTGCAAAATCACAGATATCGATCATCTCCTGTACTTCACCCATTCCTTCCTGCAAACTTTTTCCCATTTCATAAGAAACTAATTTACCCAGCGGTTCTTTGTACTGTCTTAATGCTTCACCTACTTGTCGCACCAGCTCGCCCCGCTTGGGTGCAGGCACCATGCGCCAGTGTTTAAATGCAGCTTCCGCCTGCTGCATTACTTTTTCATAGCTTTCTTTATCGGCAGCTGTTACCGTTCCTATTTTTTTGCCATCAACCGGCGAATAGGATTTTATTTTTTCTCCACTTGAAGTTAACCAAGTTAACCCTGTACTTACGCCACTGTTATGTTCCTGTATTCCCAATGTTTTTAAAAATTCCATAATCAATTTTTTCTATTTACAAATTTATCTCAATTCCGCCGGATAACCATCGGCCCGGCATAGCAGCACCCAAAAGGTCGCTGTAAGTTTTATTAAACAGATTATCGGCCTGAAAAAATAATTTTCCCTTTTTATCGATTAACATATAGCTGATTTTTGAATTGCAAATAAAATACGATGAAGTAATATTTGCCTGAATCGCTGCTGCTTTACTGCTTTTTCTTTGTTTATACAATCCGTTTAATGAAAAATTGAAACGACGATATCCGTAAGCAAATGAAAAATTGAATAACTGTTTTGCATGAGATGAAATATAGAATGAAGGAACCACTTCGTCACTTTTTGATTGAATGCGTGAATAGCCCAAGGTGAAAAAGATGTTTTTATCAGTATTAATTTTTCTGCTGTAAATCAAATCAACCTCAAATCCGGTTGTATTGATGGATTTAATATTTTTTGCAAGTGCATAATTACCGGTTGGGATCAGGTTTATTTTTCTTGGCATTTCGGCATAGGGAGTGGGTGTCCAGTCTATCAGGTTTTTGTGCCAGCGGGTAAAGAAAGTGCTGCTGATTCTGAAGGCATGAGCCGCAAAAAAATCGGCTCCGGCTTCTATATTCCACGATGATTCGGCAGCCAATGCAGGATTGCCAATGCTGCCACCGGTTACTAATGCTTTATTGTAATTATTGTATCGTTCGGTAAAATCTGCATCGCGAAAGGAGCGGCCTGCAGAAAAACGGTAAGTAAACTTTGCAGGAGTCCATGATAAATTGAATTGAGGTACAGCTATCCAACCATAATTTTCATCCCAGTCGAGTCGCAAACTTTCATTTATGTAAAATGCTTTTGCCGGGTTGTGTTTTAAAATCAAAAAGCCGGCGCCATGCCATAAAGCATGATTGCCCCTGTCATTTGATTTTATTTCTTTTCGCTGCCATTGTATGCCGCCGGTATATCCGTTTTTTTTGCCGGCGGTGGAAGTATAATATGCCTGAGCCGTAAAAAGATTTGTATGATTGATATTGGGTTTGGATATGGGGTTGTAGCGATATTGGTCTTTTAGTTTTTTATATCCGGCACACATTTGTAATTGTCCTTTCTGATATTTTTTTTGAATGGATAAATGATTCCACCAGGAACTTACTTTTTCATCGGCAGTATCGCTAACAAAAGTGGTGTAAAAGTTTTGTGCATTAAACTTTCTGAAATCAACAGCCGTACGAAAACGGATCGTCCAATCATTTTTTAGTTTTTGCGAAAAGGCTACATTACCATTGGTAAGATGAAAATAACCTTTTGTTCCCCGCAGTTGATTTCCGCTTGAATTATGAGTTTGCACTCCTGCTGATAGTACCGTATTTTTCTTTTTCAAGCTTCCATACAGTTCTCCATTGAGCAGGCCATGCTCACCTGCCCTTATTTTTAAGGAAGCATTATTTTTCGAAACAATGTTTTTAAGATAAAATGTTTTAGTGATGATGTTGATAACACCGCCTACTGCTTCGGAGCCATAAATGGCTGATGCGGCGCCTTTCAATATTTCTATTCTTTCAATTTCATCAGTATTGATAGGAATGTAACTATTGAAATGCCCGGTGAGCGGGTCGTTTAGTTTGATGCCATCTATTATGACCAGCACTTGTTGAAAAGTGCCGCCTCGAAGCACAATATCGCTTTGCGAACCTTGCGGGCATCTTTGCTGTACTTCCACTCCGGGTAAATATCGCAGCAACTCATCTATAGAGTGAGCGGGCAGTTGTTTTAGTTGTGAAGCCCTCATGGTGATTATATTTCTTCCCGATTCTTTTAGTTGTTGTTCCTGCAAACCTGCTGTAACTACTACATTTGAAAGTTCCAGTGTTTGCTCCTGTGCATATATATAAAGTTGGATTGATATCAGCAGACTAAAAATCAGTATGGCACGCTTCATGCATTTTGAATTTGCCGCAAAAATAGGGGAGAAGGTTTTATTGAATCCGGTTTATTGATTGTGTGAACCGCTGCTTAGTATTGTTCAGATTCATTGGGAAAATCGCCCGATTTTATATCAGTAATATATTGCTGAACAGCTTTTGATGCTTGTTCGTGTATATTGAGATACTGTCGCAAAAAACGGGGTTTAAATTCGGTGTTGATGCCCAGCATATCATGCATTACCAATACCTGACCATCGCAGGCACCACCTGCACCAATACCGATAGTAGGTATAGAAATACTTTTTGAAACCTCTTCAGCAAGTTTTGCCGGTATTTTTTCAAGTACGATAGCAAAGCAGCCGGCTGCTTCCAGCAATTTCGCATCTTCTCTTAATTTATTGGCTTCTTCCTCTTCTTTGGCTCTTACGGTGTAGGTACCAAATTTATAAATTGACTGTGGTGTAAGCCCCAAATGCCCCATTACCGGAATTCCTGCCGAAACAATTTTTTTGACGGATTCAATTACTTCTGATCCGCCTTCCAGTTTTACTGAATGGCCTCCGGTTTCTTTCATGATTCGAATAGCTGAAGCTAAAGCAATATCAGAATTGGATTGATAATAACCGAAAGGTAAATCCACCACTACTAAACAACGGTCAATACCACGAATAACAGATTGAGCATGATAAATAATTTGATCTAATGTAATGGGCAATGTGGTTTCGTGTCCGGCCATTACATTAGAAGCCGAATCGCCCACCAGTATCACGTCAATGCCGGCCCCGTCAATAATGCGGGCAAATGAAAAGTCATAGGCCGTAAGCATGGAAATTTTTTCTCCGGCTGCTTTCATTTTCTGCAAAGTGTTGGTTGTTACTTTTTTTATTTCTTTTTGTACTGACATATTATTGCTTTGTATTNNGAGGGGTTAGTTGATTGGTTGAATAGTTGAATAGTTTATTAAATTAATAAATCTATTTGCCTTTCTCCTTTTCCTACTCACATGCTACTATCTTGCTTCGTCCTTATCGCTTCATACAAACTATGGATTAATCCATCTGCCAGTCCTATTTGAGGAACAAATATTTCATCGGCATCGGCCCAGCGAAGTACATTTATATAAATAAGTAGTGCGGGAACTATTACATCTGCACGGTCTTCTCTCAGTTTGTACAAAGTCATCCGTTGATCTACTGTTAAAGCATTAAATTCACGATGATAATCTCTTAATATTTCTAAAGTCAAGGGTTTGCCTTCTTTCTTTTTTGAAAGCGAATAGATTTTATTGATATTTCCGCCCGAGCCAATAGCGGTAACATGATGAAACCCTTTTGTTTTTGATTTAATAAATTCTTTCATCGTATCCCAGGCAGTTTCATTGACCTGATTTTTGAGCAACCGAATCGTGCCGATATTAAATGATTCTTTGAAAACTAATTTTCCATCGCTGAAAAAAGTAAGTTCGGTGCTGCCACCACCTACATCAATATAGAGATAGGACTCATCCTTGTTCATATTTTCTGCTATATGATTTTCGTATATATAAGATGCTTCCTGTTGTCCACTGATAATTTGAATATCAATACCGGTTTCCAGTTTTACTTTTTCTAAAATTTCATTTGCATTAGCAGCATCACGAAGGGCAGAAGTGCCACAGGCTATTACATGCTCCACATCATAAGCTTCCATCAGCAATTGATATGCTTTTAATGTCTTTATGATTTTCCCGGCTTTTGTGTCAGCAATTTTTCCATGTGTAAATACATCAAAACCCAATCGCAGGGGTACTCTCACCATTTCTACTTTTATAAAAGCAATTTTTCCATGAGGTTCTTCAAATACATCGTTGATTAGCAAACGTGCTGCGTTACTTCCAATGTCAATGGCTGCCAGTCTCAATTTTCAGATTTTGTTTTTTAAATAAATAGTTATAAGTCTCTACCTGAGATCTTATTTTTTTTCTGGAAGTTCTTACGTATTCATTGCTCAGCTCATTATCCTGTTTTCTGGCCTTTACATTATCCTGCAATTGAATTTCCAGTATGTCTTTTAGTTCCTGTTTCAGCGCTTCGTGCCAAACGGGACAGGTGGCTTCTACGCGGTGTTCCAGATTGCGTTTCATCCAATCGGCCGAAGAAATAAAAACTCTTTCTCTGCCCCGGTTATGAAATACCCACACCCTTGCATGTTCCAGATATTCATCTACTATACTAATTGCTTTTACAGGTTTCTTAAATTTTTTATGTTCTGAAAACATACAAAAGACGCCACGTACAATAAGTCTGAGTTGCACACCGGCCCTGGCCGCTTCGTATAGTTTCTGTATCATATCCTCATCCGACAATGAATTCATTTTTAAAGTAATGGCTGCCGGTTTCTTTTTGCGAGCCTGCTTTATTTCTTCATCTATCAATTGCAGCATAGCTCTTTTGGCAAATAGCGGACTCGGTAATATGTATTTACATTCTTTCAAAAAATTAATACCGGTTTTGGGCTGTTCCAGGTAATTAAACATTTTATTTACATCATTCATTATTTTTTGATTGGATGTAAGCAGGCAATGATCGGCATAAAGCTTTGCTGTTTTCTCATTCAGATTTCCTGTACTTACAAATCCATAAAAGATACTATTGTTGTCAGTTGTTTTTTTTCTAATCAGACATATTTTAGAATGTACTTTCAGGTTAGGAATTTCTACCAATACTTTGGCGCCTTCTTCTTCCAATCTTTCTTTCCATTGCAGGTTGGCTTCCTCTTCAAACCGGGCTCTCAGTTCCAGCATCACAACCACATCTTTACCGTTGCGTACTGCATTGATAAGGGCATTCACAATTTTTGATTGTGAAGCAAGGCGATAGCAGGTAATTTTTATAGTAGTTACATCGGGATCAAAGGCTGCCTCTCTCAATAAATCAATAAGAGGTAAAAATGAATGATAGGGAAAATGCAGCAATACGTCTTGATCCAGTATAACGTCCGATACTCTTCGCTCGGTAAGTAATGGATGGTCAAATGGTTTTTTTCTTTGACGTTTTTCCGTAAAGACCTGTTCGGGAAATTCCATGAAGTCTCTGAAATTGTGAATGCGTCCACCGGGAATTAAGTTATCCCTTTTTGTAAGGTTCATTCTGCGCACCAAATACTCCAGCAATCCCGGATCCATTTCCCGGTCATACACAAAACGAACGGCTTTTGCCTTGCGACGATTTTTGATTCCCTTCTCTAATTTTTGAATAATAGTGGTGGATACGTCCTGGTCAATATCAATTTCTGCATCTCGTGTTACTTTAAAAATATGGGATTGATATTGGTCGTAGCCAAAATAAGAAAATATATCGGGCAGACTGAACCGAATGACATCTTCCAATAAGATAATATGGTGTTCATCTGTTTTGGTTGAAGGCAGAATGACAAAACGATTCATGGTACGGCTCGGAATTTCAATCAACGCATATTTTCTTTTTAGGGCACTTTCTTTTTTCCACATCACTACACCGAGGTAGATGGTTTTATCTTTTAATGCCGGAAACTGTGGAATGTTTTCAATCATCAATGGAATGACTTCTGTGCTTACTTCTTCTTCAAAATGATTGCGAACAAATTCCTGTTGTTCTTTATTCAATTCTTTTTCGGTGAGCAACATTATCTTTTGTTCTTTCAGCAAAGCTTTTACTTCTTCCCATATCCGGTGAAACTCGCCTTGCTGATTCAGCACCGTCATTTGTATTTCGTCTAATATTTCCTGCGGATTGTTTTCNNGGCCAAACTGGATCATGCGTTTTAATGTAGCCACACGTACTCTGAAAAATTCGTCTAAATTGTTTGAAAATATTCCCAGAAAACGAACCCGTTCCCGCAGGGGAACCGTGGCATCTGCCGCTTCCTGCAAAACTCTTGCATTAAATGAAAGCCAACTGATGTCTCTTACTATTGTTTTTCGCTTGTTGGAAACTGCCATTTGTATTTGATTCTTGCCTATAAAATTAATAAACTAATCTAAGGAATGAAATCTGAATTTCAATTCAATGAGAAGTCTCCATTGGTTTACGGAAGCGCTTCTTATTTTAATTTATCAATAATACCGGTTGTGGAAAATCCTTCAACCATTTTATTAATTACTATGCGGCCGCCATTTGCCATTACTTCATTAGCCCCCACAATTTGCTCCAGCGTATAATCACCGCCTTTTACCAATACGTCAGGCAGCAATTGGTTTATAAGATTGAAAGGCGTGTCTTCTTCAAAAATAATTACGGCATCTACCATTACTAAGGAAGCTAATATGATTGCTCTTGATTTTTCATTATGTATGGGCCGGCTTTCACCTTTCAGTCGTTTGGTGGATGCATCGCTATTGATACCTACAATTAAATAATCGGCTTCGGCAGCTGCCTGAGATAATGAATAAATATGTCCTTCGTGCAACAAATCAAAAACACCATTTGTAAAGGCAATGGTTTTCCCTTTTACACGCCATTGTGCTACCAGTCTGATGGCTGCTGATAATTCAAAAATTTTATTGGGAATCTGATCGGCTCTTTTCATCTGCAATATTTTATTGTGATGTTTTTTTCTTATTGAGCAGCGGCATGGCTATAAAACTTGCTATACCGCCAATAGAAGTAGTAGCAACCTGCGCCAGCCATAATGCCCAGCCATATGCCAGCGCAATGGCTTTGTCGAGTCCATACAACATCATCCCTTGCTGCACCATCAACGGATATGCGCCAATGCCGCCGGGTGTTACAATCATACCAATACTTCCGGTTGATAAAACCGTAAATGCTTCCGGAATTCCATATCCTTGTGTTTGCTTAAAAGCCTGAAAGCCGATATAGCCACCCATCAGATAAACGATCCAGATGACTAAAGTAAGTAATAAGAACTCCCATCTTTTTTTTAAATGGCGAATGGCGCTCAATCCCTGCCACATATTCTTGCCGGCTTGTTTCAAAAGTCGTTTTATATCATTCAGGTTTTTCTTTTTTACAATCATCCAAATGATAAAGCCGAGTACTGCTATACCCAGGATAGCATAGAAAATAATTTTGCCTGTATTATCTTCATGACCATCTGCTGTGGGTTTACTTTTAAATAATGTGTCAATAATTTCGGTGTACAAATGCGGTTGAATAACTAAGGTGATTAGAAATACCAGCAATAAACAAATAGCATCAATTACTCTTTCAAGAATAATCGTTCCTATCAGTTTTTCAACAGGTACTTTTTCGTATCGTGAAAGGATCGTGCATTTGGTAACCTCACCCAGCCGGGGTACTGCCTGATTTGTAAAATATCCAATCAATACTCCAAAAAATGTGTTCTTTCGCTGTACGTTGTAACCCAGTGAATCAATTAATAATTTCCAGCGAAGCCCACGGGCATAATGGCTAAACCAAAGCAACAAAAATACAGGAGGCACCAGCCAGTAATTCATACTTTGTAAAGCCTCTTTGATTTCTTTTATTTGCTCCTTATTTAAATCCCGCACCGACCACCAGGCAAGAAAACCGCCAAGCCCTAAAAAAAATCCGTATTGTAATATGGTGAGGATACGTTTGCTCATGTACTGCGAAGATAGAAGTCAAAAAAGGAATTGTAATCAGTTGCCAATTTATTCTCAAAAACTTAATGTGTGAATTTATGATTTGGAATTAGTAAATGAACCATCGTTTCACAGAATAATTGCTGATATTAATCAGCCCAATAACATATTATCTATCAGTCTTACTTCGTTTAAAAAGGCTGCGATAAGGGCAACCGGTTTTTGATGTCCATCCCAGTTTACTATTTCTTCCAGGCTATATGCATCGGCAATGTTGATATAGTCGGGTTTAAATCCATTCTGCTCCAGTTTTTTAAATGCCTTTTCTTTTAAATATTGCAGGTTGCCCGGTTTTATATTTTCTTTGAGATGATTGAGACATTGATAAATAGCTACTGCTTTTATTCTATCATCTTTATTCAGTCGCATATTTCTGCTGCTCATGGCCAGTCCGTCGGCTTCACGTAGGGTAGGGCAGATGTTTATTTTCATTTTATTGCCCCAGCCCATCAGGTCAATCAGTTTTGAGATAACCATACATTGCTGATAATCTTTTTGACCCAGATAAAGTTGTGTAGGCTTTACTATTTGCAACAACCTTTCTACCACCTGACACACACCTTGAAAATGTCCCGGACGAAACTTGCCATCCAAAACCGTTTCTAAAAATCCAAGATTATAATGTTTTAATAACTGTGTGCCTTGTGGATAAATTTCGGATACAGCGGGTAAAAACAAAACATCGCATCCGGCGGCTTCAAGTTTTTCAATATCGGTTTCAATTGTTGCCGGGTATTTTTCAAAATCCTTTGTGTCGTTAAACTGTGTAGGGTTTACAAAAATGCTGCAAACGGTAAGGTCATTTTCTGCCTTTGAGGCTTCAATCAATGAAATATGCCCTTGATGCAAGGCCCCCATTGTGGGCACAAATCCCATTGAAAAGAATTGCTCCGATGGGGTTAATCTTCTTTGAGTTTCAATCCATTTGCTCAGGTCTTCTGATTTTTTAAATAAAACCATGAATGATTGATTTTGATATGTTGTTTTTGTAAAACCCTGTAAATCCGGCCTAAAATAGCTACCTTTGCAATCCTTTAGAAAAATTTCTGCAGGTGCAGAAAAGTTTAGATACTAAATTAGACACCCATGTCGGCAAAGAAAAGGATTTTATTTATCGCTAATGAAATGTCACCCTATCTGGAGTTGACTGAATTTTCGGAGATCGTGAACAAATTAGCCATTAAGTCAAACGACAGCGGGTTTGAAGTACGTTGCATCATGCCGCGGTTTGGTATCATCAATGAACGCCGCCACAGGCTGCATGAAGTGGTAAGATTATCGGGTATCAATGTTTCAGTTGATAATGATGATATGCCATTGCAAATAAAGGTAGCATCACTCCCCAGTGCCCGTTTACAGGTATATTTTCTGGATAATGAAGAACTATTCAAACGCAAATTCGTATTTCATGATGAAAATGAAAAATGGTTTGAAGACAATGATTTGCGTACGGTTTTTTATTGTAAAGGAGCTTTGGAAACCGTAAAGAAATTTGGCTGGCCGCCCGATATTATTCATTGCAGCGGGTGGATGACCGGATTGATTCCTGCTTATCTAAAAACGGTTTACAAAAAAGAACCCGTATTTGCACATAGCAAAACAGTATTTACAATTGGTCAAAATACTTTTAAGGAGAAACTGGGAAGTGGTTTTATAAAGAAAGCATTGATACATGCTTCCTTGAAAGAAAAAGACCTGGATGTGTATAAAGAAGGAACCAATACGGCTCTTTATCGCGGCGGCGCCAGTTATGCTGATGCAATTACATTTGGAACTGACACACCGGATAAAAAATTGGCCGAAGAGTTTGCAAAAGTTAGAGGCAAGAAAACCATGCCTTTTCAGGAAGGAGGAGATTTAACAGACTATTTACAACTCTATAACGACCTTGCAGGCAAGTAAACGCTAACCTCAGATAAAACTGATTTGTGAAGAAAAATTACATTAGACTTTTTGTCCCCGCCCTTATTTTTTCCCTGTTTCTTTTTGCTATTGGTTGCCGAAAAATAAATGAAGCAACGGATGTGGGCGCCGATTTAATACCCGCAGTGGACAACATCCACACTTTTGATACCACCATTACCGTAGAAGCGTATAATGATACATTTGGCCTAGCCAATGATTCGCAGTATCTCGGGCGCAGCGAAGAAATGTTTCTAGGAAAAATCAATAATGATCCATTTTTTGGAAAAACAGATGCGCAGATGTTCTTTGAACTGAAGCCCACAGTTTATGGAGCCTATCCCTTTGCCAGAAAAGACAGTGTAAAACTTGACTCAGTGGTTTTAATATTAAACTATCTGGAAACCTATGGCGATACCAATACAGCACAAACACTTAAAGTGTATGAACTGGATCAAACAAACAATTTCACCAGCGATTCTGCATACCTGATACGAAAACAGAATTTTACATTTAATACAGCTGCTCCATTAAGTCTTCCCGGGCAAACATTTTTGCCTCGCAATCTAAATGATTCAGTAAAAGCTTTCCGGGATACAACCGTGAATCAGTTGCGCATCAAATTAGATACAGCTTTTGCAAGAAGATTATTTAATTATGACACCACCAACGCTTACAAAACAGATTCTATTTTCAGGTCTTTGTTTAAGGGATTTGCAGTAAGATCGGAAGGAAGCGGAAATGCAATCATGGGATTTTCACTTGCGGGCATTAATACCAAACTAGCTATTTATTATAATTATCCCAAGCCGGCAGGCGCAGGCAGAGATACAACCGTAAACTATTTCTTTTTTACGACGCTCTCGGCAGCAGCAAACTATGTAGGCAGAGACTATACCGGTACACCGGTAGCCAGTGCAGCAGGTGTAGCTACTCCGGCTCCATTTGTATATCTTCAAAACTCACCGGGAACTTTTGCGACGATCAAAATTCCTGCATTGACGGGTATGAGTAACAGGCTTATACATAGAGCGGAATTAATTGCCGAGCAGATTTATGATATAAGTGATAGTACATTCTTCTCTCCTGAGTTGTTATATATGGATGCTTATGATCCTGCTATAAGTACTGGTAAAAAATTCAGGTCAATTCCATTTGACATCTTGTATAGTCTTCCGGATTTTGGACAACCCACTAATCTTCCGACTTTTGGAGTTGCTCCTTTATATACTATTGATGGATTTGGAAATAAAATAAGAACCTGGCATTTTAATATATCACGATATGTACAAAATGTGTTGACATCCAAAAGACCTTTATACGATTTGCGGTTATACTCTCCATTTTTTATGACTAACAGGTATGAAAATGGTACTGCAGAAGCAACATCCTTTTCTTCAATATTCGGATTAAACTCATCTATAGCGAAAGGAAGAATCCGACTTGGTGGCGGCAATCATCCAACACAAAAAATGAGGTTAAGAATTATTTACTCAAAACTATAATGATCGTTATTTATCAAGATATGTTTATAAACCCCTTGTACTTTTACAGGGGGTTTTGTTCATTATAGCAGCAGCCTTATCTTTGCCGCCTCAAAAAGTATTCGTTCAGCAATAAAAAAAATTAATTATGCCTTATTTATTTACATCAGAATCTGTAAGCGAAGGACATCCTGATAAAGTAGCCGATCAGATTTCGGATGCACTCATTGATAATTTTCTCGCATTTGATCCACAGTCAAAAGTTGCCTGCGAAACATTGGTGACTACCGGGCAAGTTGTACTTGCAGGCGAAGTAAAGTCTAGAGCCTATCTGGATGTACAGCAAATAGCTCGTGATGTAATTCAAAAGATTGGCTATACCAAAAGCGAATATATGTTTGAAGCAAACTCTTGTGGCGTTTTATCAGCCATACACGAGCAGTCTTCCGACATTAATCAGGGAGTAGAACGTAGAAAGAAAGAAGATCAGGGTGCCGGAGATCAGGGTATGATGTTTGGCTATGCTACCAACGAAACGGAGCATTATATGCCGATGGCACTGGATCTGGCTCATAATCTTTTGATAGAACTGGCGGCCATTCGCAGAGAGAAAAAATCAAAAATGCCCTATCTGCGTCCCGATGCAAAAAGCCAGGTAACGCTTGAGTACGATGATAATAATAAGCCGGTACGAATTGATGCCATTGTGATATCTACACAGCATGATGACTTTGACAATGAAGCAAAAATGCTTGCGAAGATTAAAAGCGATGTAATCAATATTTTGATACCCAGAGTAAAAGCAAAATACAAGAAGTACAGAAAGCTGTTTAATGATAAAATAAAGTACCATGTAAACCCTACCGGAAAATTTGTAATAGGCGGACCACACGGCGATACCGGATTGACAGGTCGCAAGATTATTGTGGACACTTACGGCGGTAAAGGAGCACATGGTGGTGGCGCTTTCAGCGGAAAAGATCCTTCTAAAGTAGATCGTTCTGCCGCTTATGCTACAAGGCATATTGCCAAAAACCTAGTAGCAGCCAGTGTGTGTAGCGAGGCATTGGTTCAGGTTTCTTATGCCATTGGTGTAGCCAAACCAACGAGTATCAATGTTAATACTTTTGGAACGGCCAATGTGAATCTTACCGATGGACAAATCAGCAGAATTGTAGAAAATCTGTTTGATATGCGTCCATACTTTATAGAACAAAGATTTAAACTGCGCAATCCTATCTATAGCGAAACAGCAGCCTATGGTCACATGGGTCGCAAACCACAGATTGTAGAAAAAACATTTGTATCTCCTGACGGTAAAAAAGTTACCAAAAAAGTAGAGCTATATACATGGGAGAAACTGGACTATGTAAACAAGGTAAAAAAGGCATTTGGNNTGAAAGCAGTATGTTTTCGGTGTTTTTTGTTACAAATCATTCAGCCCAGGCTCATAAAAATTGAAAGTTTCATTGTAGGAAAAAAAGTAAATTTGTAGAAATGCTATAACTATGACTATTTCAACAGTACGTGAAAAACTATATTACTATATCCGTGTTGCAGATGATAAAAAATTGAGAGCAATCTATACTATGTTGGAACAGGATATAGTTCAGGAGTTGGAATGGTGGGAAGATAAAGAATTTACTAGGGAATTAGATAAAAGAGTAAAGGATTGGAGCAGTGGGAAGCAAAAGGGGTATAAATTATCAGAGGTAAAAGACTCAATAAGTCAGCTTCAATCAAAACGGTTGAAAAAATGAAGTTTGAATTCATTTTTTTAGAGAAGGCAAAATCTGAGCTGTTGGAAACTTGGATCTGGTATGAAGAAAGACAGGAAGGATTGGGCGAAAGGTTTAAAGAAAAAGTATTTGAATGTATAAATAATATTGAACAAAACCCGTTTCTTTATCCTGAATGAAAGAAAAATTATAGAGAAGGGTTAGTTGATATTTTCCCTTACCTGATTATCTATCGTGTCCTTAAAAGAAGGAAACTGGTTTTAATTGTTTCTGTGTTTCATACCAAGCGGAATTATAAGTTGAAATACAAAAGAAAATAGTTAGAAACAAATGAGAGTATTTAAGTGTTATGGCTAATTATCTTTTAAATGGAAGATAATAACACTAGCGCTTTCAATTTTGTCAATATTTTTTATTCTTAAAACATTGGACTATTTGCTTAAGTTACCAGCAAAAGCCAAAAAAACACATTAATGATTGGTCGTGTATGCTTATGGCAATATTTTATCCCAAAAGGGATAACAAGGAAGTGATGGCATTGTGGTTACCTATATTTTGTGCCTAAAGGCACTTATTAGATTTTACTCAATACATACAATGAGCATTAATAAAGTAGCAAAGCCCATAAGGCTTAGATATAGGTAACAAATAAGTGCAGCCTGACCCTTTGTCTAAATAGGGACAAAATGTAATCTACTTTCAAAAGTCTTATACTAAATTTGAAAAGTGAAAAACTTCAGATACCAGCAAAGGCCCAAAAAAAATACATTAGTAATTGGCAGAGATGCAGTAATAGCTGCATTGCAAAGCGGAAAACAGTTGGACAGAATCTATTTGGATGCCAAAGCGCAACATCCGCTTATTGGCGATATAAAAATACTGGCGGCTAAAAATGGCGTGCCACTTAATTATGTGCCCAAAGCAAAATTGGATGGCTTTAATATTGAACAACACGAAGGAGTCGTAGCTCAAATCGCAAGAGTGCAGTACCAGAATCTGCAAGATGTAATTTCCTGGGTGATGGAAAGTGGCGAAGCTCCTTTGTTTATTATTTTGGATGGCGTTACTGATATTCGCAATATCGGCGGCATAGCCCGTACGGCTTACTGTTGCGGTGTACATGCCATCATCATACCCGAAAAAGGAGTGGGGGCATTGAATGAAGATGCGATATTAACTTCGGCCGGTGCGTTGGAAAAAATAGCTGTTTGTCGTGTAAACAGTTTGATGAAAGCTGTAGATGAACTTCATCTTAATGGCATTAAAGTTTTTGCTACGGAGATGCAGGCCACAAAGAATATTGACGAAGTTGACTTTACAGAGCCTTGTGCTATTGTGATGGGGAGTGAAGACAAAGGAATTTATCCCGCCTTATTGAAAATTTGTGATGAAAAAATAAAGATTCCGATGAAAGGAGATTTTGAAAGCCTGAATGTATCCGTTGCCACCGGCATGTTTTTATATGAAGCCATGAAACAAAGAATGAAATGAGTGATAGAAAAGAAATAAAACTGATTGAATGTCCGCGAGATGCGATGCAGGGTTGGAAGCATTTTATTCCAACCGAAGAAAAAATTACTTATATCAATCAACTGCTCAAAGTAGGGTTTGATACCATTGATTTCGGAAGTTTTGTTTCTCCCAAAGCCATACCACAAATGGCGGATACTGAAACTGTGGTTCGTAGTATTGACACTTCAAACAGTATTTCAAAACTACTGGCAATAGTTGCCAATCAAAGAGGCGCAGCAGCAGCCTGTTCATTTGAACAAATTCATTATCTCGGATTTCCGTTTTCTGTTTCTGAAACTTTTCAACAACGCAATACTAATTCTTCAATAGAAGAATCGTTAGTCAGGGTAGAAGAAATTCAAAATCTTTGTATAAAGTCGGGAAAAAAATTGGTTGTCTATATTTCTATGGGTTTTGGCAATCCTTATGGAGATCGGTACGATGAAGAAATTGTATTTGAATGGGTGAACAGGCTGGTGGCTATGGATATTGAAATTATTTCTCTTGCCGATACTGTAGGAGTGGCTACACCGCAACAGGTTTTTGACATAACCAGTTATCTGATTGAAACCTTGCCGGGCATTGAAATAGGCGTACACTTACACTCAACACCCGAAAACTGGAATGATAAATTGGATGCAGCAATAAAAGCAGGCTGCAAAAGATTTGACGGAGCACTCAAAGGCATCGGCGGCTGCCCAATGGCCGATGATGAACTGGTGGGAAATATGAATACGGAGTGGATGATTCAAAAATTTTCAGACTTACATGTGTTGCCACCCTTACACATTGAAGCATTAAACGAGTGTCTGATCATGGCAGAAAAAATTTTTCAATAATGCAGTTTCATTTACCTGTACAGATAGAACCATTAGATACGCCCATCACTTATCAGGATAAGATTTTATTGATAGGCTCCTGCTTTACTGAACATATATGCAATGCGCTGTCCGATTTAAAATTCAGCACAATGCAAAATCCGCATGGTATTTTATTTGGCCCCGATGCGGTTTGTAAATCATTACATTCATATATTCAAGGGAAAACATATTCTGAAGCCGATTTATTTTTATTGAATGAAGTATGGAATAGCTGGGATCATCACTCCCGATTTTCGCATTTTGACAAAAGCAACTGCCTGAACGGTATCAACAAAAGTCAGGCTGCGGCTCATCAATTTTTAAAGGGAGCCAATTGGTTGATTATTACTTTAGGTTCATCGTTCACCTATGCATTGACCAAAGAAGCGGATACTACGGGGCTGGAACTGCAAGACCGGGTAGCCAATTGTCACCGGGCACCGGCAAATTGGTTTCAAAAATCCATGATGGATATTGATGAGATAAAAGAAATGCTGGAAAGCACACTCAAATCATTAAAAGCATTTAATCCCGAACTGAAATTTATTTTTACCATCAGTCCGGTGCGGCATATACGAGATGGCGTGACAGAAAATAATTTGAGCAAAGCAAGATTGATAGAAGCGGTGCATTTTATTTGCAACAAATTTGAATCGGCCTATTATTTCCCTGCTTACGAACTGGTGATTGATGTATTACGGGATTATAGATTCTATGACATTGATCTGGTGCATCCCAATTATGCAGCAACAAATTTTGTAATGGAGCGATTTTCTGAAAATTGCATAGCGGCAGATGCTCAGCAATTGATGAAGGAGATCAGGCAATTGGTAATTGCAAGAAGGCACAGGCCTTTTCAGCCCGAAACAAAAGCACATCAGCAGTTTTTATCATCCAATTTTGAAAAAGCTAAAGCTTTGAAAAATCAATATTCGTTTTTGGAATTATCGGAAGAACTGACTTATTTTTCACAAACCTGATTATGTGGTTGGTAAAATTTTTTTATTGGTTGCACTTGTTAGTTGTACCTGTATTAGTATTGGGGTTGGCGGGTTTAATTGCTGGTAATGAAATGCTTTTTGCTGTACTGACAGCACTGGGCATTATCATCGGTATTTTTCTTGCAGAATATGTTCGAAGAAAGATTGGGTTGATCCGTTTTTTTGGCGGACAGTTTAATGATAAAGAAAATGAGGCCGTATCAAAAG
>JRYE01001041.1_pt1 | contig 28503 bp, 28 predicted proteins | sample 235321 | NCBI WGS metagenome assembly JRYE01 (sample SAMN03074214, study PRJNA261473) | activated sludge metagenome | biome: Common Effluent Treatment Plant; feature: Wastewater; material: Activated sludge; isolation source: activated biomass in a lab-scale reactor treating industrial wastewater at... | reverse complement strand
CGACTTGCCGGATACTGGATCGTGCTGGAAGCGCGGCGCACCAGCAGGGGCTGTCAGCAGAACAGGTTGCCAGTTTGTAACCGCGGAGGTCGTCGTCGGAGTGTACGGCCCAACGAAATCCCGCTGCTCTAGCTGCGGATGCCACAGCAGCACGTCCGCCGCAATGTCACCCGCATAGACTTCAGCGCCGAGGGATGTGGCTGACGGTACTGCGCAGAAATAGGCGTAAGCAGTTCCGGTTGATGATGGNNCGACGCCGACCGTCTCGACGACTCCGGTTTGGATGTTGAAATTCGCGTAGCTGGAACTGCCAAACGGCGTGGTGGGGAACGCCAACTGAAAATACGTCCTTGCAGAAGCCCCAGACCCTTTGCGCACGTAAATGGATGTGGTGTAGGGCTTTCCGGCGTAAGCGTAAAACCCCTGACCGATCAGATGAGCTGCGTTAGTTGCAACTTCTGTTATAGAAAAAGCGGTAACTGATCCGTCAGGCGCTGCCGCCGCGCTGGCCGCCTTAGTAACGCTGGAAGTCGTCCACACAGCATTTAGCAGGTCCGCACTGTACGTTAAAAGATTTTCTTCAGCTTTTGCAAATGTTTTGCCGTCATAATAGGTTGCAGAGCTTGCGCGAGAAAATGAAATTCTTGGATCAAGAGTTTTTGTTGCCGCAAAATTAAAATCTGCGGTAGGTTTTACAGAAGGAAACAAATTTTTAATACTCATGATTAGAACCTCAAACTAGTGCGAAAGTAACACTTTTTAAAGTGCCGTCCGAAACGCGAACTTTTATTTTAAGTGTGTTGTCGTCGGTTAATTCAAAAACCATTTCTTCAGGCGAAGCTGGTACAACTGACGATTGCGGCTTTAAAACTAATCTGTCTGGCGACATATAAGCAAGTCCGCCTAAATAGGCATTCAGCGGAATCTGGTTTTCGTCTGTGCCTATATCAGTCTGAACAACAACAGGAATATTATTTTCAGTAATTGCTGACGAATTAATTGCCGCAAGCGAAGTTCTTACAGACGCCCACCATGCAGCAGCAGCTTGAAATAAACGTCTTGCCGTTATAGCCCTTAAAGTTGAAGCTGTGCCAGTTTCAGCTTCAACTTGAGGTATTTCGTCAAGCGGTTGCGAAATTTTTGTATAAACCGAACCTGACCAGCGATAGCTATTGCCGGTATCAATCGCAACATAAATCTTACCTGATTCTCCAGTAACAGGAAAAGAAGCTAGATCAGGAAACTCCAAAATATCATCAACATAAGAAGGTAATTGACTAGCAGGGATTTTACCATCAACTAGATCAGCCTTGTTAATAATAGGATCAACCCAAGCAGTACCATTATATTTGATAAAACTTGATGTAGCTTCATTATGAACTACCCACCCATTTTTAGGTGTATAATATTCCCAAGCTGTTTGTTTAGAAGAATATCTAGCAATCTTATTAGTATGAGTAGACCACACTCCAGANNACTTCCCCAATTGCACCATCTACTAAAATACCTAAATTTGGGCCATTTGATAGCGCCATATATTAACCTCCTAAATAATTACCTAAGTTGTAACCAAGACCACAACGCTCTACAATTATTACATGCTCTTGATAACTGTCTTCACCATCCCTAACGGACTTTAATTTTATTCGTTGAATACTATCTGTACCGTCTAAAACGTCCGTATCTTCACTTGTCCAATCCCATGATGTAGTGCTAATTCCTGTGACTGTTCTTAGAGATGCCCAACTACTAGGGTTTCCCTCTACTGATATTGAATATGTAGTACCAATCTCTGGTCCAATATTTCCCGCTGTAGTATCTACAAGCATTGCAGTTTGTTGTAATCTATCTCTGTGTGCCCAAGAAGTTGTCAATGGGCCATGAGATTTATCTGGGTAATACTGCGTATTTATCTTAAAATTACCCGGAGGATATGGTTTATACTGCCTTCCTTGAATAACTACTGTTTGTGCAGGAGCTAGTGAAATATCAAGAGTCCCTTTACCTGTAGTTGGAAGTAACTTTATTCTAGCTGTTTCTCCTAGACTATATTCAAATCTGTCTGTACCAAAGGAGGTATCAGAGAAGAATATCCTTGCCCCCGATGAGTGCTTGGTTGGAACAGTATCTAACACACCTCTACCTACGGTAATTGATGCATCAGTAATACTTAAGACACTAAATATTTCATTGTCAATCAAAGCATAAGTATTTAAATCTACTAAATCTAAATCACTACCCGTAATTGGCCAAACATCTTGCATCTCTGTGATATCAGACAGAATAGTCGCGGTTGGGCAGAAATCCGTTATATCGTATTCTTCATATCCTGTAGAATAAGGATCACTCATTAATGAAATATTTATTGCATCGCTACTCGGCTTAGTTCCTGTTGCTACAACAAAACCAGCAGTCGGATCAATCTGCTCTGCTGCACTTTCCCCCAATATCTTAACAACCTCCCAATAAGGAGCCTCAATTACACTGTGTTGGGGACAAGGCGCTGGGTCACTACTTGGGCTATTCCATATTGTACCAGCAGGAGGGGAGTAAATATTACTTGAGATAGAGAATACATCTTCAATTGCGTTTATTTTTACACTGTTTGAACTTAGCTCTCCCAGTTCGATGCTAGTAACCCGCATAGTTAGACTAGAAATACCATAATCTGCCCAACTCAGTTCAAAAACATCCCCAATATTTAAATTAGCTGCTAGTCTGTTTGTGTATAAAGTACAAGTCGCTAATGGAGATGATAGCGCTCTTAGACTCCTCTCCGCAACCTTAGTTGCAATCACTCCATTTGTAAATCCGGGAAAATCAATCTTCTTATTACTTTCCCCTTGTTGTTGACCGATAAGAGCAATATCTTGAACGGTAACAGAGTTATTCTCACCTGTTGAGCCATCCCAGTAAATTACTGTAACAGAATTAACTAATTCATCGATTGTACTGCGCTTAAAATCAGTAATTTTTTCAATTGAACTTTCATCTAAAAGCAGTAGATCATCAATAACATAATCATCTCTTACTAGCTTTAGTACAAATTTACCAGATGTTCTATCTACAAATAATGAACCGTCAATGTGCCTGAGGATTTCTTTAATAAACTCATCGATAGGCATAGACGCATCCCATAGCAAAGAAATCCCCATTCCTTCGGTATAGAGTTGGTCTGCTGCCAAAATGAATGAACTATCATCTACGTCTGCATCTAAATACCCCATGCCCCAACTACTATCCGTGATGCATTCACGGATAATATGAGCAGGGTTCATATCCTCACCAATCGCTGCTTTAGCATCGTACCACTGAGGAGAACCATTACCTCTTACGTGTATTCTACTTGCCCAGAAGGCGGGTGCTTTTATATAAGGATTCATCCCCATATAAAACTTGTTAAATACTAAGCTAACAACACCCCTAAATGCAGGTATAACTCCACCAAGTTTTGAGGCAAGGTAACTGTTTGGTACTTGGTCAGCAGCACCCATATCTACATTGATTACACCAGATACTCCGCCTTCTCTGCTTTCACCACCAAATAAATTAGGAGCGTTGACGTATATGTCACCTCCGGTGGATTCTCCAGTCCAAGCTACCTTGTTATCAAATTCAATTTTTGTTATCTTGTCAATCGGNNCTATAATTTGTTTTTTACTTGACCCCACGAGCTATCTCCATTACTTTTTGTACCATCCAATCATTGTTTGTTATTTTAAGAAGGTATTCCCCATCTATACCGTTCTTAACAAAATCCAGATAATCTATCCCGTACCTCATACATAACTTCCGCATACCTCTGGAGCAGTATCTTAGTTGTCTAGCGTGCTCTATACGTATAATAATTTTATCTGTCATTTCTTTGATTTCTTCTTGACAGCAGTTACACGTAAGTCGCCATACCATACAATATTCGGACCAGATATTTTTCTTCTTCCAAATAGTACAGGTATTTCTCTACCCGCTTCTGCTGTCGGAGCATCAATATCTCCAAGCCCTGCGGGTTTGGGGGCATCTACTTTAGGGGCTAATGCCAGTTGTAAAATTAGACTAAGTACAAAAAAAGCTGCTGCTGGCCACATTTTAAAATCCTTACACTATAGAAGAACCTCCATATGGATTGATAATTGGTATCCAAGGGAAGCCTCCAAAATTATTCAAATTATTGAATTTATTTAGACAAGACTCTTTTGTATGATCACAGCCGGGGTGTAAATCAACAGATAACCCTCCAACTAAAGAGGAGTATGGTCTTGCTATTGTTATATTTGATCCAACATGATTTGTAATAAATCGCTGAGTACCATCTTCAAAAACAACAATACCTGCGTTATAATACCCATCTGGTAAAGAAGCTGCTTCGGCTACTGTAAAATTCATAGCATCGGTTACAGACACTATTGTTCCCGTAACTTTGTACAGCGTTTTACTAACACCACAACCAACAGAATACAATGCATGTCTGCAATTGTATTCAAACCTAGCTCTTAGCCCTATTCTGCGAACTGAAGTAAATACCGATTCGCATTGTAGAGTAATACTGCCTGCACTTGTTTTTGCACCAACCACACGCCCTTTCCAGTACGCAATAAATTGCCCATCAATATCTTCCAAATGCCCTCTATAGATAGTCAATGTCGTTACTGAGTCAGGAGGGTATGTTAGATACTGAGAAGCAAATTCATTGCTTTTCGGGAAGGTAATATTGATTGCTTCCTTAAATGTATCAGTGGTTTGCTTAATGTTGTCTCTAGTGACAGAAGAAGGATTATAGATATTACTTAAGTACTGAACTTCATTTACTCCAGAACAATATCTCCAAGTTCTATCTACCTGAGTAAACTCATATAACTCAACAGGGGTTCCTGCTTCTAATGCTATTTCATTCGCAGAGTAAGTCATTCTTCTGGCGTCTCCTTCACAACAACAGATACTTTCACTGTTTTATTAGAATCATGTGCCAGTGTAATCTCATCAGAATCAAGTCTTACATAGGAAAGAAAGCAGATAAAATCAACATCTTCTGTATTGAACGCAGCGCCAACCTCATCAGCTAGCGCTAATTCCTCTCCGTTTGGTAATTCATTGCCTGATAAAACCCTACTAAATACTCTAGTACCATTCTTTAAAACAATCATTATATCTTTTATACCGTAGTAAAGAAAATACCCTATATTCTCAATAACAAGTCTTGTATCTGTTGCAAGTACATTTTCTGTTATTACAATGTCCCGATTCCAAGAAGGCAACCAGAACCCTTTTTGTCGTCCTCTCCTCGCATGAAGCCATCTTCGCAAGTTCCAAACACTCTCCTTCTCTTGTTTAATAAAAGAAACTGTCTGAGTATTATTCACAATATTACTACTGGTCTCTACCTCAATTGGGCCAGAACCGTTATCAAAATACTCCAACGTTTCACTAATTGTTTCGGACAAGTTCCCTACAACAACCGACCTATCAAGTAGTACAGGTTTTGACCTATAAGTAATTGGGGCACCTTCATCTGATAAATCTACATTATCCAGTATAGTAAATTCTGTTTTAGCCTTAGCATCTTTTACAGCAGATCGAGAATAGCTAACACCGTTCAACGTTCTTCCTTGCCTACAAGGCATTATTAAGCAATTATCCCAATCATTTAACAAACCGTTAGATAAAACAATATGATCATCAAATACTTGAAGTATGTTCAACGCTTCGTATAAATCATCAGACTTCCAAAGCATTGCACTACCGCCGTCTCTATAGTCTGCATACCTCGTGTCAAAGTAAATTTCAGTTTGTCCTGTTGTGAGATTATCAGGTATATAAGTACTTTCTGCCCACACAGGTACGCCATAGACTTTACTCCCAAACTTAGAAGATATTGCTTTGGCTTTGCTAAACTGTCTTTCGTTTAGTAAATAATCATAGGACAATATTTGTCTTGGAGCCAATCTAAGAGACAATCTTTGTTCATTATTTTTACTCTTTAAAATATCAGTTTTCCATTGAAGTTTTTCTTCAAAAATATCTTGAGGAATAAACGGCCACAATACAGACCTATTGCCTAATACATAAAGAGACGGGGACTCTTCTGGAAAATTAAAAGTATATACAGCACTTATACTTGAAGGCCCGTTTAATGTAACATTCAGAGAATAAATCTTTTGTTCAGTAGGCCCAAAATAAACAGGAGTAGTCGTCGGCAATGCCATACCATCTGTGTTGACTTCAGTTACAGATGATAACAATTTTGAAGTAGTATATGCTGACCACACCTCAATGTTATAAGTTTTTGAGGTTAGCAGATTTCCAACATTGACTGCGCTTGGGGAGATGTGTACTCTATTGTAGAAGTCATCCCACCAACACCTTGACACAGAACCTTGTATTTGACGTGGTGTAGTAGAAACAGGTAAATTGCTAGTAACAACACCAGATAGTCCAGATGATAATAATCTTGCCAGTAAAGGAGAATCTGAATAAAAAGTGATAGAAATACTGGCATTGTAACCTGAATAAGTTATAGAGGAAAGAGTACTAGATGTTAAAAAGCCAGTAAGTACAGACATTATATTTCCTTCTTAATTGCCCAACCAAAAGTACCTGAGTGATACAGATATTTTGCTGCTGTTGGCCCGTTTCGTTGTGTCATATCTCGTTGAAAAAATGGAAAGATTTTCCAAGTATCAGTACCTAAAGTAACTTCTTCTTTATCTGCAAAATTATCAATTCTGCATTGCTTTGCAGTTTGTAAGTCAAGAACTAAAGCGGTTTTGTTTGATTGCATCTTTTTATAGCAGCGAATAGGTAGAAAAACAGCTTCTCCATTCCAAATGTTGGGTTGTACAGATATTAGTGCAGACATATCCATATTTCCGATATTTGACGTATAACTGTTTGTTGAATCCCCAATATACCAATTGTTTGATTGGAGAAACGCATCTACAAAATCAGTGTGCACATAATCCGCACTGGAATTATGTGAGGCATAATATGACTGTCCATAAAACGGGGCACTAGATGTAGGAAAATTAGTTAGATAACTATAAGTTCCATCGGAAAATGTCCCAATCAACGAACCGTAATTTCCACCGAGAGTTGATCTTGGGTAATTCAAAGATGCAGAAATAAATGTACCTGTTCCTCCGCCGACATCCATTGTGCTTTTCCCCCAGCATACATACTGATACAAGGTACTGTTATAATTTATAACAAAATAGAATTCATCTGCATTTAAAAACGCAAAGTATGTTGCAGGAAATGTAATTGGAGACGGTGTAGGGGTTGCTGTAATAACATTAGGCAACCCCATTCCTACATAGGGAGCTACTTCCCCTCCAGTCAAAGCAGTACTTGCTTGGTAATAGACATAATTTGTTGTGTCAAACAACTTAATATACATTGAATCTTTATAAATTGTACTATTACCAGAATCCCAAGTCCAACCATTAGCTACTAAGAAAGTCCTAATTGTTGTATTAATATCTGGTAAACTATTTACAGTACCTGTTTCATAAGCCATTAATCTAACCTCATTGCAATATAGTCAGCAAAACCTGTTCTCCAAATATTTTGCACGACTAGATAAGTAACACCAGAAATAACAAGAGTATTTTCCACTACATTATTAAATCCACTAATGTAGTAGGTACCATCCAGTGCACCATATACCCCGTTTGTATCATATAACTCGCTTGGAATTAATGGGTAATTAGCATCATTATCTCTAAGCTGGTATGTAACAGCAACACCATAAGATTCCATGGGGTAAACTTTAGGGTTTCTCCAACTTGAATTATCCCGCATTCCAAGCTTAGTTTGCCCTGTGTTACTCCAAAAAGCAGCCCTTGTTGTTTCAGAATATCTGATTGCTTGTTGCCCAAAGAAAGAGCCACCAGAGACAACAGGATAAGGGTATTGAGTTGGTCTACCATACTGAAAGAACTTACCCGCATAAAGTGTCTCATAAACAGGGGTGCCAACCTTCAAACAAGCCATGATTCTTTGAGCATTGATAACTAACCAGTAATCAATTCTGAGATTATGTGCGCATACGCTTGTAATATATGCCCCCGGTTGAGTTTCAAAGGAGTTGCTTGCAACATAGCCAATAAATGTTCCTACAAGGATGTTATAATAGTCAGCACCTGTATCTTGATACGTTTTAAAACCTACATAAATTTCTTCTGTACCAGAAAGACCAACACCTTTCAGGATAATCTCTCTATAACCTGTACTAGAAACATTTCTCTCTAGAGTCCAACCGTTATCCACGGCTAGAACTCTAATTTTATCTACAAACGAACAATGAGCTAAATCGCTGGTATTGTCCACATAACTAATTTCATAAGCCATTTAGACTCCTTATAAAAAGAAACCTCAACCTAAATAGACCGAGGTTTCTTGCCATTTAACCAGTCAGCACTCTTTGGTTTTTCTGCATGACATTAATAATCAACCTTTCACCTTCATCAGTATTCAAATAACTACCAACAATGGTAGGATCGAGCACGTTAATGATCTTTGTGCTTTGCTTGTTTTGGATGTTATTTGTAACCGGAGTAGCGGCAGACGGTGCCACTAAACCTCCATCAAAGTAGCCTTTACCGGTGCGCATTGCTTCAACTGCGCTAACACCACCCGCCCTAGCTACATCCTGTTGTGACCAAACAACTTCACCTTTGTGCACGACACCAGCAGGCTGATTAACCCCGCCCGGACCAGTATATCCACCGCTAGCAAACTCCTGAGCCGCTAACATACTTGACTGCTGACTAAAAGGAGTTGTACCGTATGATGTACCAAGCAGAGCACCAAATGGATTCCCAAAGAACAACCCTAAAATACCTCCAATAGCTTTCATTGCTAATTGTTGCGCCATAATCTTTAGCATTTCTTGCACAACACTAGATGCAAAAGACCGGAAAGCTTCTTTAGCAGTCATAGTACCATTAACAAATGACATGAAAGAATTACTAAAACTAGAGGATAGCGTGTTGAACAGATCGGCCCCCATGTTAGCAGTGTTCTCTAATTCACTTCTGTACTTTGAGAATGCTTCGGACCAGCCAGCAGAAAAAGACTGAGATTGCTCTAAATAAAGTTTAGTTTGTTCTTGAACATCTGTTAACTTCTGATCGGCAGAAGTGTTCACTTGATTAACAGCAGACTGTCTAGTAGCCATTGCTTCAAAATGAGAATTACCGGCAGCTAAAGACTTCTCATAAGCAGCATTTATTTGATCAAGAAGAACTTTTCTTTCTCTTTCAACTTTTAATTTAGCTTCAAGTAAAGTTTTTTCATTCTCTGTCAAACCTATTAGTCTAGCTTTGTTCGCAATCTCATCTAATTCATTTCTCGATGCAATCTGGTAATCTGATTGTAACTTGTTAATTTCTTCCGAGAATTGCTTTTGGAGTTTTAGCTGGTTATTTACAAGTTCAATAGTTTTAGCTTCTTTAATCTTGTTTTCAACATTCAACCTCTGAACATCTGTTAACTTCACCCAGCGAGGATCATTTTTAAGATCAAGGAGAATTTGTTCAGCTTTGGTAAGATTCTCTGTGCTTACTGTATTTTTAACATTGAGATCAGAAATACGCTCAAGAACAGACGCATAGTAATTCTCTGTTTTTGCAGCATCCCTATTCTTGATTTTCTTATTAGCAGTTTCCCATTCGTCTCCAAATTTCTTAACGGCGGCTGCAAAGTCTTTGACTTGAAGAACTGACCCCGCTGCTGCTTGCACCTCTTGAATCTTTTTAGCAATATATGACTGCTTAGACATGCTCTTCGCTTGGAGGGTATCTTCAGTTTTCAACAAATCCTTTGTTGCATTGTTGTACCGCTCCCTACTCTGAATAGCTTGGGAGTTCAGTGCTGCGTCTTGTGATACATAACTCTTCTTCCCATTAATAATGTCAGAGTAAAACTTTAGGCGTTCTTGTTCATAAGAATTAATTTCTTTTAACCTTGCTTCTGCTGCGCCCCTTCTTTCACTATCAAAAGAGAATAAGTCATCAACCAAAGAAACTTTCTGAGCAGAAGTATACACTTTACTCATAAGATACCCAAGACCAGCTAGACCTTTAGCTATTGCACCGCTTGTAGCAAATTGCTGTAAAGAACTAAATGCCTCATCAATAGAGCCTTTAAGGTCTATCCACAGTTTATTTAGTGGAGACATCTCATTTCTGATCGTCTGAGCAGCTTTTGTATGAGCCGCTGCCATTGCATTTACTGCTTCAGAATTAGCTCTTACTAAATCACCTTGCTTTACAAGCTGCTCAATATATTTGATTGTTTCTACAGTTACTAGGCCAGTTTCAATACCTAGTTTTGTCAACGCTTTAACAGGGTCTTTTTCTAACTCAATATACTTCTTTGCAATTTCTTCAAGAGACATTGAAGTAACATCTGCAAGTTCTACAGAGGCTTTCGATGCAGCAGATAAACTATCTTTAGAAGAAAACCCACCTTTAATTAACTCTCCAAAGAAGCCTTTGACTTCATTTGAGGTAGATGTCAGCGCGCTTGTTTCATTCGATAGTCTAACCAGTTCATCTGTAGCTATACCTAGTTTTGCTCCATATAAAACAACAGATTCATTTAGTTTATCTACAGCATTGGATGTCTTAAATGCCTGAACAACAAATGCAGCTAAAACAGTAACCATTGCGCCGATGCTGACTCCAACAAGTAGTGCTACCTTGTCTAGTAAGGACAGTGCTGTAGCATAATCTCTTGTTGGAGGGCCAGCAGAAAGCACGTTTTGATTGTATTTTGATAGTAACTTTGTAAGCGGATCGAATCTTGCAACTAACCCAATAGCAGCTTCACCTGTAGTTCTCAAACCACCAATAACAAATGATCCCATAGCAACACCAACATCTTTGAAGCTAGTAATAATACCCTTGAATGCTTGCTGCATAATACCAGCCATTTGGGCAGCTTCTAGGCCGGATTGTTGGATAATAGACCTCAACTGATCCCCCTGCTGAATAGCAACAACAAGAGGATTCATACCAGAAGCCAAACTCACTCCAACGTCACCTAACTGCACTCCAACTCCACGAGCAACATAGCTTGCGCGGTTCTTTGCTTCAGCAGCAGAGACTTGCTCTTGTGCTGCTTTAAATTTTGCTAATTTCTTAGCAGCTTCTTCTCCAGTAATACCTGCTAATCTTAGATTACGCTCATAACTACCAAGAGCTAATGCTGCACGTTCGTTTACTTTAATATTATTGCTTTGAACATCCCCTAGATGAGATACAGTAGCAAAGAGTCTTTCTTCTGCTGCTTGAACATTCCTAGTAGCATTAGCGGTATCCCGCATTGTACGCTCTCTATCTTTTTCAACTTTAGAGAGATTATTTACTTTAGCTGCTGTTTCAATATACGCTGAATTATATTCTCGGATAGCTTGTTTAATTTGAGTTAAACCAGCACCTTCTTGTTTTAGTTTTTCTATAATCCGTTCTTTATCTCTTGCTAAATCTCTTGTCTGATTAGCAGTAAGATCGGACTCAGCATTGTATTGCCTAATTGCTTCGCGTACCTCTCCGTACTGATTCTTAAGAGCAACTAAGCCAGACATGCTTTTATCGAAGGGGGAACTGCCCATTAGCTTACGCTGAACTTCTAATACTTTCCCAAGTTGGTCAATATCCGATGCGGCGGCATTATTCGCTTGTGCATACGCAAGAACTGAAGCTTGCCCCTTGGAGTAACCTTGGGTCATGAAATTCAAAATAGCTTGTTGGCGTTCCAAGACAGATGTGTTTGTTTTGGTTGATTCTGTAGAAGATTTGGTAGCCTTTTCTTCAGCCTCTTTAGCTCTTATTTCAGCTAGAATTGCCTTAGCACTAGCTTCAGCGGTCTTAGCTTGTTGCTGCTTAACCTTTTCACTATCAATAGCGGATTGAGTTTCTTCTTTAGTAGTTTTGTTCAGATTGCCGATAGAACTACCTAAGTTATCAATTGCCTTTTTTGCATCTAATAGTTCTTGGGTCTGTACGGAGAATTTAAGCTCCGAGAGATTTAGTGCCATTTATATTCTCACTCTCAAAATTTGTTATTATTTTTATTAATTCTTCGAGATTAGCATGATTATCAGAATATCTTCTATCTCCTGATAAGCTATCCAGATATTCATATCTTGCTTTTGCAGCTAAATACAGAGCCATATTTTCTCCATACTTATTTATCGAGAAGGACTTTCCATGTCTATTTCCTTCTTTGTCAATAATCTCAGCCTTATAGCATTTACCTTTACTTAAAGATAAACCAACAATTCCAGTAGAACTCAATCCTTTTACTCGTTTCTTGTTCCTACCGTTTGCAAGAAAAGTTACTAATCGTAGATTGGAAATTTCATTATTAGATGGATTATTGTCTATATGATCTATCACAAGATTAGCATCTATTGAACCATGCACTAAGCACCAAACAATTCTGTGCGCTTTGAATGTATAGTCAGTCCCGGCTATTGTAACGGACACCCTCCAAAACAGGACTTCTCCGTTTGAGCCTTTATATACTCTTCCAGCAACTTCATCTTTAGCCTTAGCTAAAGCTCCCCGATTCTTATATGTATTCTTAGCATACCTTAAACCAGAAGGGCTTGTTGGATCATAATAAAAGAATTCCGCAAGTACTTTTGAATTAAGTACATTTGCTTTAGTAGGTAATCTTTTATTAGTCAGTTCCCATCCATCAAGAGGATTCTTGATATAATCTTCTTCAATTTCTCTAGCTTCTTGCTTAGACAAACCTTCACGGATAAACTCATAGTAATACCCAACAGTATTCATAATTTCAGAACATTCTTTGTTTCTGCTTTGCTTTTGATTAACTCTATTTAATCTTCCGCTACCAACATAGAATACTACATCGTTATCTTTGCGCTTAAACACATAAACGTAATAATTCCGCTTTTCTTCTTGCATATAACTCCCTGATGATTTCTCCCTGAACTTGTAGGTATAACTAGCAGGTGCTTTACAGGGACAGCACTTTTCGATTGGCCGATCTATCTAGTTATTTTAAACTTTATCTTTCTGTACCCTATTATAAGATACATAAAGATAAGCCCTATATTTCAAGGGCTATAATTTACTTCTTAGCTTTAGCCTTCATTTTATCGTTTTCTTCTTGTATCTTCTTATTGTAATAATCCATAGCAATATCATCAAGAAGTTCTATAATCTCTACTTCAATTGGATCATAAGAGATACCATATAAAGTAAAATATGCTAGTATTTCTGAATGAGATATTGCTAATGGACCATACCCTGTACCTTGTCTTTTTCTATTTAAAGCGCTAAAGTATTTCCAAACGTACTTCATTGACTCAGGTAATTCTTTTAGGTTTTGTAATTCTGGAGGAATTACCTTTGTCTGTCTTTTTACTGATTCAAGTTGTTCTCTTAAAGACCCCGGACCAGAACCTAATTTTAATTCTTGTTTTAAATATTCAATTAGGTTTTCGAGGTCTTCGGAGTAAAATTTGAAACGTCGGCTGACTCCTTATAGATTTGCTCACGAATCCAAGGATGCTGTCGAAGAATCTCTTCAGCCTTCTCCTTAGAGAACTTTACAACTGTGTCTTTCTCGCCCTCTGTAATACCATCCCACCCAATAAGCCGAACTAGAGCACCAGCAATAGCGTCATCTTCAAGTTCTTCTAGAGTAGGATCGTATTTCTTTTGCTTACCTTCTGCTTGCTTAATCTTTAGGCTAAGTTCCTTGTACTTCTTCTTACTAAAATTTTGTACCGTTGCAGATAAATCTCCAATTACCGTCAGCTTTGCGTCTGATTCAGTACCATCAGGTAGGGATAGATTAAATGTAAAGCCTTCTTCTGCTGCGGTTGTGTAATTTTGTTTGTCTAGGTTAAAACCCATGTATGACTTCTCCTTTGTTAGAGTTGATAAAATAATTTAGTACATATCTATTATTATATCATGGAAATTGCAAATGTCAAGAGATTTTACAAAATAAATATTTAGGATAAAGAAAACCCCGCATCTTTCGATACGGGGAAGTTTAGTTTTACTTTTTGTTTTAGTTATTACTGGTTAAGCAGCAGAATCTTGTACCATAATGGTTGAGGCTACTAGGCCATTTGTGTTGGTATTTTGATAGAGCGCTTGGAAGTCAATACTCTGTACTAGACCTAGTTCAGCATCAGCAACATTCGCTGAATTGAACTTACAACGTGGCATGACGATTGACATAACATCAGCGTCCTTAGCTTCAGAAGTAGTTAGAGCAAACACTACAGTAGCTTCTGTCTCATCATCAAATAGATCACGCATTGAGGCATCGCTGAAGTAAGCAGATAGCGAGCCAGTAACAGAGATACGACCATTGAAGATTTCGCTTACTGAATTAGAACCTAGACATTGTGCGTTCTCAAGTTGCTTCTCTACTGAGAAGTTTGCATCTGTAATACAAGCGGAAGGAACACCACTAATAATCAGAGCACCTTGAACGGCAGCAAACAGGCCTGTGGTAGTTGCAGCAGTTGGTGAAGTGAAGTAAGCAGTAGTGCCTGTGGAAGTAAGGTCTTTACCCATGAATGAGAAGTCAGTAGTAACAAGACCCGTAGCTGGCAGGGCTACATTCCAAGTACCAACCTTTAGACCTGTAAAGACTTCTGATTGAGTAATATCAGCATACCATTGTTCGATATTGTAAGAATCAAGAGTGTGACCTGAAGCTGGTACAAAAGTAGTTTTACCAACAGGAATAACTGATACAGAAGCAATTGGACCTTCAGCAACTAGAGATGTAGATGATAAAACTTGAACAGTAAGAGCCAGAGCAGTAACAGTAACTACTAGGCAGTTATTACCTACGTTAGCAGCATTAAGACCTGTGGCTGTCATACGAACAACATGACCAACCTTGATACCATCAGTTAGGAAAGAACCTGCTGCGCGTGTTAGTGTAAAATTAGTGCCGGAAGCAGCGATAGTAATACTTGCACTAGCTGTACCTGTTTCAGCAGCAAAATCCTTACCTAGAACAGAGCCAATGAAATCAGAATAAGAACCGGGGGATAGTTCACCGTTAAGAGAACCCTCAGCAGAACGAACACCATGACGTAGATCAGTAATCTGCATCTTCTGTGTGATTTCGTTGCTGGAGTAGGAATCTTTGATTAGATTAAACTCAGCAGTAGTACGACGAAGTTCTTTAGCACCTGTTGCACCGGCTAATTCCCCCCATTGACCAATACCTTCCTTCTTATACGCTACACGTTTAAATACGCCCTGCGACTTTGCCATATATTAAATCTCCAATTGTAATTGTTTTCTTTTGCAAAAGAATCTTAGTTCAAAGGTACTAAGGAACCTTAAAATATTTCCGCCGTAAGTCTAATAGCGATAGGAATTACTAATCTGTCATTAGTAATAACTTCCCCTGCAATATGTGGAGTTTGCAGAATTTGAACTCTTACATTACCTTCTTCTAATGTTGTTCTCTTATCGAACAAATCCCTAATAGCTTCTGCTGTGTCTAATGCACCACCTGAGCCAATATTTAATTTGTCAAGTACATATACATTAAAAGTAGCATTCTCCCTGTAATAAGTTCCACCAATACAAGAATCATCAGGAGTCCTAATATTAAGAGTACATCTTAGATATTTACTACCATCAGCAGGCGCTGTAAAACTTACATTGGTCCAAGCAATAGGTAGAGAAGGAGATAATGTTTTGAGTCTATTTTCTACAAGTTTCTTTATTGTTTTAATGCTCATAAGATTTCATACATCTCCTTGTAGATTGCCCCACAAACGTTTAACATCAAGGATATTAACCGGCATCGTAATACCTCTTTAGGTCTGATTCGTGAGCAGCTTGGATTTCTGCTAAGGTAGGTTTCATAATACCTTGACCATTTGTTTGATCTGAATAGTTATTCTCAAGATCACCGATATATGGAGCAGCATTACCAATAACAAAGTTTTGACCTAAACGATAACCTTGAATATCCATCTTAGCTTCAGCAATAGCTTCAGCATCAGTGTTCTGTCCAGAGATAGGTACAAAACTAAGCTGTCCATCTAGACCAACTACCCAAGCACCTCTAGCAACACCTTCTTCATCAGGAAGTCCAGAGCCATCGGTAAGCCGAGATTGGTAAAACCCAATGTATTTCTCAGCGTCTCCTAAAGGTGTATTCTTAACACCAGCTTGAACAACATCGACTGCAAATTGCTCGACCATGAATTCTAATTTACGCTGGACTTCCTTAGAGAACTCCTCTAGCTGTCTAGCTATTTCGGCAGTATTACTAGCTGAAATCATGGTTATGCTTTCACGGTAGTAATGATATACATTACTGATTCATTCCTAGCTACAATATCCTTCATAGATAGCACTGTATGCACTTCTGAGCCTACCTTTATTTTGTCAGAAGGGTTAGGTTTAGAAGTTAGACTAGAAGCGATTACAAACCATTCTGTGAGTGTTTTCCCAATAAGGTTAGGCTGATTGTATTGATTAGCTATTAGATTCTTAGGATAAGCCTTGATGGTAGTTTCAACTTCAGTATTAGTAACACTTCCAGTATCTGAGTTATATGTACCTTCAGTAACAGTAACGTATTTAACATCAATACCATTTCTAGTAATCTGTCTAGTGACAGAAGTGTTGAACGGATTAGTCATAAACTACTCCTTAGATACTGAAAGGATTGCTATCTGAGGAATAACAACTTGGATTTAAATCTTGCGTAGCAAGAGATGGAATATTGTTATCGCAAGTGCTATTGTTGGTTTGCATTTCGCTGCGCGAGACATTCCCGGCCCATAGGGTAGCGTTGCTGTATAGTGGATTCAATGATGGTGACTTAACGTATAATTCAAGAGCAAGCCTATATTGTTCAGCAGCTTTGCTACCCTTTAGACTTAATACACTAACAACTTCGTCTGTACTTTCAATGCTTAACTTGAAGAGAATAGTTTTGGCTGCATCTAACGATGCTCTAGCGATTGAACCATTGTTCTTATCAATAAAATAACTTACAGTATCATCATCAAGTATATACAGACCGGGTGTGTTATCGTTTAATTCGTAACGTACTGCTTGAATTTGATCTGGTGTTGCCATAGGGTTCCTTTAAAAGAAAACCCCATGTAATAATGGGGTGTTTTGTTTATTTATAATACAATTCTTCCATTTGTTTTCGCCATTCACAAGCTAGGCGGTAGGCTTCATCGTAACCGTATTTTCTCGTAGAAAACTTTTTACGTTTTGTTATCTTATCTTTTGTTATGGAAGATATAAAGAGTTTTCTTCCACAATCTTCTGTGTAAATAACACCAGTAATTAAATCTCTTTCTAACAGACTTCCGTACTTATTGTTAAAAAGTTCAACTGCCTTATCTCTATCAGCAACCTCGGGTATAGTCATTGCTTCCCTCCAAGATACGGCCATTTCTTTTGCAAGTTCTTCTCCGTATTTAGTTATAGCAAAAGACCTAGTGTGTGGCTTATCATCGATTCTATAATGAGCGACATATTGATATAAAGTGGAAGTAGGGTCATTTACTCTTACTTTTAATCTAGACACCCCATTAACACCAGAAGAATTATCTACTCTTAAATCATTATATAATATATTTTTAGATTTTCTATTATTTTCTTTAATAGATACGCATTCTAAATTTGAAATGTTATTATTAGACGGGTTACAATCAACATGGTTTATAACCATTGATTCAGGAATCTCTTTATTGTTGAACATTACCCAAATAACTCTGTGTGCTTTATAATGCTTGTCCTTATAAAAGATATTTGCATAACCCTTTTTGCTCACATTACCAGCAATATCCCCAACCTTCATTTTACTCATCTTTAAAGGATGTTTCCACCGAAGAAAGGTGGGAGATGTCTCATCATAATAAAACGCATTTGCGACTTCTAGCAAGCCAGTTTTATGAATATTACTCGTACATTCATTAACTAGAGCATAGTCCAAATTGTTAATTAACTCAGACTCAATACACGTAGCTTGATGATTTGATAAACCAGAAATAAATATTTCAACATCAAAATCACCACCATTGTTAAGTACATATTCTTGCCACTTATTAGACCTAGCATGTTTTGAATATGGGCGTTTCAGTCTCCCTTTTCCGACATAGAATATATCACCAGAAATGATATTCTTATGTAAATAAACACAGTAATCTTCTGACATTTTAATCCCCGTTTAGATTTTAATTTTGGACACCCTAGCTATGAAACGGCATAGCACCACTTACAGATGGGTTTCGGGTGGTTAATACTTGCGCTGTAACACAAGTTATCTGTAAATTTAGAGTATATCAGAAAAGAGCCTAACAAGCAAGCTCTTTAAGTTATACTCTAACTATTAGTTAGAAGTAGTGCCCTTTACAACTAGGGCAGGACGACGTACAATGTTAGTGACATTAAATTCACCTTCAATTTCAACGCCAGTACCCTTTGGATCACGGAAAGTCCAGAGATAGCCACGCTCTGCTACAGTGTTCACGAAGTCCATACGATTCGCAGGCGACCAGTAAGACACGAAAGTATCGCTAGTACCATTTGGAACGAATACAACTTCACCAGCAGGAACTAGACGTTGACCGGCTAGGACAGTGCGTACCTCCNNAGAGAAATAGGTATAGGCGGTTTGAATTTTTGCGTGGGCGATTAGCTTGGCAAACCATTCAGGAGAACAATAAGCAGTAACACCAGTGATAACATCACCAGTATTGGCATTGTCTTGCATGTGAGCGATAACTTCTTCTACCTTCGCAACCACATCGGTTGTACTTGTACCTAGTACGAAATCAACAGATTTCTGGGTAATACCAAAATCTGTGAATAGGTTACCAGAAATAGTACCAGATTGTGAATTTAGATTACCGGTGGTTTTAGTGCTAAAACGGGCTAGTTCTAGAGTTACATCCATGTTGCGGCGGATGCGTTCCATCTTACGGGCAAGAACAGCAGCTTCTGTTTCAGCAGCAGTTACTTGACCAAAGGCGCGCTTACCTTGAATGTCTTGCGGTGTAATAGCATCAACAACAGGGAAGTGAGCAATAGGATAAGAACGAATCTTACGATTGTCATCCTTATTGGCTTGTGGTTTAGCGCCGCGATACTGATCGGAGATTAGACCAAGAGTCTGATTTTGCTCTTCAAAAGTAACTGTATGGGTACTTAGAAACTCATCTTGGAACAGGCCAGAGTCGTTTAGAAGAGTCCAAGAATTTGGAATTAGTTGTAGCTCTTGTGAATAATCTACAACTTCAAAAGCGTTTGAATATGAACGAGTAATAGGCATATTAAATCCTTATAGTTATTATTGTTATTCAGTAGGATTAAGCAGATTCAAGGACTTGAATGCCAACGGCTTCTAGAGCGGCGTAAATTGCGGCCTTTTCTGCATCTAGGTTATGGGAGGCATCAAGAACTAGACCACCCTTAGAGACACTAGCAGGGCCGCGAACCATAATAAGTGCCTTGGTATCGGTGGCAGCAGCAACAGTTTTATCTTCCATTAGAATGCCAGCAGCAGTTTGTGATCCATCTACAGCAGTCTGTACACATACTTTGTACTTCCCGGTTGCGGTAACTTTGCCGAGGACAGTACCAATAGCCAGAGTTGCAGCAGAATCATTGATTACACCAACAACACGGCAATAACCGAGTTCAGGTGCAGTTTCCATCTTTACAGTGTTGCTTAGTCGAAGGGTATCGGTAGCAATTACAGTCATTTTATTTTCCTTATTAAATTACTTAGATTGAAATTTTGCTTTTAGTAGCTTAGCAACGGCTGAGTCCTCCCCGGAATCAACATCACTTACAGAAGCACCTTGCTCTTGAAATAGAGCAGATTTCTCTACAAGTTCTTGCATCTCCGATAGAGCCTTAACGACTTCAACGAAAGTTTCTTCTTCGCATTCACCGACAGCCTTGAAGATAACATCAGCGTGCTTACCACAAGATTTAACGATCTGTTCCTTACGTGCCTTAGCGATAGCTTCTTTCTTTTCAGCTTCAAATTGCTTTACGAGGTCTAGTGCCTTTTGTAGTTCAACTTGCTGTTCCTGCATTTGCTTCTGGATAGCATCAAATTGAGCCTTGGCAATAACCTCGACTTCTTGCTCAATTACTTGAGTCTTTTCAGTCATAGATTTCTTTTCCTTATGTTTGGTTACAACAACGGGAGACGACCCCCCTTCATTTACAGCTTTCTCAACGCATGCGTTTATTGTTGAGGTATCATCTTCCGTTGCTGTTTTAGCAACTTCAGTAGATTCTGTTTCTACAACCTTAGTTTTAACTACAGGTTTTGTATGAATATTAGTTTGCATCTTTTTTAATACGGCTTCAACAGATGCTTGATCTTGTAGTAATTGAAGGTACTCATCTTCTGTTAAACTACTAAGTACATCGGCAATATTCTCGGATTCGTATAATTGCTTCATAACATCAATAGATGCTACGGCTTCTTCGATTGTTTCTTTCCCCAAAGCACCTGCAATATCTTCCAAGTTACTTTCAAAGAACTTTAATAGGTACTCGTTAATTTCATAATCAACTTTAATGGAAGAAGCCTTTTCCAGAAATTCGTCAGAGTATTTATCAACCGATTTGACAACCAATTTATAATCCGCACCGTTAGCTGGCCCGCCTTGATCGCGATGCACTAAAGCAAGATGAGTATTTTCACCTTTTTCAAAATCAATATTCTTAAGAACGCGTTTTGGTTTGCGTTTTTGTTTAGTTTCTTCCATACTAATCCTCTAATAGTGACCAACCACATACAGATTTGCGGGTGCTGCTATTTTGTAGCAATCTACCAATCTCATCTATGTTAAATTTCTCCATCAATTCATAGCGAGTACCATAGAAAGTAATCCCTGAGATATGCACAAATGTGTAGCGATTTGGGTCTAAGTTATGATGACCTATATTTATCCTTGCTAGACAGTCCTCGGCGCTCTCTCCTTCGCGGCAAACACCCCAACCTTTAACAGTGTGACTTTGACGAGTAGTAAAAAGGTATCTTGGGTCTATTCCAGTGGCTTCTTTAAAAGCTAAACGGTATCCAGTAAAAATACTCCCGTCTTTATTAACAAATGTGTAGGAGATAGCAGGTTTTAGAGCATTAGACCCTCGCCTTATTTTTCCGTATTTCTCGTATTCCATTTGTTGCCACTGATGTAACTTTCTAATCCTTCTCTCAATTACATCTTTGTCCATATTTCCGCCAGATTTTCCACCGTCCGTTAGATTAACAAGACTCCCTCCATCGGACTCTCTACCGTAATAAGCCACGAGTTCTTGTTCAACTTCAAAGGCGTACCATTCTTGAACACCGCCAATGATTATTTTGGCGACAACTCCGTGTTTTTCAGCAACATCTTGCCATCTGCGGTTTCTTCCAGAAACAACTGTAACTCTATGTTTTATACCCTTACCAACATAGAACACTTCGCCTGTATCTGCTTTACAATGGACATACACATAATTATCACAAGGGATACGGTCAAAATCTCTAATTATTGTAATATCTTTCAATTTTATTCTCCATCAAAGAATTCATCAAGAGTGTAATGTGTAAGGCAGGGATGTGATGAGCAACCTTTTCGTTCCGTCGAACTAGCCTTACGAACTCGTTTAATCTAAATTTTCAACTTGAGCTAAAGCACCAATACTCACACCTGTAATCTCATCGTTCATAATCATATCGAACAGATCATCATCTAAAATTTGAAGTGTTACTAGCCAAGTACCTTTCTTTACAAAATACCCATTTAACGAAGCATCGCAAGGAAGAAGAAAACTCTCGATAATGTCAAAAGAATCCGTCTCAACTAAGTGAAACAAATTAGACATACGGGCTTTGCGTAGTTGCCTATTGAAAGATTCTTTAGCTAATCGTACCTGTTCGGATGATGTATAATCGCCGTGTAAGTCCGTACCTTCTTGCATAGCTACAAAAGTTACCTGCTTAAGCAGTGGTTCAACCGACTTAACAACCTGCAAAGGAATGCCGGGAATATTATCTTCTGTATCAACCTTAGCTTTATCTTCGGTACTCTTATTCACTATAGCTGAAGCCCAAGCTAATGCGGCGTTACCGCCTAACGCAAGGAAGCTTGCAGTATCAGGAGTAACGTTGTAACCTTCAAGTAATTGCTTAGGGTTGTACTTCTCTTTAGCTTTAAGTAACCTAAAGTACAATGAATGTACTTCGTGCAGTTCTAACTCACCTTGTAACGATTTAGATACAGGCTGTAATTCCTGTTGTTTTGATTTAGCCTTTAAGCTAGTATTCTTCTCTAAGAGAGCTAGACCTTTAAGGCTGTTATTTACGATAGCTTCTGTTGGTTTGTACCCCATAGCTCTCCTTATTATTCTTATCTGTAGTTTAAATAGAATAAGCCTAAAGATTTTGTCTCTAGGCTTACCCTTTGTTTATAACTACTTTTTAACAGTTATATAATTATTATATCACAGCATTTTGAATAAGTCAAGTAATTTATAAAAAATAACTAAAAGTTAATGCCGTGATCACATCGCGGATAACGGAATACTTACGCAATGAGACCGTGTGTTTTCAGAACGGAAATAATCGCGTTGATGGCGGTCTTGTGTTCGTTTATAGCATCGCGACAATCGACCAGCACATCGCCCTCGGTCATTGTCCAGGTGCCGTTGATGCTGTTGGTCGATATTGATCTTGTGGCCGCAGCAATGGCGGCCTGCCTGCTTCCGATGACGCGCACTCCATTGACGTAATAGCCGCCAGTGCCTGCTGCCTCTATGGCACCAAATGCCACGGCGTCTGCGCCGCCGACTGAGTTAAGGCCAAGGTACCCGTTCGGCTGGTTTTTTTCATCTCGCCCCTGGTATTTGTAATCCAGTTGCCACTCGTTCAGTACCCGCGCGACGAACAATCCGTCTGGCGTGTTGGCGAGCGAAAACAAGCTGCCGTCTGATTTTCGGTACAGCAACGCAAGCTCGTCCGGGAAGTCTGACGGCACCGGGAACTCTGCGGATGCCCAGCTGTAGATAACCGCGTCGCCCTTGTCGCCTTTTAACCCCTGTGGCCCTGCCGGGCCTGTCTCACCCTGCGCTTGCCCTTCAGAACCACCTGTAACCACTACAGATTGATTTACTACATAATCCGCTAGTTTCCTACGCAGTGTTTTACCATTCTTTTGCACTAGAAGCACATCTTCCCCTAGTACCTTTATATCAACGATGGCATTATCTGTATCGGATTGAACTTCTTGAAGGATACTATCTTTTAATTCTTGTAGTTTCTTACGCTCTAATTCTTCTTGTTCTAATAGAGCTTGCTTCTTTAGGTTAGCTGCTTCAAGTAAAGCTGTTAGGTGCGATGGAGGTTTATAGTTAACTTCTTCTTCAGCTTTCTTACGCTTCTGTTCCTCCAAAGAAGCTTTAGCTAGTTTCTTCTTTTTGTGTTCTTCAGTTACTACAGCATGAATACCAGCTTGGATAGCTTTAGTTTCATTGCCGGTATCCTCAAGAATTTTATTAGCGGTACGAGCAAACAATTGCCTAAGTTCTAAGGATTTGTCCTTGACAGCATCCGGTAATTTTTCTTTGAGTGCTGACCACGACATATGCTCTCCTTTATTAACTAACTATCCATAAATAAAAATCAAGGTGTAGCAGCTACTACAGTATCACCAGCAGGAGTATATGTAAGGGAAGATACCTTACAGCTAACAACAGTATCTTCATCTGCTGCATCAAGTACATAAGTAGCTGCAGTTTCACCTGAAATATCTACACCATCTCGTACCCACTGATAAGTGCCAGACCAACCTTCGGGAAGGGATACGGTAAGAGTTTCACCTACTACGTAATCACCAGTGATAGTCGCAATTGCTTGTGCTTGTGTTACTGCCGAAGATGCAAGTACTTGAGCTTGTGCTACTGCTTGAGACACTGCTGAAGATGCACTTCCAGCAATATCTAGTGTTTCACCAAACACTTCAAGTACAACATTACCAGAAACAACCTTGGCTACTGGTAGTTGATCAATGTTGAATTCCTTAGATGTATCGTCTGAGTATTCTACGGCAATCTGACCTGTGAATTGATTTTGTACAACTTCTTTTACTGTTTTCTGAGTCATTTTATTTCCTTATGTTTTATGCTGCGTTTTCAGTATTTAACGACGAAGTGTCGTTACCGCTCACTTCTGTAGATGTACCTTCTCCGGGAGTGCTGAATCCATCTCCGGCTCTTGAAGTATTATCAGAAAGTAACTCATTTACATCTGTACCTTCGGGAAGATTATCAAGGCCTAGATTATTAAGCACAAGATTAACAACTTCTTCAGTACGGGGCATAAGGCCTACACTCGTGACTCTCTGAATATATTTTCCTAGTTCGTCAAGAGATTCAGAATCAAAACCATCTACGTCTAATTTACAACGGCGAGAAACATCCCAACCATTTAACTCATAAATTTGACGAATAAGATCATTATTGATTTCCTGAATAATTCTACGTAGGAAACTCTCAGCAACACTTGCAGTTAGGCTATTCTTAATAGCACCTAGTGCGANNCCAATAAACAGCATTGCTCTATAATATGATTTGATTTCGGAGAGGTTAAAATTCTTCTTACCGTCTTGTGTTAGAAGATCAATTTTAAAAAGCGGTTGCCTCGTTTCCGGGTCGTAGGCAGATGGGAGAATCATACTTGTCTGAGAACCTTGTTGAAGGTTACGCATGATGTTTTTAAACATTTCAAGCTGGGCTTTCTGTTCACTTGATGCATCTGCGGACATATATTGAACAGGCAAGCTAAGAACAGGAAGGCCGTTAATATCCTTAACTACACTCTGTGCTTCTAGTTCTTCAATTGCTTGCAGATAACGCCAATGAGTATATACTTCCCGTAAAGGCGATACACCATAAGGATTAGTTCGTTCATTACCAAAAGTAATTAATAGAAACTTATTTCTCGGGATATTAATTTCACTTGTCTTACGAGAACTAAATCTATTGTAAGGATCAATCATCCCTGAAATATCTTGGGTCATTCCTAGAACTTCATTACCTGCTTCATCGAAGATGAATTTCTTAACGCTTTTCTGATTACGTAAGGCTAGTTTCTTAACTCCAATGATACCATCCTCGTAGATACTACCTGCGGATTTAGTACGCTTACGATATACTTTCTCAACAGGAGCAAAACCATATCTTGCAGCAGTCATTGCATCTTTAAGGAAATCTTCAAGAGAATGTTCCATATCCTCAAACATTGATGCTACAATTTCAGTTTTATTCTTCTCATCTTCAGTTGCATCCTTAGGAGGAACAAACTTAAGATTTGCCTTAGTTACCATACTATCAAAAAGATTCAATGGTGCATTAATGGCAGGGTGAAGGCTCATGAGTTTATATGTATTTAAACTTTCAGGCCAATTTAATTCTTTCTTGATTTCATTGTAAGTAACACCGTTGAATAGGACATTACCAGCTACACCTAGCTCTCCTAGACGGAAACGTGAAATATCTTCTGAAGTTGCCTTAGATACTTCAACGGTAGTTTCTTCTTTTTTAGTTCTAGCCATTTTCTAAGGCTTCTCCTTGATATATTTTTGTTATAATTAGAAATTAAAATTACCTTGATTCGGTAGTGCTATTGTTAGACCAGATGAATAATCCGTGGATTGGATACCGAATTGTTGTGGGGCTGAGTCTATGGTGGGAAGCTGGAAGCTGGGCAATGTCATTTCACGGTTCAATACCCAGAAACAATCTGAAGTGGCATCCGCCCGGTCATCGTGAGTCTTATTATTGAATTGCGTTTGCTCTAATTCGTTGATATAATCATCTGTCCAATCAGAACGAACAATATGTACCCAACCTGCCTCAGCTACAGACGCAAAAGGTAGAAACCGTTGCAACTTACCCTTTTCTGGGCGAATAAGTTTTACAATAAACCCTCTTTCACCTAATCGTCTTGCTAAGTCTTGACAATAGGCACCTGCGGTGGCACCGGGGTCTTTCGGCAAGCCAATAATACACCCTCTACCATCACGTTCAGCAGTATCAAAGATTGCCTTCTCAACATCATGCACACGTTTCTTCAAGGTAATGCAATCTTCAACTGTGTATCTGCTAAACTTATCCTTTGACATTAGAACACCAGCGGTAGCATCAACGTCCGGCACAGCTTCGGATTCTTCACTGAAAGCCAAATCCCAGCACCTAGTTCTCTTGGTGGCTTCCATGTTTGGGTAATTTTCAAACTTCAGCCAATCTCTTTTGAAGAAGCCTGATTTTTGCTCGCGTACCCAAGCTCCTAAGAGAAGCCGTTTTGATTCTGTAGGAGGAAGTGCTTTAAGTGTAGAAATATAGTCTTTATTAGATTCTAAACCCCTAGGATTATCGTAAATACATCCGGGAACAAATTTATATGATTTGATTGGGGTTTCACCAGTACTATCTTTTGGATAACATTCTAATGCTTTTTCATAATCATCAAAGAACACTAACCCTCTTGAATCTCTTACGAAATACCTTTCCTTATATTCATCTTGGCGAATTGGAATTAAATTGTCATCAAGCATGTGCTCAACGAAATTCATCAAGAATGAATCCGGGTCCGGGTTACAAGTAGCGAATGCTTGTAGAGGGTAAGAAACTCTTGTTGACCGTAATCGACTTAAAGCGTAGAATACGTTATCGGAACTTAACTGCTGACACTCATCTAGCAGGATGCGTGAAAATTCTTTCCCTTGTAAATTCTGGCGATCCTTCGGGGCATCTAAGTATGTAAATTGCAATTCTGCCCCTGAACTAAATACAAGAGTTAAGTCTCTTGATTTAATTTTAAGTTTAGGATCAACTTTAGAATACAGATTAATCGCAGCGTCAAAAAGACCACCAGCACCAGAAAGCATCTTAGTGGTTTTACGAATAAGAATTGCTCTGGTGCCGGGATCGTGAATAATTGGGAGCATACTTCCTAATAAACACATTGACTTACCAGCGAAGGCTGCGCCGCCATATATTGTCAGCCAACTAGAACTTGTTAAAAATTGCTCTTGTGGTTTTGATACAGGGTAGAATACAAGATTATCCTTGCTCATTCATCTCTCTTTCCAACCTGCTAAGAATTTCAGCTTCAATTTCTTTATTGGTAGCAATTCTCCACATAAAACCATAAGCAGGTTTATTTAATTTTAAGTTTTTAGTTATAAAATCTGCTTTAGCATTGATGTTACCTTTACCCGGACACGTATTTGCTGCTTCGTGCATACTTAGAAATACAATACCATCTTCCCTAACAACACCTTTTGACCTTGGTAAACAATCAATACTCATAGTTTTAACATTTTCACCATTCCACATAGGTATGCCGCTATGAATTCCTTCATCAAAATTCTCAACAAAGAATCCTTTCATAATTGCGAAAGTAAAACCATGCTTGTGTGCAGATTCAAACGCCTTTTGCAGAGGGGCGTGTTCTGAAGATATTAAGTCTAAAAATTGTCTTTTTGACTTAAAAACAAAACTTTTATTAACTACAATTTTATCACTTGCTGCTAGTATGGCCTTTTCTCTAATCTCTGGATCAAGCATCATTGCTTTGAGTCTGTCAGTTCTAACTGCTCTTTCTTCATCAGAAAGTTTAGCCCAAGATTCAATTACTACTTGGCGTAGTTTTTCTTTATTTATAGGATCAGCCCAATATTCTTTTGCCCTATTAGAAAGCAATTGTCTATTCTCTTCCACCTTTAACCAAGCAGTTTTTCTTTCAATTGCTTTTTGTTTTTCTTCATCAGAAAGTTTTGCATATGCCTCTTTTTGAATCCTAGACATTTTAAGCCTATATTCTTCATCGTATTTTTGCAGGTAATTTAATCTCTGAATATTATTCATAATAGCAGAAACCCATTCAGGATTATCTTCAAAACGCTGCTGAGTAATTTTACGTTGTAATTCCCGAGTCTCTTCTGTATGTCTATATCCGGTTGTAGATATACCACCTAAAGTTTGGTTAGTTAGACCATCCATCCCTAATTCAAGAATAAGTTCGCGTTCTTTAGCGAAAGCCTCTTGCTCCGTTAGGTTTTCTGATACAATCTCTACATCAAAACCACCATGTTTGTTTACAACATTATTCCAATGGTTGTTTCTACTTTTCTTTACCCATGCCCTATTTCCATGTCCTTTTCCTACATAGAAAATTGTGCCATCTGGTCGTTTATGAAAATAAACATAAAACTTCTTCTCATCAGAGTATCCCCTGAGCGGTTTAACTTCCTGCATACATTCTCCTAGTCTTGGAGTCACATTAGAAAGCAATGGCGGTACTGGTGACTAATCAGTATTTTCGGGGATCAACCTAGCCATGCTTGTAAAACTATTATTCTGAAGGCTGTTCTAAAGCACGAAGACTAAACACAGGAGCCTTATCTTCCTCATTATCCAATTCATTCACCTCTGCCTCATCATATTT
>JRYE01008639.1_pt1 | contig 28983 bp, 30 predicted proteins | sample 235321 | NCBI WGS metagenome assembly JRYE01 (sample SAMN03074214, study PRJNA261473) | activated sludge metagenome | biome: Common Effluent Treatment Plant; feature: Wastewater; material: Activated sludge; isolation source: activated biomass in a lab-scale reactor treating industrial wastewater at... | reverse complement strand
GCCATGTCCTTTGTTTTTTTGTTTTAAAAATTAAAAAAGTTATTTCTTTTATCCGGAGCTACAATGCTAAGGAAAAAGTTTAAAAAAAAATCCCCTCTCTTCATTTTTTTGGGAACGGGGGTCAAGTTAAGGAATTTTTTATTTGAACAAGCATCATTTAAAATAAATTGATTGAGAATAACTTAAGCACAAACGGTTGAGCAAATTTTGAATAAAATTGTCATTCATACCGCAATGCTTCTATGGGGTTTAGTTTACCGGCTTTTAATGCAGGATAAATACCCGCCAACAATCCCACCAATGTACAGATTACAATTCCTAATATTACCCAATTCCAGGGTATAATAAACCCTGTATTAAATAATACAGATGCGCCATTGCCAAATAGAATCCCCAATATAATGCCAAAAAAAGCACCTAAAAGACTGATGATAACTGATTCTAATAGAAACTGTGTCCTTACCGATTTACTTTTTCCTCCAATTGCTTTTACCAACCCCACTTCCCGGGTTCGTTCCGAAACGGAAACCAACATAATGTTCATAAGCGCAATTGCGGAACCTATGAGTGTAATAAACCCGATAAATAATACCGATAAAGTAAAAAAGCCCAGAATATTCATCGCTTTTTCAGCTACACTATCACTGCGATCGAGGGCAAAATTATTTGCTTCGGTTGTTGTTAATTTTCTGATGGCTCTAAAAGTTCCTTCTGCCTCACCCATGGCCACATTTACTTTGGCCACATGATCCGTCATTACCGCAATAACAAATGAAAAACCTGAAGGAAAATTTCTATCCACGTTTTCATAAGTGGTAATGACCACATTGTCTCTGCTAAAACCAAATGAAGAACCTCTGCTCTCCAATACTCCTAACACCCGGTAGGGAATACTGTTAATGCGCACAACTGCGTTTACAGCCCTTTCACCACCTTCTCGAAATAATTTATTGGCAACATCAAATCCCAATATACACACATTGCCGGACGACTGTACATCCGCATGGTTCATATTTCTTCCATACTGAACTTTATAGCCATTGAGTTGCAAATAATTTTCATCGCCGCCAAACAACAATACATTCGGATTCGTTTTTCTTTCCTGATATGAAATTACATTCGATCTGTTGCCAAAGATGGAAATGCTTCTTACCGATGGAAATGTATATAGCTTTACAAATGTTTCCGCCTCATCTTTAGTAATGATTTTGTCGAGGTTAGAGGTCTTTACTTTTTTATCCCCTTTCTTAGTCATCTTTAACTCAGCACCACCGCCGCCAAATCTGATATTGCGTTCTTTAAATCTGATAGTAAATGCATTGGCACCCATAGTTGAAAAACTTTCAGAAAATTTCTGATTCATGGCTTTTAAAGCGGTAACAATGCCAATAAGCGCCATAATGCCAAATGCAATAATGGCAACCGTAAGGCCGGTACGCAGCTTATTACTTTTGATGGAACGAAAAGCTAAAGCAAGATTATCTACAAATTTCATTGATGCAGGCAAATAATTGTTTGCCCGGTAAAATTAATAATTGTAATCCCCTTTTTAGAAATAATAAAATCCAAAAACCAGATTTGGGAAAATGCCTAACAGTATTAAAAGGGCGGCCAATACAGCAAGTGTCCATTTAAATGCCGGCGAAACAGTAATGATATTATCTTTTTCGGCATTCTTAAAATACATGGCTTGCAAAATGCGGAAGTAATAAGAAATACTGATCACAGCCATTACAACGGCTACAATTACCAGCCACAAACTGCCACCGGCGGCAAGGGTAGCTTTCAACATCAAAAATTTAGAAAGAAACCCTGCGGTAAGGGGTATGCCCGAAAGCGATAATACAAAGATGGTAATCAGTAAAGCCAAAAAAGGTCGCTGACGAGCCAGACCATTAAATCCATCGTAACTGTAATCAGACATTTTAGCAAGTACAGCAAACAAACCAATGGTAGCCAGACTATATGCTAATACATATAGCAACAATCCTTCTTTTCCATCTGTATTCATGGAGTAAATAGCCAGCAACATAAAGCCGGCCTGCGATATACTGGAGTAAGCCAACATCCTTTTTACACTCTGTTGAAATACAGCGGTAATGTTTCCAATAAATAAAGTAGCCACGGTAATGAGTGCTATGGTGAGCTTCCATTTATGATGCAAGTTGCCAAATGCCTCATCAAACAAACGAATAAAGGCCACAAAAACAGCCGCCTTTACAATAGTAGCCATGAAAGATGTAAACACAGTGGGTGCACCATCATAAACATCCGGCGTCCAGAAATGAAAAGGCGCTACAGATGCTTTAAATGCCATTGAAAACAAAAGCAATAACATACCCGCTAATAACAAAGCAGAGGGCAATCCGTTTAAAGGTGCAATAACGGAGGTAAGAAAACTTCCTTTATCGCCATAAATAAATGCAATGCCCATCAACATTAATCCAGTAGAAAAAGAGCCTTGCAAAAAATATTTTAAAGATGCTTCATTGCTTTTCAAATTCAGCTTATCACTTCCGGTTAAAATATAAAGCGGTATGGAAATGATTTCTATTCCTAAAAATAAAATAAGCAAAGACTTAAAGGAAGATGTAAGTACAATGCCACATAAAATAAAAAATATCAGTGCCAGATATTCTGCATAGTTTATACCCACTTTCTCCATATCCTTTGCTGACAGTAATAGGAATAACAGCGAAAGCAAAATTGCAATGGAATTGAAGATAAGTGCAAATCTGTCGAAATACATCATGCCATGTGTATCCACGTTAAAAAAGGCAGTACCGTTAGTTTCAAAAATATTGGCCACGAGCAACAGCACCATGCCGGCAATAGCCAGATTGCGAACAGTACTTTTCTGCTTCAGCAAAATGCCGCTGAACATCATAACAACACCCCAAACTGCCGATATTATCAATGCATTCATATTCCTGTCTTACTTGGTAAAAACTGAATGATATTTATTTTTTCAATAAATTCTTTTGAAAAACTTTCTGTCATATTTAAAATAGCCTGCGGGTAAATACCCAATACCAAAATCAATAACACTACCAAACCCAAGGCCAGTTTCTCGTTTAAACTTACGTCATCAAAATTTGATACAGTGGTTGACAGCTCTCCATAAAATATCTTCCGCACCATACGGAGTGTATAAGCTGCACCCAGTACAACACCTGTACAGGCTGCCACAGTAAACCATAAATAAAAAGGAGAATGAATTTTCATGATGCCGGTAAACATCAGAAACTCGCCTGCAAATCCATTGGTCAATGGCAATGCAATATTGGCCAGCGATATGATAACAAAAAAGATGGCCATGGTAGGAGCCTTTTGAGCCAGTCCGCCCAGCTCGGAAAACTTTGTAGTTCCCGTTCTTTTTTCAATCATATCGGCCACCATCCACATTCCTATTATATTAATACCATGGTTAAACATTTGCAAAAGCACTCCTTGCATTGCTATTTCATTGGAAGCAAATACAGCCACACACATTAAAGCCACGTGAGCAATAGATGAGTAAGCGATAATTAACTTCATATCATTCAGGCGAAGCGCAATGAGTGATGCATAAATCAATCCGATTAATGCTAGTGGAATAACGGTATAGCTCCACATTTCTGAGCCAATGGACAATACAGGCACCAGCCATCTGATTAATCCGAGTAAACCCATCTTTACCATCAACCCGCTTAATACCATAGTAGTAGATGTAGGCGATTGTTGGTATGTATCCGGCTGCCAGGTATGAAAAGGGAATATGGGCATTTTTACGGCAAAGGCAATAAAGAATAACCAGAACAGCCACGACTGATCGCCCTTGCCCAAAGTTGTCTGCAATGCATAAAATGATTTGATACTAAAACTATGATCAGCCGTTTTTGATTGCAGATATAAAATACCCACCAGCATTAATATAGAACCCAGAAAAGTATAAACGAAGAATTTAAAAGTAACTGCAATTCTCCTTTCGCCACCCCATTGAGAGCATAAAAAATAAACAGGTATTAAAGTAAGCTCCCAGAAAAAATAAAGCAACAAAGCATCCATGGCCAGATAAACGCCCATCAACCCTGATAAAGTAAGCAGCATCAGTCCGTAAAAATTATAGCTTTTGCTATATACATTTTTCCAGGTAGCTGTAAATATTAAAAAGTAACCAATAGCAGTGAGCAAACAAAGCAACTGACCCATAGCATCCAGCTTTATCGAGAAACTACTGCCCAGTATTTGCAACCATGCACCCTGATGTTCCAGATATTTGGCATCCTTGACCAGCCAAATACCTGATAAGGAAACCGCAAGTGTAATGATTGAAGCAAATAATGACCAGACCTTTACCGATTTATCATTTCTGATAAAAAAAGTGGCCAATCCTGTTACCAACGGAATTAATATGAGTAAAACTGCTATCATTTATTTTCTCAAAAAGAATTGAATTATAAAAATTATCACTATGCTCAACACCATTAATAAAATGTAATTGCCGGTTTGTCCGCTCTGCAACAATCTAAGTTGTCGGCTGCCATACTGTACCAAACGACCTGCTCCATTTACCACCCCGTCAATACCCGATTTTTCAATTACATTTTTTAAGAAGCTGCCAAATTTTTTCAAAGGACTTACTACCGCAGTATCATACAGTTCATCAACATACCATTTGTTTTCCAAAACCTTACCCAGCCCTTTAGCTTCTTTGTACTGATAGTTTTTGAACATATACCAGGCTGCTACAATGGCCAGTATAACAAGCACCGTAGAAAGTCCCATCAGCATAAACTCGGTGGATGCTGCTACATGATGTGCTTCTCCATGAGTTGCTATTACAGGATGCAAAAATGCAGCAAGTTTATCGCCACCTTCCATGATTACATTGGGAATACCAATCAACCCACCTACAGCAGAAAGTATAGCCAGAATAATAAGTGGAATCGTCATGGCCGAAGGGCTTTCATGCAAATGATGTTTTTGTTCCTCAGTTCCTCTGAATTTTCCGGTAAAGGTGATAAACAAAAGACGGAACATATAAAATGCAGTAAGCAAGGCTCCCATTAAAGCGATTACATAAATAACGGGGCTTTTTTGCCAGGCTGCAAGCAGAATGGCATCTTTTGAAAAGAAACCACTGAATGGTGGTATGCCAGCAATAGCTATACATGCAATCAGGAATGTAATAAAAGTAATTTTAATTTTTCCCGAAAGGCCACCCATTTGCCTGATATCCTGTACACCACCCATGGCATGAATCACACTTCCGGCACCCAAAAATAAAAGTGCTTTAAAGAAAGCATGCGTCATCACATGAAAAACACCGGCTGTATAAGCACCCAGACCCATAGCCAATACCATATAACCCAACTGGCTAACGGTGGAATAAGCTAATACTTTTTTAATATCATTTTGTTTTAATGCTATAGTGGCCGCCAGCACTGCAGTGAGCAATCCGGTAATAGCCACTACCGTCATTGTAACTTCTGAAAGAGAGTATAAAATATTGCTGCGAGCTATCATATAGATGCCGGCAGTAACCATGGTAGCAGCATGTATTAAAGCGGAAACCGGAGTTGGACCTGCCATAGCATCGGGTAGCCAGGTGTATAAGGGTATCTGTGCGCTTTTTCCGGTGGCTCCAATAAATAATAACAAGGTAATACCCGTAATATCCGTTGCACTGAATTTGCTGATGCTTGCTGCAGAAAAAACTTCATTGAAACTTACTGTATTGATTCTGCCGATAATCCAGAATAATGCGATTAAAAATGCCATATCGCCAATGCGATTCATCACGAAGGCTTTGCTGGCAGCTTTATTATAAGATTTATTTTTAAACCAGTATCCTATCAACAAGTACGATGAAAACCCCACTCCTTCCCATCCCATAAACATGATAACATAATTAGCTCCCATTACCAGCAGCAACATAAAGAATACAAAAAGATTGAGATAAGCAAAATATCTACCGAAATGTTCTTGTGTTTCTTCGTGCATATAAGATGTAGAGTACACATGAATTAAAAATCCTACACCTGTTATAATCAATAGAAAAATGGATGAGAGCTGATCAATTTGAAAAGCGAACGGAATGGAAAAATTACCAACAGATAAAAAATTAAAATAATCTGCGATATGCGTATTGCCTCCTGTTACCTGAAAGAACACACACACACTTAGCAAGAATGAACCCAATATCACCCCCGAACCAATAATGCCAACAGCTGGTTTTGGGAGCCATTTTCTTCCCAGTCCATTTATCAGAAAGCCGATAAACGGAAGTAATGGAATCAAATACACGATGTTCAATACATTATTCATAAAAAAAAACCGGTAAGGCTAAATGTTGCATTAACCGTTACACCTTTCTAATGTTTCAACCTGTTTAAAAAATTAATATCCACTGAGTGAATATTTCTATACATCATTACGATAATGGCCAAGCCCACACTTACTTCTGCAGCAGCCACTACCATTATAAAAAATACAAATAGCTGTCCGTCGGTACCCGCAGTATTGGTCACGTCGGCGGCCAGCGCCTTCATGTGGTGCATTTTTGAAAATGCAACCAGCAATAAATTGACTGCATTCAACATTAATTCAATGCACATAAACACAATAATGGCATTGCGACGAGTTAATACACCTACGATGCCAATGCAGAACAGGGCAACAGACAGAAATATGTAATAATTAATAGGCATTCTTATAATTTTATATATAAGCCGGCTTTAAAATTTGTTTTACCTATATAGTTGGTACCAGGGCCTACATCAAACGAAATGATATCCATAATTTTTTTCTTAATTACACCGCCAAACAGATCAACGGCTTTGTAAGATGCTCCTTTGGTTAACAACTTTACAATGGTACCAACCGACACAGAACTTAAACCGGAAATAATCAACGTTTTGGCATCTTTAGCCAGGCTGTCTTTGTTTTCAGCAATCTTTTTAATAGTGCCATATATCGTAATAGCTGCTCCCGCATAATTGGTAATACGATAAACCAATCTTCCGGTTTTAAAAGTGCTGAAGAGCTTATTGATTTCATTATTCCTTTTGGAGCCTAATAATTGACTTACTATATTCAATTTTGGGATTTTACTTTTTCCGGAAAAGAACTGTGGTGCCCATCCCCTTTTCACTTGCAATACATTGCCCAGCAACTGGTCCAAATTAAAATTCTTAATATCAATTTTAGGAATTTCAATTTGTGCTTTGCTTTGAGTTGCTGTAAAAAGCAAAGCTGCCATCATGATTGTACTCAATTTTCTCATAGCTTTAGTTTTTGTTTTATTCTTTTTTACCTATCACCACAGCGCCTACCATAGCGCTTAAAAATAAGATACTGCTTATTTCAAAAGGCACTACATAAGTTGTAAATAGTTCTTTACCCAAATTTTTTATCAATCCAATATTTCCGGTATTAACCAGTGCCGTTTGAGATTTAATATCTGCGTCTTTCAATGCAGCCACCAGCACCAGCAATAAGCAACCACCCGCCACAGCACCTGCAACTTTCAACCAGCGGTTTTTCTGAGGCTCCGTTTCTTTATTCAAATTCAACAGCATGATGACAAACAAAAACAGCACCATGATGGCACCTGCATATACGATAATGTTTACAATTGCCAGAAACTGTGCATTCAATAAAATATAATGGCCGGAGATAGCAAAAAAAGTAGCGATCAGCCATAGTACACTATAGACAGGGTTTTTTGCGGTTACTACCATTAAAGCGCTAAAAATGGCAACTACCGACAGAAACCAGAAAAGTATTTGTGTTACACCCATTCTCTTAAGCCGTTAATTCTTTTTATTTTTTTGTTGCCCTGTCACCCACTGCTTTTTCATAAGCTTCCTTTTCATTTATGGGATGAGGGATCAACAACTCTTCTTTTTTATAAATAAATCCTTTGCGTCCATAATTGGCCGGAGCAAAAGTTTGTGATAAATAAATCGCATCTTTTGGACAAGCTTCTTCACACAAACCGCAAAAAATACAGCGCAGCATATTTATCTCATACTTAGCCGCATATTTTTCTTCCCGATATAAATCTTCTTCTCCCGGCAATCTTTCTGCTGCTTCCATCGTAATCGCTTCTGCCGGACATGCAACGGCACAAAGGCCACATGCTGTACAATTTTCTCTTCCTTCAGCATCTCGATTGAGTACATGCAACCCTCTGAAAACTTTTGAAAAACTACGGGTTTGTTCGGGAAAATTGATAGTGGGTTTTTTCTTAAACAAATGGCTGATTGTAATGCCCATACCTTTCATGATGTTCCAGAGATAAATACTCTCTAAGAACGTCATGGGTTTTCTATCTACCGCCACAGCCCTGTTTGTTAATTTTTCACTCATGTTAAAGTTTGCAAATATATCTGCCTTCGGTTTATTTTTTCAAATACAAAATTACTNNAATTACTGCTGCTGTTATCAACATATTTACCAATGCCAATGGAATGAGTTTTTTCCATCCCAGATTCATTAACTGATCGTACCTGAAACGTGGAATGGTCCACCTGATCCATAAAAACACAAATATGAAAAACGAAATTTTTGCCATCAGCACACTAAAGCTGATAAAAGTCATCCAAAAAGAACTCAACCCCCACGATGCTTCATTTACAAATGGAATATCATAACCGCCAAAATATAAAGTAGCCATAATGGCGCTACTGATAAACATATTGATATACTCTGCAAAAAGATAAAAACCCAGTTTCATAGATGAGTATTCCTGATGATAACCAAAGTTGAGTTCATTTTCCGCTTCGGGTAGATCAAAAGGAGTACGATTACACTCTGCCAGGGCACATACAAAAAATATGATGAACCCTAATGGCTGAAATAACACATTCCATCCGTTTTCTATTTGATAGCCTACGATTGCACTCATTTTGAGTGAGCCCGTCACAAATAATACAGCGATTAATGCAAGCCCCATTGGCAACTCGTAAGAAACCATTTGTGATGCACCCCGTATGGCAGCCAGCAAAGAAAACTTATTGTTGGAAGCCCAGCCTCCTATCATAATTCCATATACACCCACACTTACGATACTAAACACCAGCAGAATTCCCATATCCACATCTGCCACCTGCATAGGAAATACTTCGCCACCCTTAGTAACAAATGGTGCTGCCCAAGGTATTACCGAACTGGTGACTAATGCGGTAACCATGGCCAGTGCCGGACCCAATACAAATAGCAACCGGTTGGATGCTAGAGGGATAATTTCTTCTTTGAAAAAAAGTTTTCCGCCATCGGCCAGTGGTTGTAAAATACCAAAGGGGCCTGCCCGGTTGGGTCCACGACGATCCTGCAACCAGGCTGCTACTTTACGCTCTGCATAAGTAGTGTACATGGCAATAAAAAATGAAAGCCCGATGATAGCAGCAATCAAAATTGCTTTACCAATAATAAACCACCAATCTATAGTCAAAAAGTACATGTGTCGTTTTTAATGTTCTTTCTTTTCAAAATTTTTACTTGTAGCCGGCCCCGGCAATGATGCTAGTTCCACACTATTTACTTCACTCACTTTATTGATGTCCATCAATAATTTCGGATTGCGGCCACCCATTACTTCGGGCAAAGTTTCTTTTGGCATTTTCAAACCCAGATAGTGGCCCTGCGAAATAACAGAATGTCGGTTAATGTTGGTAGGCCCTTCTATAATCCAGTCGCTGGTTTTCTTTTTATCAAAACGACAGGTATTGCAAATCCATCCGGGTTTTCCATCATAGCTCTGCACTTCGCCCCATTCATCTTTGCGGCTGGTTACACGCATTACATCATTGCCCCGTTGCCAAAGCGTTACTTTACCACAACATTTATCACAATCGCGATGAGCATCTACCGGCTTGGTAAACCATACCCGGTTTTTAAACCGGAAAGTTTTATCGGTAAGTGCACCCACCGGGCATACATCAATCATATTGCCGCTAAAATCATTATCTATTGCTTTGGAAATGTGCGTTGATATTTCAGCATGGTCGCCCCGGTCAAGTACGCCGTGTATGCGGTTATCAGTAATTTGATCAGCCACAAAAACACAACGATAACATAGTATGCAACGCGTCATGTGCAATTGTATGTAAGGCCCAATATCTTCTTTTACAAATACTCTTTTCTTAAACTCATAACGAGAGCCTTCGGTGCCATGTTCATAACTTAAATCTTGTAGATAACATTCACCTGCCTGATCGCAAATGGGACAATCGAGTGGGTGATTAATTAATAAAAACTCTACCACTCCTTTTCTTGCGTCCAGTACTCTTTCACTGGTTATATTTTTTACTACCATACCATCCATTACCGTTGTACGGCAACTGGCCACCAGTTTTGGCATGGGTCTGGGATCGGCGGTAGAACCTGCTGCAACTTCAACCAGACAGGTACGGCATTTACCTCCGCTGTCCTTCAATTTGCTATAATAGCACATGGCAGGTGGTGTTACATCTCCTCCTATTTGCCTTGCCGCATTTAATATAGTGGTGCCCGGCGCTACCTCAACTGTAATGTTGTCGATAGTTACTTTAAAATTTGCCGGTGCTTCTTTCTTTATTTCTTCTGCCATTACTTATTGTAATTTTCAATATTCTTCTTTGTTTTCTTCTTATGCCCAAATGAAAAACTGCCACCTATCATACCATCCAGTTCATCAAACCAGAAGGATTGCTTGCCTCTTCCAAATATTCCTTTTTTATGCAGATTGATATCGGGCATATTGATAAATCCGCATTTGTTTTCAATTTTAATAAAAAAATGTTTGAAAAAAGTTGATTGCAGCCCCGCGGTCAGGTTTATTCCATATCCCGCAACATGAAACTCATCGTTTCGGTCATAATCCATCAACTTCACATCTGAACGAGGAAATAAAAATCCAATACCTGCACCTTTAAACCAGCTAACGATTAATTTATTGCTCTTGCTGTGATATAGTTTGGCAAATTGTTCTCCTTCAATATTTATATAGTTTAATCCATTGGTATGCTCAAACCTAAGGAAATCGGATGTCAAAGTTTTATCACCATTATAAACGCCTTTGTATAATCCCGGATGATCAATAGTACCTTTCATATTTACTACCTGATCTTGATCCATTACATATTTCATGTGATCAAAACCCAGCGATACGGCAATATTATCTTTTATAAAATAACCCAGCCGGAAGTTGGTTTGTGGAATGGTAAGTCGATTAAACTTTAAATAATTGTGATAACTGAAAGGTGTGGGTCGGTCGTGTGCTTTTACTTTGTAAAGTGTAAAATCATAATCTGCACCACGCAGGTGAATATTGCTTTTGGAATAAAACCCACGGTTCCATCCCCATGAAACATAAATCTGTCCTTTCTTTTTATCTGAATAAAAAGTATTACTGGTTTGTCCGTATGTAATAACTGCAATATTCAAAACAATTAATGTTTTAAAAGCCTTCAAACCAGGTTTGAACATTTTTTTATAACGCCAGCGGTGCTGCATAATTTGCCAAACCGTAGTTTTTGGTTAAACATTCTTGTGGGTTTTGTACATGCCATTCAAATTCGTCTCTAAAGTGCCTGATGGCTGCCGCTACCGGCCATGCCGCCGCATCGCCCAACGGGCAAATGGTATTGCCTTCTATTTTTCGCTGTACATCCCACAATAAATCTATATCACTCTTTTTCCCTTTTCCGTTCTCAATATTCCACAAAATTTTTTCCATCCATCCGGTCCCTTCTCTGCAAGGCGAGCATTGACCACAACTTTCGTGTCGATAAAACCTTGCCAGCGTGTAAGTATGTTTTACTACACATTGCCTGTCGTCAAGTACAATAAAACCGCCAGAGCCCATCATAGAGCCGGTTGCAAATCCGCCATCGGAAAGACTTTCATAAGTCATCATTCTTTTTTCACCTTTGGCGGTTGAAAGCAGCAGATTGGCAGGCAATATGGGAACTGATGATCCCCCGGGTATGCAAGCCTTTAGTTTTCGGCCATTGGCTATGCCGCCACAGTATTCATCGCTATAAATAAATTCCTCAACCGAAATAGTCATATCAATTTCATACACACCCTGATTCTTTATGTTGCCACAAGCAGAAATCAATTTTGTACCGGTAGATTTTCCAATTCCAATTTTTGCATACTCCTCTCCCCCTTCATTGATAATGGGCACTACGGCAGCAATGGTCTCTACGTTGTTTACAACCGTTGGGCATCCCCACAATCCTTTTACAGCAGGGAATGGTGGTTTTATTCTCGGATTACCTCTTTTGCCTTCCAGCGATTCCAGCAATGCGGTTTCCTCTCCACAGATATAAGCACCTGCACCACGTTGTACATATATTTCACAATCGAATCCAGTTCCCAAAATATTTTTTCCAAGCCAACCATTGTTTTTTGCTTCTGATATAGCCTGTTCCAGAATATCTACAATCCAGGCATATTCTCCTCTGATATAGATATATGAACGATTGGACCCTAATGCATAAGAAGCGGTAATCATTCCTTCAATGAGCAGATGCGGAATGAACTCCATCAAATATCTGTCCTTAAAAGTTCCGGGTTCGCTTTCATCTGCATTCACAACCAGATAACGGGGCACTCCTTCCGGTTTTGCCAAAAAGCTCCATTTCATTCCCGTAGGAAAGCCTGCGCCACCACGGCCACGTAGTCCACTTTTCTTTACTTCTTCTGTTACCTGATCGGGACTTAGGGTTTTCAAAGCCTTCTCTACACTGCGGTAGCCTCCTTCGCGGCGATACACATCATAAAGCCTGATGTTTTCAACGTGTGCCTTTTCTAATAATAATTTTCTTCCCATAATTCTCAATCCCCTTAAGGGGAAAAAAGTTTTATTTTACTGCCTGCCTGGCAAACAATTTCCAGTTTCTTTTCTTTTTCACCCATAATTCCAAAACTTTTAGGTGAAATGTTATTGTTTCTCCTCCCTTCAACGATACTTTAAAATCTCCTACAAACCGCACTGCCGCTACATTTCTTTTCCTTTTTATTTCAATACTGTCTGCTTTTATTCCAAAATATTTTAAATAGCCGGAACTCAGTTTTTTCAAAATATCTGATTTTGTTTCAACCCATCCATTGCTATGGCCATACATTAAATCATCATCAGCCATTTTTTTTATTATGACTGTATCAACTGATACTAGTGCGTGATGAAATGAATAAAAAGCTGAATTCAACTTTATGTCAGGGATTTGAGAATAAGCGTTAAACCCCGAAACAAAAAAAATAAAAACAAAGAGCTTTTTCAATTTATTCAATCCTTAAAGTTTCTAGTCTGAATAATTTATAATCTTTCTTTACCTTGTGCCAAACCATTGTCAAGTTTACAGTATAAATCTCAGCACTTGCACTTGGTTTCACCTCTTTCCCTTTAAAAAAATATTTCACTAGCGTTGAATCCATACTTTTTGAAACTCCATATCCTTTAGTCATATCGGCCTGTAGGTATGATGCAGGATTATTTACAATATGGCTAATCGCTTCCTGCCTTTGTTCAACTTTTCCATTTCCTGCCTGATGAATCATAAGTGGTGCAAACAAATCTTCAAGCATGGCACTATCTTTTGTTTCAAAAATAACCTGTATCAACTGCTTTGACTTTGAAATAATTTTATTTGTGTGCTTTGTCTGGGCACAAATAACATTGCTGGCTAACAAAAAAAATATTACAATACTTTTTTTCATGTTTAGTTTTTTTGCGCCTGCAACGATTTACAAGACTCAACTATCGCATCAATTTTTTCTTTGGTCAAATGTTCTTTATAGTTTTTCCCCAATTGCATCATGGGAGCATAACCACAGGCACCCAGACATTCTACTGTTTTTAAAGTAAACATACCATCTGCCGTTGTTTCGCCGGGTTTGATGCCCAGTTTGTCATAAATGTATTGTACTATTTCATCACTTCCATTTATCATACAAGGACCGGTTTGGCATACTTCAAACATGTATTTGCCCACCGGTTTTAGATTGTACATACTGTAAAACGTGGCCACTTCATATACCTCAATAGGAGAAAGGTTTAACAAGGATGCTACATAATCCATTGTTTCGGTACTGAGCCAGCCGCCAAATTCCTGTTGTGCCAGATGCAATACGGGTATCAAAGCACTTTTCTGCTTTCCTTCAGGATAAAAATTAATTATCCTTTGTACTTCTTGCATGGTTTTATCTGAAAACTGTAGCATTACCTTATTCATTTCATTTAACTGGTTAGTCACAATTTTTTTTTCTCATTACGCATCCAATTCTCCTGCGATCAGGTTTAATGAACTCATCGTCATAATGGCGTCACTCAGCATTGAGCCTTTTACTAATTCTTCAAATGCCTGATAATACACAAAGCAGGGACGACGAAAATGCAAACGATAAGGAGTGCGACCGCCATCGCTGATTAAATAATAACCCAACTCACCATTGCCCCCTTCTACACAGTTATAAACTTCGCCCACCGGAATCTGTGTTTCACCCATTACTATTTTGAAATGCCAGATCAACTCTTCCATTTTGGTATAAACATCTTCTTTTTTGGGAAGATAATATTCAGGAGCATCCGCATGATAAACCTCGGCTTCGGCTCCTTTAAATTCCTGAACTCTTTGATACGCCTGCTCTATTATACTCAGGCTCTGCCACATTTCCTGATTGCGTACCAGCCATCGATCATAGTTGTCGCCGGTAGTACCTATGGGTATATTAAACTGAAAATCTTCATAAGAACTGTAAGGTGTATGTACCCGCACATCATAATCTATACCGGCTGCTCTGAGGTTGGGCCCGGTAAATCCATAGTTCAAAGCCCTTTCGGCACTGATGGCTCCGGTTCCCTTAGTACGATCCATAAAAATGCGATTGCGTTGAAAAAGATTTTCAAACTCTTTCAACACTTTGGGGTATTCTTTCAAAAATTTTTCTAGTTTTTGAAATGCAATGTCATTGAAGTTTCTTTCAAACCCGCCGATGCGACCAATATTGGTTGTAAGTCTTGCACCACATACCTCTTCATAGATTTCATATATCAGTTCACGATACTGCATTACATATAAAAATCCGGTATAAGCACCTGCATCCACACCTACAATAGAGTTGCATATTAAATGATCGGAAATACGTGACAACTCCATAATGATAACTCGGAGATAATCCACTCTTTTGGGAATCTTGAGTCCCAATAATTTTTCGCAGGTAAGGTGCCATCCCATGTTGTTGATGGGAGCCGAACAATAATTTAGCCTGTCTGTTAATGTCGTTATTTGATATAGTGGTCTTCTTTCAGCCAGTTTTTCAAAGGCCCGGTGTATATACCCAATGGTTTGGTCGGCTGAAACGATTCTTTCTCCATCCAGTTCCAAAATATTTTGCATCACGCCATGTGTAGCCGGGTGTGTAGGCCCCAGGTTGAGCGTGGTGGTGGTTTTTTCTATTGAACCCTCGGGTAGTTTGATGTGTTGTTCTGACATGATTAATAAACTGTTTATCCTCTGCCAAACATTTCGTCGTCTTTATCAATTCTTGTTTGATCTTCTAACGGAAATTCTTTTCTCAAAGGGAAATAATCCATTTCTTCTACATTCAATATTCTCTTCAAATGGGGATGTCCCACAAAATTCAGTCCTAAAAAATCATAGGTTTCTCTTTCCATCCAATTGGCTGCAGAAAATAATCCGGTAGCGGTGTACACATCAGGTGTGTTGATATCTGTAAACACTTTGAACCTGAGTCGTACATTGTCAACCATATTGTGTAAATGGTAAACTACCGCCAGTTCCCTTCCTTTATTATCGGGATAATGAATGCCGGTAATATCAGTAAGAAAACGGAATTTTAATGCTTCATCATCATAAAGAAAGTTGAGTATTTTAAGATTTATTTCTTTAGGAGCTTCAAAGCTCAGCATACCATAAGTGGTTTCAAAATTTGAAAGCTGGTCGCCAAATTTTTCTATAAGTCTTGCCTGTATCGTTTCGTTTGTCAAATTCATTTGTCAACTTATGGATTTATTGTATGCCATAACTATCCAGCAGTGCTTTGTACTGCGGACTGTTTCTTCTTCTTAAACTTTCTTTGCCAACCAGATCCTGCACCCGCATCAATCCGTCCAGTATTGCTTCGGGTCGGGGTGCGCATCCAGGCACATAAACATCTACCGGAATGATTTGGTCAATCCCTTGCAATACACTGTAAGTATCAAAAATTCCGCCACTACTAGCACATGCTCCTACAGCCATTACCCAGCGTGGCTCTGCCATTTGTAGATATACTTGTTTTAAGACCGGACCCATTTTTTTGGCAATAGTGCCCATTACCATCAACAGGTCGCACTGTCGTGGGCTGAAGCCTACTCTTTCGGAACCAAATCTTGCCAAATCGTAATGTGAGCCCATAGTAGCCATAAACTCAATGCCGCAACAAGAAGTAGCGAAAGGCAAGGGCCAAAGTGAGTTTTTTCTGGCAAGCCCTATTACCTTATTTAATGATGTTGCAAAAAATCCTTCACCCATGTGGCCATCGGGCATATCAACAATGCTGATATCCGTTTCCGGAATTTTTTTTATTAAATTATATGATACCTGACGAGGCATAATTTCAAATTTGGAGTTACAAAAAAAATAGCAGGAGATTTATCAGTACATAAAATCTCCACTAGCTTAATCTTCCCACTGCAGGGCTTTCTTTTTAATAATATAAATAAAGCCACAGAGGAAAAAGCCTACAAACATCACCACTGCCCAAAAGGCAGGCCATCCCAGATCTTTAAAATTCACAGCATAAGGATAAAAGAAAATGACTTCCACATCAAATAAAACAAAGAGAATGGCAGTCAGAAAATATTTAATGGCCATTGGCTGACGGGCATCTCCATGGCTTTCTATTCCGCTTGAAAAGTTTTGAAGTTTATCTGATGTTTTTCTTTTTGGCCCCAGCAAATGTGTTACTACGGTTAGAAAAACAACAAGTCCTACGGCGATGAGTACCTGTAAACCAACCGGTAAATAGGAACCCGCCGTTAAATTATCCGGATCAATTTGCAACAAATGAAACATAATCTACTCTTGTGGCAAAAATAAGGCAGCAAGTTGAAAATACCTGAACAAAAACAAGCCCTTGCATTGTTGTGCAAGGGCTTGTGTCGTAATTTATCTCTTACTCATCTTATTTTTTTGCAATTATCTGTTTTGATTTTGAGCTTGACTTTACAGCTTTACTTACAGGTTTTGTTGCCGGAGGCTTTGTAGTCTTAGCGGGAGGTTTTGTGCCGGTTTGTTTGGGTACAGGGCTTTTCTCCAAAATATCAATATTCTTTTGAATATTGTCATAGTTTTCGGCATCAGCGGACTGCCATTTTTTTAAATACTCAATTGCTTTTGTTTTATCTTTTGCATCGTTTGCATAATAGATGGCAAGGAAACTGGCTGCACTCACAATTTGCTTTTTATACTTTATGGTATCGGTAACTGCAAAATCATAGAGTTTAATAGCATCAGGCACGGCAATACTATCTTTTTTCAAAGTATCTATCAACCGGCTATTATTATAAACCCAATCATAACCATAAATCTGTGTAGGCCATTTGTCTCTCATAATAATAGCAGCCTCTCTAGACTTTGCATAATCCTGACCAAAATAATAAGCTGTTGTCAAATCAAAATAGTCATTAATAGTGGGTTTCGCTTTCAGTTCAATTATTTTCTGAAGAATTTGAGCTTCTTTTTCCCGCAATTTTTGTTCTTTAAAATAGTTTGCAGCTTTATCCAAAAACTCAATTCTTGAGGAAAGTACCGTATCCAGTCGTGCACCTTCTACATAGTTATTGAAAATTTCGTCAGGTGTACCACCGGTTTTAGTAAGTAGTTTAGCTCTAAGCTCATAATCATAAGAAGAATAATCTTCAGGATTTTTTTTCAGGAAAAATAAATCGCTGTATTTTTTTGCATTGGCAATATCCCCGTTTTGGAAATACGCATCTGCCAATAAGCGATAGACTTTTGGTTTAGTTTTATCACCCAATGCAGAAACTACCGACTCTCCTTTTCCAATTGCACAAACGAAATCTTTTTGCGCCCAGCAAAGCTGTGCATACAAATACTGATCCTGCACATCTTCATCTGTTCCCTTGCTTCGGATATATTTCTCAAGTTGAGCTTGTGCTTCAGCATATTTTTGTCGGAAAAAATAGTAATAGAAAAGTTCGTAATAAGCGTTTGTAAAATTGGGGTCTTTAGTTACTGCATCATTAAGATATTGTAATACCAACTCCCAGTTTTTTTGAGATTCAAATAACTTTGACAAACGAAAACTGGCTGGTGCAAAATTGGGGTTTACCTGTAATGCTTTATTATAAGCAGTATAGGCAGGGCCTCCTCCTTTTCCTTCGCCTGCTTTGCGATAGGCATTGCCCAGTTGCAATAATGTTTCTGTATTTTTTGGATCTTTTACTGATGCGTCTTCAAGCAATCTGACAGCATAACTGTAATCACCATCTTTACTGTCAACAATTGCACGTCCAATGGTAGTTTCAATTTCAGGATTGTCGCCCTTTTTATTGTGCCTTGTCATCGTCAATGCAGTTTCAAAATGCTGACGGGCTTCACTTACCTTTTTTTCCAATAAGTCAATATGTCCAAGCCCTACTTGTATTAATGGTGCACTATTGGTAGTGTGCATGGCTTTTTCATACAATTGCTTTGCAGCAGCTATGCGTGCACTCATAATTTCATCTGACTCCAGATAAGATTGACCCATCCAATATAACGCTTCAATGTTGTTTGGATTAGCAGCCAACATTTTTTCAAATACAGTTTGTGCACTTTTAATTCTGCCTGCATACAGGTGGTTCATACCTTCCGGAATACTTTGTGCTTTTAGCCCTCCTGCAATCAACAAAAAGGCAGTAGCAATGGTAAAGGTGGTCTTCTTCATTTTACTTTTCACTTTTGGGGTTGTAAATATACTTTTTTTCATCTTTATTCTTATTTGTCTAAAAAAAATGCTACTTAATAATTTCAATTCCGCTTTATGCCAAGAAAGAAAAATAATAAATCACATTTCATTCTTTAATATTCGCCGGCCTTATGCCGAAATTTCTTAATATCTGTGGCACCAAATATGCCCGCCTGAAAATTAATTGTCCTATTTCTCCACTCATAAACGTTGCAAAGCCAAACCCAAGTCCCTGATAATTTTCCTTCAGTGTATAAACCAAATCCCGTACCAATGGATAGTTTTTGGAATAGATGTTTTCCTGATAGGCTTTTACATACTGACCTGGAACATAATGACTTTCAATTCCAGCCATTCTTACCTCTTTCAAATAACTCAACTGGTTGGGATCTTCATGGTTGCCAATCCAGCTAATTCCTATAAATCCAATTGCACCCGGTGTCTTCGCAATATAATCAATCACTCCGGTACTGCTTCTTGCTGCCATAGCATCGCTTGTCAACGAATCACCTTTCAACAAAGAGTCGATGATAAAACGTACTGTACTGGTTGCTTTTACACCATCAAATACAGGTATTAATTTTTTCTTAAACTTTCCGGTAAGAATTTCTTTGAGGTCTTTTAATGTAAATAGCGAATCAGGAGATGAAGGATTTACAATGACAGCAATCGCATCTCTTGCTACTACCAGCGATGAAGGTGCCACATTTAACGAATCGGACATCTGTTCTTTTTCTGCTTCATTGTAGCGGCGGGTGGCTATTATCATGCGAATACTGTCCACAAAAAAATCTTGAAAACAAGCTGCTTCGGGTTTGTACTGTACATTAATCTTTGTTTTTGGCCTGTTTGATTCATATACTTTTACCAACTCATCAACAACCGGCTTGAACGACTCATCGGCACTGATGTTGATAGTGCCCTGCCAGGGTGTATCCTTTTTGGAATTTTGATTTCCATTTTTTGACTTGCAACTATTCATCAACGCAAAAGAAATCAATAGAACAAAAATAATTCCGCTATTTAATTTCCACTTTACTTTCATTTGAAATACTTTTTCTGATAGCCCCGGTAAATACGCCAGGAACCATACAAAAGACACATCACACCCAACACCTTGTCAAGTGTATCGGGATTTCCCAGATACTGATTGACACTTATATCTTTTGTTCTTAAAAAGAAAAAGAAAACACCAATCAGTATTATGATCAGCCCCATGGTGTAGTCCATCATGGAGCGCATCAGGTTTACCTGCTTCTTTCTTTTCCTTTCATATTCTTCCAACATATTCTTTCAATTCTGAAACGGGAAAATAGACAAATTTTATTTTATCCCATCAAATATATCTACCGCTTATAAAGATGCTTTTATTTCCTAAATCCATATCTTGGAATTTCAGTCATAGTAAAGACCGGTTATCTTTGCGTAATGAAGATTTTAATGGTTTGTTTGGGCAACATTTGCCGCAGTCCGCTGGCCGAAGGAATTTTGCGTGAAAAAATAAAAAAAAACGGACTGGACTGGACTGTGGATAGTGCCGGTACCAATGGCTTTCATACTGGCGAAGCACCACATCGGTTTTCACAAAAAATTGCTTCACAACATGGAATAGACATCAGCCACCAAAGAGCCAGAAATTTTATTGCATCCGACTTTGAACAATATGATAAAATTTATGCAATGGCTTCTGATGTGTTGCATGAAATGAAGCAGATTGGCAAAAACAAATTTGATGCATCTAAAACAGCGCTTTTGCTCAATGAAATAAAACCGGGATGCAATCTTGATGTAACTGACCCCTGGTATGGGCCGGAAGCCGGTTATCAAGAAGTTTTTGAAATAATTGAGAAAGCATGTGAAGCAATTGTAATAAAATATGCAACACACCAAAAACAACTAAGTACCGTACATTTATAAAATTCATGACAAAGCCATCACTGCCACAGGGAACCAGAGATTTTGGTCCGGAAATCGTTCGGAAAAGAAATTTTATTTTCCATACAATCAAGCTTGTATTTGAGCTTTATGGTTTTCAGCCATTAGAAACTCCAGCAATGGAAAACTTAGATACTTTAATGGGTAAATATGGAGATGAAGGCGACAAACTGATTTTTAAAATACTCAACAACGGGCTTGATAATAAAGACAAGGAAACAAAAATACGTGCCGATTTTGAAAATATTTTATCCGGAAAAAATTCAAAAGGCATAACCGAAAGGGCCTTAAAATACGATTTGACAATCCCTTTTGCACGTTTTGTAGCTATGAATCATCAGCAACTTAGTTTTCCATATAAACGCTATCAGCTACAACCTGTGTGGCGTGCCGACAGGCCTCAAAAAGGACGCTATCGTGAGTTTTATCAATGCGATGCAGATGTAGTAGGCAGCCATTCCTTACTGAATGAGATAGAGCTGATTTTAATTTATCATCAGGTATTCATCTATCTTGGATTAAAAGATTATAGTTTAAAAATAAACAACCGAAAAATTCTCTCTGCACTTGCTACTTTATGTGGCGGTACTGATAAAGTTTCTGAAATAGCAATAGCAATAGACAAACTGGATAAAATAGGAATAGAAAAAGTATTGGCAGCATTGCAAAATAGCGGCTTTCATGATGAACAATTAAACATCATCAATATTTACTTGAACATATCCGGCTCCAATAAAGAAAGAATTACTCAACTTGAATCTTTGGTGGGGAGTGTTGATATAGGCAAATCGGGTATTCTTGATTTAAAAGCATTGTTAGAAAACGACTCATTAAAATCAGTGAATATTGAACTGGATCCTACACTGGCCCGGGGGCTCAATTATTACACCGGTACAATTTTCGAAGCCAAAGCACCTGCTGCTGTAAAAATGGGAAGCATAGGCGGTGGAGGAAGATATGATGATCTTACCGGCCTGTTTGGTGTACCCCATATTCCCGGCGTGGGCATCTCATTTGGTGTTGATAGAATTTATGATGTATTAGAAGAGCTGCAATTATTTCCTGAAAATATTAATGTAAGCACACAAGTATTGTTTTTTAATCTTGGTGAAATGGAAAGTAAAACTGCTTTTGAATTGATGCAGCAATTAAGAAACAAAGGAGTACGATGTGAGCTGTATCATGAAAATTCAAAATTTGACAAACAGTTTAAATATGCCGAAAAGAAAAACATTCCTTATGTTGTGATTATCGGTGAAAAAGAAGTGAAAGAACAAATCTGTAATATCAAAAACCTGAAAACAGGCAAGCAGGAAACAATACATCAAACTAAATTAGAGGGTTATTTTATCTAATTTTTTATAAACAATAACAAACTGATTTGAGCAATACAATCCATGCTTAGTAATTTTGCTGCCTGTAAAGCAAAATCGCTTTTAAAATTTCTAAATATGAACCGGAACTACATTAGCTTAATTGCTATCGCATCACTCATCCTCATTAGCTGTGGCGGAAAGAATACCGCCACATTATTGATACCCAAAGACGCATCTGTAGCTGTAAAATTCAATGCCACATCATTGGGCAACAAACTAAACTGGAATGACATTAAAGGCAGTGAGTTGTACAAGATTTTTGAAACCGAGATTTCTGACAAGGATCTGACTACTGCTCAAAAAAGCATTTTGGATAATCCCGAAAACCTGGGTATTGACCTTGGCAGCGATATTTATATTTTCTATGAGATTAAAGGGAAATATGGATATACCGTTTTTCAGGGCAAACTAAAGGATCCTAAAAAATTTGAAACCAATATCAGTGAACTGGCAAAGGATAAAAAGATTTCAAAATCGGGCAACATCAACTATGCCGGTGATGATGAAATTTGCCTGACCTGGACCCAAGATCATTTTTTGCTCGTGGGCACTACTCCTGCACCCGGATCGTTCAATAAATTTAGCTACGACGATGAAGCACAAATGCCTTCGCTTAATACGGATAGTCTGATGCAGTATGCTAAGCGAATTTATGGATTAAGCAAATNNCAAATCGGCCAGTTTAAGCAGCGATTCCCGGTTTTCAAATTTATTGAAAGATGCAGGCGATATTCATTTCTTCATTAACAGTAATGCATTTGCTCCAAAAGAAATGGGAATTTTAGGAATGACAAAAGCCGGTTCATTTGTAAAAGACAATGCCACCGGAATGGCAATGAGTTTTGATAACGGCAAAGTAACCATAAATTCAAAATCGTGGTATGGAAAAGAGCTTACCGGCTTTATGAAAAAATTTCAGCCCAAAAATTTTGACGCATCCATGCTCAATAAAATTCCCTCGGAAAACGTAGCAGGTATGTTGGCCATCAATTACCCGCCCGAAGGCATAAAAGAATTTTTTAAGCTAATGGGCATGGACGGATTGCTCAATATGTTTACCGCAAAGCTGGGCGTATCGTTAGACGATTTTGTAATTGCCAACAAAGGTGATATGATGATTGCCGTTACAGATTTTGCTGTAAAAGAAAAATCAACCACCATCAACATAGGTGATGGTGAACAACATACCTTTAAGTCAACCGGGCCTGATGCCAATATCCTTTTTGCAACTGCCGTAAAAGACAAAGCCGCTTTTACAAAATTGATAGATGTTGTAAAAGGCGAACTTAGCAAGGAAGAAGACGGCAAAATGGCTATGCAAGAAATAAAATATGCATTTTCCGACAACTGGTTTGTACTCGGTAATCAACAATCCACTGTTGATGCATTTGCAACTGCCAATACGACAACTTCACATTCACTTACGTCCCAAATAACCGGACACCCTATGGGCGGGTTTATAGATTTTCAAAAAATTGCTACGGGCATTCCAATAGCAAAATCTGATACCACAGAAGGTGTTGCAAAGGCTGAAGAAAAAATGATTTTGTCATTGACCAACAACTGGGAAAACATCATTTTCTATGGCGGCGAAATGAAAGACAATGCCACTACTACTCATTTTGAAATAAACCTCAAAGACAAAAACACCAATAGTCTGAAACAGCTTTTTAATTTTTTGAGTAAGGCTGCAGCAGAAAAGATGAAGGAAGAAAGAAATTTCGAAAGAGAATTTAATAATGTTGACTCGGCCAATGTATTGCCTGAAGTATCGGTAGATACACCAAGACTTAAATAATAAAACAAATTCAAAATGCTTTCAACCGCAGCCCTATTTTGAGGTTGCGGTTTTTTTTAACCTGTATCCAATTCATATAAAAACTTTCCTGAAATGGTGCGTTTAAAATTGTCGCATATCCAAACCCACCCCAAATTGAATTTTTCTTATTCGCAATTGCTTCCACCCCTTCAGTGGAGGGGGCGCTGACGCTGCCAATTGTAGATGCAAAGAAGCCTACAATTTTAATTGCACCCTTCGTAAATACATTCTATCATTATATAGACATAAAGTTTATTTTTGACCTATGCAGTTACGCATTCAAAATCTTTTACCAACTTATTTTGAAGAAAGCAAAAAATCTCAATCAGACATATGGGGAAAGGATCTTGTATTTTCAAAAGGTGAGTTTATAAAAATTGTTGCCCCATCGGGCAGTGGCAAAACCTCGCTGATTCATTTTTTATACGGTATGCGAAAGACTTATCAAGGCAATATTTCTTATGAAAACCAACTACTGCAATCATTCAATCAAGAACAACTTGCCAAGTTAAGAGCAACTCAACTGAGTATTGTTTTTCAGGACTTGCGTTTGTTTCCCGATCAAACCGTTGAAGAAAATTTATTAATCAAACATCATTTGCAGCCCTTTCATCATGAAATTAAAATAAAAGAAATGACGGAGCGGCTGGGCATAAGCTCAAAACTACAAGCCCGCAGCGGTCAATGCAGCTATGGCGAGCAGCAACGTATTGCCATTATCAGAGCATTATTGCAGCCTTTTGATTTTTTATTATTGGATGAACCATTCAGCCACCTCGACAACGACAATGCAGTAAAAGCTATGGAGTTAATAATCGAAGAATCCGCTTTACGAAACGCTTGTATTTTGTTTGCCGATTTAGAACGTTTTAATCCCTATCCACAAACCCGTTTATTGCATTTATAAATGAGCGCATCTTTTAAAATAGTAAAACAACTTATTCTAAGTGGTGGCAACCGCAGCAGCCGGTTATTTTCATTTGCCGGATTGGGCATTGGCGTTTTACTATTGTTTTGCTGTGTGCAGATGTATTTTAATCTGAAACAACTTACCCGAAAAAATGCTATCCGTAAAAATGGTTTTGATTATATCGCCTTACGAAAGTCTGTTACCAACGAAACCATGGGCAAAACCGCTCTCAATATGTTTGCACCCGGCGAAATTGCAGACCTGCAAAAACAACCTTTTGTAAAAGCGGTAGCTCCCTTAATAGCCAATAATTTTCGTTTACAACTGAGCGCCGGCAGTTTGTTTGATTTTCAAACTGATTTTTTTATTGAAGCTATTGATAATGATTTTATCGACACTTTGCCCGATAGCTTTCATTGGCATGAAGGCGATGCTACTGTGCCCATGATTATATCTTCCGATTTTATTGAGCTGTACAACACTGCCTTTGCGCCGGGCTATGGTTTACCTCAATTATCTGATGCCACTATTTCAACAGTTGTATTCACTATTATTTGCTACGACAGAAACCAAATGCCAGTTGAGTTTAAAGGAAATATTGTAGCGCAAAGCGATCGTTTAAATTCTTTTTTGGTACCCAAAACTTTTTTGGATTGGGCCAATGAAAAATTTGGTGGTGCCCTGGCTACAAATGTTTCCCGTTTATATATAAAAACTAAAGACGCCAACAATCCTGAATTTTTAAAATTTATAGACAGCAAACATTATCGCATCAATAAAGACAAAACCCTATTTGGCCGTGCCAAACAGATTATGCAAGGAGTGATAACCGGTCTTGGAATTTTTGGATTAATGGTAGTTGTTCTTGCATTGATGTTGTTTTCCTTTTATCTACAACTGATGATTGCAAAAAGCAAAGACAATTTACAGTTGTTACTTACACTAGGCTATTCGCCGGGCTGGTTAAGCAAAAAAATGTCGGGTCAGTTTATTCCGGCTTATATCTTGATTGTATTAATAGCATTGGCACTTACACAATTGTTTCAGTTTCTTTTTCACAAATATGTAATGTACGACCGGCCCGAGCTTTCGTCTATGCTGCACATCTCAGTATTTATTTTGGCTGTATTATTAACAGTACTCACTATTATTGCCAATTACAGAATGGTGAAAAAGCTGTTGTATAGATTTGGAACAAATGAATAGCAAAAAATTTAATCAAGAAAAATTTTCAAAAATCATAGCCGCACCCTGCCCTACTCCCACACACATAGTGGCCAATCCAAAACGTGATTTTCTTTTCTTCATTTCATGCAGTAAGGTTGTTGAAATGCGGGCACCGCTACAACCCAGTGGATGACCCAGCGCAATTGCGCCACCATTTACATTTACCTTGCTTACATCAAGCCCTAGGTCTTTGATACAGGCGATACTTTGCGAAGCAAATGCCTCATTCAGTTCAATCAAATCCAAATTGTCGACCTTAAGTCCGGCTCTTTGCAGAGCTTTCTGTGTAGCAGGTACAGGGCCAATACCCATTATAGCAGGATCAACACCGGCAATAGCCATTGATATAACTTTTGCCATTGGCCTGAGCGAAAACTTTTTAACGGCATCACCACCGGCAAGCAATAAAGCAGCAGCGCCATCATTGATACCCGAGGCATTGCCAGCTGTCACCGTTCCGTCTTTGATAAATGCAGGTTTTAAAGAAGCCAATTTTTCCAAAGATGTTTCCCTGGGATGTTCATCATCAACAACAATACTGGTCTTAACTTTGGATATTATTTCTATGGGTACTATTTCATCTTTCCATTTGCCAGCGGCTTTAGCTTTAAAATATTTTTGCTGAGAACAGAGCGCAAATGCATCCTGTTCTTCTCTGGTTATATTCCATTGCTTTGCTACATGCTCAGCAGTTTCGCCCATAGTATAAGGATGATGCAAGGCTGCCAACTGCTTGTTGATAAAACGCCAGCCCATCGTGGTGTCAAACATTTCCTGGCTGCGATTAAAGCTTTCAGTTGCTTTTCCAATTACATAAGGAGCCCGGGTCATACTTTCAGTTCCGCCGGCAATCATCAAATCACCATCGCCACATTGAATAGAACGGGTGGCATCCATTATGCTTTGCAAACCCGAAGCGCAAAGGCGATTGACCGTTACGCCTCCCACCGAAACGGGAAGACCGGCCAGCAACGCTGCCATTCTTGCCACATTGCGATTATCTTCTCCTGCCTGATTAGCAGCACCGGCTATTACATCTTCAATAGCATTTACATCTGCACCGGGGTTTCTTTGTATTAATGCTTTGATAACATGCGCCAAAAGATCATCAGGCCTTATGGAAGCAAGTGCACCGCCATATTTTCCAATGGGTGTTCGCACTGCATCAATGATAAATACTTCTTGCATATAAAAATTATGGTCAAAAATAATCAACCCAAGCCAATAGCAGCTGCTTAACTTTGCACAATGAAAAATGCCCAGATAAGAAATATCAGAACACTATCTCTTGTAGAAATTGAACAATACTTTGAAGAACTGGGCGAAAAAAAGTTCAGAGCTAAACAGGTATGGGAATGGCTTTGGCAAAAACACGCCATGAGTTTTGCCGATATGACCAACCTGAGCAAAGATCTGAGACAAAAACTGGGTGAAACTTTTTCATTTCCGGCATTAACGGTCAACAGCACGCAATACTCCGCCGATGGGACTGTAAAAACCGGCTTCAAAACCTTTGATGGCCACCTGGTTGAAGGCGTATTAATTCCAACAGAAAAAAGATATACGGCCTGTGTATCATCGCAAATTGGCTGTTCGCTAAGCTGTAAGTTTTGTGCTACAGGTTATATTGACAGAAAGCGTAACCTCAACTTTGATGAGATATATGACGAAGTAGTGCTCATCAATCAACAAAGCGAACGCATTTATAATCACAAACTCACCAATATCGTTTTTATGGGAATGGGTGAGCCGTTGTTGAATTATAAAAATGTATTGAAAGCAATAGAACGCATAACGGCACCGGATGGGCTGGCTATGAGTGCAAGAAGAATAACCGTATCTACAGCCGGCGTAGCAAAACAAATAAAGCAACTGGGTGACGATCAGGTTAAATTCAAACTGGCCTTATCGCTACATGCAGCTAATGACGCCAAGCGACACGAAATAATGCCGATTAATGACACCAATAATATAAAATCATTGATTGATGCATTGAACTATTTCTATAAACAAACCAAAAACGAAATCACATTTGAATACATTCTTTTCAAAAACTTTAATGATTCTATTGAAGATGCAGATGAACTAACCAAAATATACAGGCAGGTACCCGCCGACCTGATTAATATCATAGAATACAATCCCATTGACTTTGCCCGCTTTGAGAAGCCCTCTGAAGAAAAAACCGAAGCTTTTATGCGTCATCTTGATAAAAACAGGGTAAATGCACGCCTCAGACGAAGCCGTGGCAAAGATATTGATGCTGCCTGCGGTCAATTGGCCAATAAAGAANNCCCCAAAAAATAAAAGTCATGAAAAAAATATTGCTGGCTCTCTCCCTAGGAGCCATTACTACCACAACCATAAATGCGCAAACCATTCCCGATAGACGTGGAGAAGGCTTCAAGCCAAAACATAAACAAGAAATGGGAAAACGACATCACGGCATGGACATGAAATCTCTTAACCTGACAGATGCACAAAAAGAACAATTTAAGTCGCAAAGAGAAAGCTATCAAAAACAATTGGAAGAGTTAAAGAAAAATGACGGCATCACGGTAAAAGAATACAGAAGTCGTATGGAAAATCTGCACAAAGAAAATAAAGCAAAAATGGATGGCATACTAACTAGCGAACAAAAAGCGCAATTGGAAAAACAAAAAAGCGATCAGAAAAAAATGCGTGAAATTGATAATAAAGCCCGTGCCGAAAAAATGAAACTGCGCCTGGGGCTTACTGATGAGCAGGCTGATAAAATGGAAAAAAAC
>JRYE01002535.1_pt1 | contig 30292 bp, 27 predicted proteins | sample 235321 | NCBI WGS metagenome assembly JRYE01 (sample SAMN03074214, study PRJNA261473) | activated sludge metagenome | biome: Common Effluent Treatment Plant; feature: Wastewater; material: Activated sludge; isolation source: activated biomass in a lab-scale reactor treating industrial wastewater at... | reverse complement strand
CCTGCGGTGAACGAGAAGGACCTCGATGCCGTGGTGAAAGCGGGCAAGGACTTCGATCGGCACTACCTCGCGTGGATCCTGCTCACTTCTTACGAACCCGCTCTTTCACGCCTCTCCGGTTTCCAGTTCGAGCTGCCGGACGATGGCCGCGACATCAGCGGAAACGTACGCGTGGAAGGGCTTCCGGAGCAGTCGTTCAGGTTCGATCATGCCACACTGCGCAGCGATCTGGAAAGTATTCCCTTCGAGCTCTTGCCCGGCGACAAGGCCGCCACACTGCGTTGGTCGCACGCCCCGCTGCGTGGGCATGCAGTGGCCTACCTCATCGAACGCAGCACCGATGGAAAGCGATTCGATCCCATCGGCGCACCGGTGGTGTACGACCGCAAGAGCAAGGGTGTGGGCGATGATCCCCTCGGCATGGAATGGGTGGATCCCCTGCCCGCGAACGATGAGACCTGGCACTACCGCCTGGTGGCCTTGGACGCTTTCGGCATGCGCTCGGTGGACAACACCGTGCTGCACGTGACGCCGCGCGAGGACCCTGCACTGCCGCCTTTCTCGGCCGTGCGCATCGAGACCGCATCGGACGGCAGCTCCACCTTGAGTTGGAGCTACCCGATGCCTGCTGGCTTGAAAGGCTTCCAAGTGATCCACAGCACACAGGGACCACTGGGGCCTTACGCAATCTCACACGCGGAACCGCTGCCAGCGTCGGCACGCAGCTTCACCCACCAGTGGGATGTGCAGGACGATGTACACTACCGCTTGGTGGCGATCGATAACGAGGGCCAGGCGAAGGCATCGGACCTGATCTACCGCGCAGTGGCCGATGAGATCCCGCCGAATGTGCCCGAAGGTGTGCAGGTGGAGGTGGACAGCACGGGCCAGGTGACGATCCACTGGCGGCCTGTGCAGGACAGGGACCTGAAGGGCTACCGCGTGTTCAAGAGCTTCCAGGCCGATCGCGGTTTCGTGCAACTGACCCGCGTGCCCATCGCCGACACGCTCTTCACCGACACGCTCTCCCTGCAACGCCTAGACAAGCAGGTGTACTATCAGGTGGTGGCGCTGGACGGCAGCTACAACCAGAGCGCGCCCTCCGCCACCGCAGTAGGACGCATGCCCGATGTACTGCCGCCGTCCGCACCCCTGCTCACGAAGGCCGAAGTGGACCGGGAGCACCGCGTCACGCTGGCCTGGCGGCCGAGCAGTTCACCCGATGTGGCCTACTACAAATTGCAGTACCGGGATGCCAGCGACACGCTCTTCCAAAGCCTGCGCATGGCCACACCCGCGCAACACGAGATCCAGGATGCCGGCTTTGCGCAGGTGCCGCACTGGCGGGAGTACCGCGTGCTGGCCGTGGACAGCGCGGGCAACGTTTCGGAGAGCAACCTGCGGCGGGCGGTACGGCGCGACCGAACGGCTCGTCCGTCGGCACCCAAGGAATTGCGTGCGACCGTGGAGGACGGCAGTGTGATCCTGAGCTGGACCTTGGACCCCGCCACAGAGGTCAGCCATTTATTGGTGTACCGCCAACAAACGAACGAGAGCAGACCCGTTCTGGTGGACCGCGCGAAGGCCCTGGCCTGGACCACTTCGCCGATGCCCGCGAAGGATGGCGACATCTACCGTGTGCAAGCCGTTAGCGAACGCGGTGCAAAAAGCCCCTTCAGCGAAGCGGTACAAGTACGGATACCTTAGAGTAAGGGCGGCTCGGGATACCTTGCCGAACGAGCGGTAACGAAGACCATGCGAGGACTTGTCCGGATAGCCCTGTTGCTGAGCTGCCTGCTCGTTGGCGGTCTGGTGCGTGCGCAGTTGCCGCCGGGCTGGTCCTTCAGCAATCCGCTCATCATCGGTGCGGAACAGGGCCTGCGCTCCACGACCATCCGGCAGGTGGTGCAGGACGAGGAAGGCTTCCTCTGGATCGCCACGGCAGGTGGACTTCACCGCTTCGACGGACACCACATGCAGGTCTTCCTGCCCGATCCGCAGGACAGCACCACGCTGCCTTCGGCGGACATCACCGCACTGGCGCTGCAGGATGGCGTGCTCTGGGTGGGCACTGCCGATGCAGGACTGTTGCGCTTCGACCGGCGCACGCACCTCCACACGCAATACAAGCACCAGCCAACGGACCTGCGTGCCTTGGATGGCGATCGGGTGAACTGGTTGATGGTGGACCGCAAGGGCCAGCTCTTCGTGGGCACCAACTTCGGAGCCATCTGCCTGTTCCGGCAGACCAGCGGCGACTTCGATCGCATCGCCTTCCCCCAGCACCCGGACCTCTATGTGGATCGCACCCGCACCCGCACCCATGCCATGGTGCAGGATGTGCAGACCGATGACACCTACTGGATAAGCACCTCAAATGGCCTTCTGAAGCTCAGTGCCGGGAATTGGGAGATGCAATTCCTGCTGATGCACGAGCCTGTAACGGCGCACAACCTGGACAAGCGCACCAACAATTTCCGCAGTGTGGTGCAATGCCCCAATGGCCACCTGTTCCTGGGCACCTGGGGGGCCGGCGTGGTGCGCTACGAGCCACAGCGGGATCGCTTCACGCGCTATTCGATCCTGGAGGACGGTGCCATCCGCCAGTTCACCAACACCTACAACGCCGTGATGCGGGGGCCTGACGGCACCTTGTGGGCGGGCAACAACACCGCCGGCCTTGCGCTGCTCGACACCAACACCGCCACCATCCGGCACCTGCATGCCGACACGGTGCCCGGCATGGAAGGCATGCGCGCACAGGGCGTCTGGCACATGCATTCCACCAGCGGCGGCGACCTGCTGGTCATCACCCGGCAGGACGTCCGGCTCTTCAGCCCCCTGCGCCAGCACTTCGCCACCTGGACCTTCGAGGCCGCTTTCAAGCACTACGTGGGCCGCAAGGGCATCACCGCCGTGCTTCCCCTGCCGGACGGCACCGCGCTCCTCGGTGGCACGGGCCTCGACGGGCTTTACCGGATCGACCCGTCGACCCGCAAAGTGCGCTACCTGCCGCCCCCTGCGGACGTTTGGAACGAAGCGGAACGGGAGCACTTCTCGGTGTACGGCTTGCTCCCGTTCGGCCCGGAGAAGGCATTGGCGGTGAGTTGGAACAAGCTGTACGTCGCGGACCTGCGCACCGGCACCATGGAGTTGGCCGAAAGCCCCTTCAACGCACGCGCATGGAACACCTTCTTCCTCGGTATCGAACGCCACTCATCCGGCGACATCTTCATCCTGGGCCGGCACGATGGCTTGATCCGCTTGAGCGCCGACCTGCGCCAGATGCGCCAGTACCTGCCCATTCCCGGGGACAGTGGTTCCATCGGCCATGGGAACTACCTCTATGCCGCGGCCGAGGACGGAACAGGACGCCTGTGGGTGGGCCATGAAAAAGGCTTCTCGGTGTTCGACCCGCTCACTGAGCGCTTCGAGAATTTCGATCCCACCGGCCGAACCGACTCCCTGGCCACCTTGAGGAGCGTGGTGAACGTGGCGCGGGATGCACGCGGCAGGATCTGGCTCGCCGATGCACAGCATGGTCTTGTGGTGATGGACGACCCTACCGCAAGACCATTCGCCATGCGCACCCTGCAACACGGCGAAGGCCTGCTGAACGCACAGGTACACGGACTTGTGCCGGACGACGATGGCGGCATGTGGATCATGGGGGCCTCTGGTGTGGAGCACCTGATGGCCGACGACAGCTCCGTAGGATACCGCACCGCGCAAGGGCTGCCGAGTACGGCCACGCCGGGTGCTTTGGCCTTGTTACCGGGCGGAAGGCTCATCGGCGCTTCGGGTCCCAAGGTGTTCTGGGAGCAGGTCGAAGGCGTTGCTGGACTTGGAACACCATTACCTGTTCACATCGCTTCCGTGAAGGTCTTCGAACGCGAGTTGGATCCGCTCGCCACCTACCGAAGCTGGAGCGAGCTGCGTTTCCGGCACGACCAGAACTTCTTCAGCATCCTGCTTTCAGCCATCGATCCGCGCGGCATCCATGCCCACCGCTTCGAGTACGAACTCCATCTCTTCAGCGGAGGCTGGATCGATGCCGGATCGGACCGCGTAGCCGTGTTCACCAACGTACCCAGCGGCGACTACACCTTCCGCGCACGCGCCGTGGCCGCTGACGGTTCGGTGTTGGGCCAGCTTGAAATGCCGCTGGTGATGGTGCCGCCCTACTGGGAGACCTGGTGGTTCCGCAGCGCCGTGGTGTTGGCCGCCCTCGCATTGATCTACGCCTTCTACCGCATCCGCATCAACGCCATCCGCAAGGAAGCACGCCTCACCACCGTCTTCAACAAACGCCTGGCCGATGTGGAGCTCACCGCCCTGCGCGCGCAGATGAACCCGCATTTCCTCTTCAACGCTTTGAACAGCATCCGCCACCATGTGCTGAACAGTCGGCCGGAAGAGGCCGATCGTTACCTGAGCAAATTCGCGCGGCTCATCCGCCTGATCCTGGACCACAGCGACCAGCGCACGGTGCCACTCGCGGATGAACTGCAAGCCCTGCGCCTCTACCTCGAATTGGAAGCCTCCCGCTTCGACGACAAATTCAGCTTCCACATCCAGGTGGATCCGTCCATCGATGCCAGCACCACGATGATCCCGCCCTTGCTCATCCAGCCCTATCTGGAGAACGCCATCTGGCACGGCCTGATGCAGAAGAGCGAGGGCGGCGAACTGGTCCTGCGCATCGGGCGCGATGGGCACCGCCTGCGCATCGAGGTGGAGGACGACGGCATCGGTCGTGCAAAGGCCGCCGAGATCAAGAGCCGCAGCGCACTGAAGAAACGCAGCATGGGCATGTCCATCACCCAGCAACGCCTCGCCATGATCGAGAAACAGCAAGGCATCCATTGCGACCTGCAGGTAGAGGACCTGGTGCTGCCCGATGGCGGACCCGGCGGCACACGCATCACACTCCTGATACCCCTTACCTGACATGCTCAGCGCCATCCTCATCGACGACGAGCGCCACTGCTGCGAGACCCTGCGCTACCTGCTGGAAAAACATCCGCAGCGTGTTCGGGTGGAAGCCGTGTTCCAGGATCCGAAGAAGGCACTGGCACACCTTCGTGAACATCGTCCGGATGTGCTCTTCCTGGACATCGAAATGCCCGGCATGAACGGCTTCCAGCTGCTGGAACAACTCGACGGCGCACATGGCCAGGTGATCTTCACCACCGCCTACGATCGTTTCGCTGTGAAGGCCTTCAAGGTGAACGCCATCGACTACCTGCTGAAACCCATCCAGGAGGACGAGCTACTGGCCGCACTGGAGAAGGTGGAGGCCCAACGCGGCAACGGTGACCATGCCCTGCCCGCCCTGGAAGAACGCATGCGCCAGCTGATGCAGGACCTGCAAGCACCGGTGCGCAAAGGCCAGCGCATCGCCTTCAGCACCGTGCATGGGCTGGACCTGGTGGAGGCGGACGACATCATCTGCTGCCAGAGCGAGAGCAACTACACCCGCATACACCTTACCGGCGAACGGCGGATCCTGGTGAGCAAGACGCTGCGCGAAGTGGAGGAGCAACTGCCCGCCGACCGCTTCCTGCGCGTTCACCACAGCTACGTGGCGCACATGGACCACGTGCAGAAGTACCTGCGTGGCGATGGCGGCACTCTGGTGATGGACAACGGCATGGAGGTGAAGGTGTCACGGAACCGGAAGGAGGAGGTGGTGGAGCGCTTGGGGGGATAGGCACTACCTCGGGCTTACTCAACCTGTGGAAACTCCACCGCCTTTGCCGGGTCAGCTACCCAGCAGCCGATACAGCAGAAGGAAAATGAGGACGGTGCCGAAGCATCCACCGCCGAACTTGCAAACTGCGCCACCAGCGAGAGGGCCACGGGAAAGGTTGTACAAGGGGGTGTGTTCTGCGGATATCTCCTTGCTGGGACAGAGGAGGTATGGAAGGTCGCAGGGCCAATTAACATGGCTTGCCAGCACCATCGGTAAAGCAGCGTATCGTTCCGTTCAAGCGTTCCTTTGTGGCATGAACGCATCGATCCCCCCTGCAGAAGCAGGCCACGCCTCCATCATCCTCATCACCGGAGCAACTGCCGGCTTCGGCGAAGCTACCGCACGACGATTTGCTGCCGAAGGCTGGCGAGTCATCATCACCGGTCGCCGACGCGATCGTTTGGAAGTGCTGAAGCGCGAACTGGAAGGCCTGCACGGGACCATCGAGGGCGGTACGGTGGTGCATGCCCTGCGCTTCGACGTGCGCAACCGGCAAGAGGTAGCGCGTGCCATTGCGGCGCTGCCCGCCGAGTGGAGCGCCATTGATGTGCTGGTGAACAACGCCGGGCTGGCCTTGGGCCTGGCGGCCTTCCCCGAGGGCGACCCGGACGACTGGGACACCATGATCGACACCAACGTAAAGGGGCTGCTGTACGTGAGCAAGGCCGTGGTGCCGGGCATGGTGGCGCGGGGAAGCGGCCACCTCATCAACATCGGCAGCATCGCCGGCAAGGATGCCTATGCCAAGGGCAACGTGTACTGCGCCACCAAGCATGCCGTGGACGGCCTCTCCAAGGCCATGCGCATCGACCTGTTGCCCCCCGGCATCAAGGTGACCCATGTGGCGCCCGGCGCAGTGGAAACGGAGTTCAGCCGGGTACGCTTCCACGGGGACCGGGAACGCGCCGAACAGGCCTACGCGGGCTTCACGCCGCTCACGGGCAAGGATGTGGCGGTCGTGGTGTTCTTCGCCGCCACCCAACCCCCGCACGTGTGCCTCAACGACATTGTGGTGACGCCCACCGCGCAGGCCAACAGCACGACAATTTTTCGGAAGTAGCGGCGAAAAGGAGGAACTGCGGATGTAGCAGGGATCTGGGGTGGCCGCGAACCGACCACAAGGACCGGGTGTTGTGTAATTGGTCCATCCGGCCGCCCAACGCCATGAGAAACCTGCTTCCCGCCCTGGCGCTGTTCGCGGCGCCCATCCTGCTGGCGCTTACTGCCAATGGCCCCGTGCAACGCCCCCGCGCCAGTCCCCCCCGCCACCGCCACCTACAACAAGGGCAGCCTGAAGATCGAAGTGAATTACAGCAGGCCGTACAAAAAGGGCCGCGAGATCTTCGGCAAGCTGGTGCCGTATGGCCGTGTGTGGCGTACCGGGGCGAACGAAGCCACCACCTTCAGCACAAACCAAGCATTGAACATTGCCGGAAAGACCCTTCCCGCGGGCAAATACACGCTGTGGACCATCCCTCACGCGGACAAGTGGCAGGTGATCTTCAACAAACAGATGTACAACTGGGGCATCAATATGGAAGGCGATGCCAGCCGCGACCCCGCCGATGATGCGTTGGAAGTAACCGTACCGGTGGAAACCGTGAAGCATCCCGTGGAGCAGTTTACCATTCAACTAGTGGATTCCAAGGTGCCGACGCTGGAGCTGACCTGGGATCTTACGCGGGTTTCCGTGCCGCTGGAGTAGGGGGAGTGTCCGATGTCTGCTGTCCTTTGTACTATGCTGGCTGTCCTATGCCCTATGTCTGCTGTCCGAAGTCTTATGCGGTGACCGTGCATAGGACATCGGACAGCCAGCATGGGACAGCCGGCATCGGACAGCAGACCAGCGTCAGCGCTCCCCGGCACTACCTTCGTCCCTTCAAACTTCAGCAGATGAACGGCAACTGGGCCAAGATCCTCCTCTTCAGCATCCTCTTCCTGGTGCTGGGCTTCATCCTCGGTCGTGTCTGCGGCAACTGCGGCGGCGGCAAATGCGGCCCCGGCGAGATGCGCGGCGGTGGTTGCGCCATGCACGGCGACATGGGCGGCGAGGCTTGCATGCACGGCAACAAGGGCAAGTGCTGCAGCATGAAAGGCGATCCCGCCATGGACCACCACGGCATGGAAGGTGGCAAGGTGGACAGCACCGCCGCACCCAAATAACCTTCAGTTGATGTGCTGGCGCATCGGTCTTGTTGCGTTGCTTGCCGCCGCCATGGTGGGCACGGCACATGCCCAGCGCATCGAGAATGCATCACGCAGCACCATCGGCTACCTGAACGCGGACGGGCGCATCGAGAACAGTTCGCGTTCCACCGTGGGCTACATCACCGGCAACGGGCCGGACTGGCGGATCGAAAACGCCTCGCGCAGCACCATCGGGTACATCAGCGTGCGCGGCAATAACGGTTACACCGTCGAGAACGGCTCCCGCAGCACGGTGGGCTATGTGGAGAAGAACGGTGACGGCTGGCGGGTGGAGAACAGCAGCCGGAGCACCATCGGCTACATCGACGAAAAGGGCCGGGTGGAGGACGCCTCCCGCAGCACGCAGGGCTATGCTCCGGGCCTTCCGGCGGCGTGGGTGGCGGTGCATTTTTTCTTCTTCCGGTTTCCGTAGCACCGGCCGTGCAGGCTGCCCCCTGCCCCACTGCTTGCGTGACACGGTTATCTTCGCAGGCCCTCGGGAAGGTTCCCGGGCCGATCGCAGGATGCAATTCTCAGCCGCACAGATCGCCGAGCTCCTAGAAGGGGACGTGGACGGCGACGCCCAAGTGCTGGTGAACGACCTGGCCAAGATCGAAGAGGGGAAACCCGGTTCGCTGACCTTCCTGGCCAACCCGAAATACACGGACCTGCTGTACTCCACCGGGGCCAGCATTGCCGTGGTAGGGCGTGATTTCCGGCCCTCCCAGGCGCTGCCCAAGCACCTCACCCTGGTGCGTGTGTCCGATCCGCGGGCCTGCTTCAGCCGCTTGCTGAAGATGAACGAAGGCCTGAGCTACAACAAGCGCGGCATTGAACAACCCAGCTTTGTAAGCCCCAAGGCCAAGGTGGCCCCTGGTGCCTACATCGGGGCATTCACCTACATCGGCGAGGGTGCGGTGATCGAAGAAGATGCCAAGATCTTCCCGCATTGCACCGTGGGCGACAACGCGCGGATCGGCAAAGGCACCCTGCTCCACCCCAACGTCACCGTGTACCACCACTGCATGGTCGGCGCCAACTGCATCATCCACAGCGGCGCGGTGATCGGGGCCGACGGCTTCGGCTTCGTGCCGAATGAAAAAGGCGAACAGGAGAAAATGCCCCAGGTGGGCAACGTGATCATCGAGGACAACGTGGAGATTGGCGCCAACACCACCGTGGACCGGGCCACGCTGGGGCACACCGTGATCCGCAAGGGCGCCAAGCTGGACAACCTGATCCAAGTGGGGCACAACGTGGAGATCGGCGCCAATACCCTGGTGGTGGCCCAAGCGGGGATCGCAGGCAGCACCCACGTGGGCGAGCAAAGCCAAGTGGGCGGACAGGTGGGCATCGTGGGCCACCTCCACTTGGGCAAGCGCGTGAAGATCGCCGCCCAGAGCGGCGTAGGCGCCAACTTGCCCGACGATGCCGTGGTGCAGGGTTCGCCGGCATTCCACATCGGCGAATACAAGCGCAGCTACGTGCATTTCCGCAACTTGCCCGACCTGGCGCACCGCATTGAGGCACTGGAAAAGGAGTTGGCCTCGCTGAAGGCCGCAACGGGCAGCCACGGAAAGAACCGATCATGAGCGACAACCAGCATACCCTGAAGCAGGAAGCCGTGGTGAAGGGCGTTGGCCTGCACACGGGCGAAACCGTCACCATTACGCTGTGCCCCGCGCCGGAAGGCCATGGGCTGAAGTTCCAGCGCACGGACCTGGACGGCCAGCCGGTGGTGGAAGCCGATGCCGACCTGGTGGTGAGCACCGCGCGCGGCACCACGCTCGGCAAGGGCGAGGTGAAGGTGAACACCACCGAGCACGTGCTGGCCGCCCTCTACGCCTTGGGCGTGGACAACTGCCTGATCAAGCTCGACGGCGCCGAGGTGCCCATCATGGACGGTAGCGCAACGCCCTTTGTGGAAGCCATCACCAAGGCGGGCTTCCAGGAGCAGAATGCACCGCGCAATTGGTGGGTGCTCAAGGAACCCATCTGGTTCGAGACCGAGGAACGTGGCACCGAAATGCTCGGCGTGCCCGCCCCGGGCGGCGAGTTCCGCCTCACCGTAATGGTGGACTACAACAGCCCCGTGCTCGGCACCCAGCACGCCAGCATGTACAACATCGGCGAGTTCAAAACGGAGATCGCCCCGTGCCGCACCTTCGTCTTCCTGCGCGAAGTGGAACAACTCGCCAAGGCAGGCCTGATCAAGGGCGGCGACCTGGACAATGCCATTGTGCTGGAGGATCGCGAGGACATTACGCAGGACGACCTGAAGGCGCTGGCCAAGAGCATCGGGCGCGAGTTCAAGGACGTGGAGGTGCGCCGCAACGGCGTGCTGAACACCACCGACCTGAAGTTCCTCAACGAACCCGCGCGCCACAAGCTGCTGGACATCATCGGCGACCTCGCCTTGGTGGGCCGCCCCATCAAGGGCCACATCCTGGCGGCGCGGCCCGGGCACTTCGGCAACACCACCTTCGCCAAGCGCATCAAAGACCGTATCCGCGAGGAGGAAAAAGACCAGCGCGTGTTCTTCGACCTCACCCAGGAACCGCTCTACGACATCAACGCCATCACCAAGATGCTGCCCCACCGCTACCCGTTCCTGCTGGTGGACAAGGTGCTGAGCATGGACAAGACCAGCATCGTAGGCGTGAAGAACGTAACCATGAACGAGCCGCAGTTCACCGGCCACTTCCCGGACAACCCCGTGATGCCCGGTGTGCTGCAGGTGGAAGCCATGGCCCAGGTGGGCGGCATCTTCGCCCTGAGCCAAGTACCCGATCCGGAGCACTACACCACCTACTTCCTGAAAACCGACGGCGTGCGCTACCGCCGCAAGGTGATCCCCGGCGACACGCTCGTGTTCCGCCTGGAACTGATCACGCCCATCCGTCGCGGCATCGTTCACATGAAGGGAGTGGGCTACGTGAATGGGCAGCCTGCGGTGGAGGCCGTGATGATGGCCCAGATCGCCCGCGACAAGGCCCCTTCCGAAGCCCAGGCCGAACAACCCAAGTCCGCCACACGCGCATGAGCATCTCCAAGCTCGCCTCTGTCCACCCGGACGCGCGCATCGGCAAGGATGTCGTTATTGAACCGTTCACCGCGATCGCGGGCGACGTGGTGATCGGCGACGGCACGTGGATCGGCCCCAACGCGACTATCATGGATGGCGCGCGCATCGGCAAACACTGCCGCATCTTTCCAGGTGCCGTGGTCAGCGCCATTCCGCAAGATCTGAAGTTTGCGGGTGAGAAGACCACCGCCGAAGTGGGCGACCACACCACCATCCGCGAGTGCGTCACCATCAACCGCGGCACCACCGACCGCCAGCGCACCGCGGTAGGCAGCCACAGCCTGTTGATGGCCTACGTCCACTTGGCGCACGACTGCATCGTGGGCAGCAACGTGGTGATCGCCAACAGCGTGAACCTCGCAGGCCATGTCACCATTGAGGATTGGGCCATCCTGGAAGGCAACGTGGCCGTGCAGCAGTTCATCAGCATCGGCGCGCACAGCTTCATTGCCGGGGCCTCGCTGGTGCGCAAGAATGTGCCGCCCTTCGTGAAGGCCGCGCGTGAGCCGCTGAGCTTCGTGGGTGTGAACGTGGTGGGCCTGCGCCGCCGCGGCTTCGATGACCCCACCGTGGCGCGCATCGAGGACATCTACCGCGAGATCTTTGTGCGCAACAACAACCTGGAGCGCGCGCTGCAGAACGTGGAGCAGCTCTTCAAGGGGACCCCGGAGCAGCTGCTGATCACGGAGTTCATCCGCAACAGCCCCAAGGGCATCATGCGCGGGCTGGCCGAGTGAAATGGCCGACGGGCAAGGCATGCGGATCACGCTGGAGAATGTGGCGAAGAAATTCGCCCGCGAAAAGGTGTTCAGCGGCGCAATCCATGTGTTTGAACCGGGGAGCAGGACGGCCTTGTTGGGCCCCAATGGAAGCGGGAAGAGCACGCTGCTGCAGGTGGTTGCCGGGGCACTGGTGCCCACTGCGGGAAGTGTGGAACACCGCCTTGCAGGAAGGCTGATCGACCCCGAACAGGTGTACCGCCACGTGAGCATTGCGGCGCCCTATTTGAACTTGTATGAGGACCTTTCCCTGCGGCAAGCCCTGGCCAACCATGCACGCTTCAAGCCGTTCCATCCGGGCATTTCCGTACAGGACGTGGCCAAGACGGCTTATCTGGAACCGCACCTGGAAAAACCCGTCCTGCATTTCAGCAGCGGCATGAAGCAGCGCCTGAAGCTGGCGTTGGCCATCCTCAGCAATACGCCTTTGCTCTTGCTGGATGAACCCGCCACCAACCTGGATGCGGAGGGCATCGCCTGGTTCCGCGAACTGTTGATGGAAAACTTGGACGGCCGAACCCTGCTGGTGGCCAGCAACAGGCAGGAGGAGGAGACATTTGCCTGTACGGAAAGCTTGGAGATCAGTAAGTGGAAATAGGGCACAGGGCGTAGGGCGTAGTTCGTAGGGGCCTGCGCACTTTTTCCTACGCCCTACGCCCTACGCCCTACGAACCCAGTTAGGATACCCGCATAGGCCCCAGTACTTCCGCCCACTTGGCTATCCCGTCCAACATGCGGGGCGCTGCTTTTTCCAGCACCTCATTGGGCTTGAACACGCCGTCTTCGCCAATGAAGTTCTGGAAGAACGGGATGGGCACTTCCCCGGCCACCGTCAATTGTATTGCCGTGAGCACGGGCTTCAGCAGGTGTACGGCACGCAATCCGCCGCTCACCCCGCCGTAGCTCACTAAGCCCACCGGCTTGTTGTTCCACTCGCGGAACACGAAGTCGATCGCGTTCTTCAGCGGCGCCGAATAGCCGTAGTTGTATTCGGGCATCACGAAGATGAAGGCATCCGCGCTGTCCACCTTTGCGCTCCAGGCCTTGGTGTGGGCGTGCGTGTATTGTTGCAGGCGCGGGTGGTTCGGCTCGTCCAGGAAGGGCAGGTTTACGACCTTCAGGTCCACCAGCTCCGTATCAAAACGCGCATCGGCCTGGGCCACGGCGGTGATCCACTCAGCCACGGCAGGCCCCTTGCGCCCTTCGCGGGTACTGGCCAGGATGATCTTCAGTTTGTGCATGGGGGCAAAATAGTGCTGGGCAGCATTCCGTCCGCCCACCGTGTCTTAGGGGCGTGAAACCCACATTCCGCGATCCGGGCAGAGCGGATCACGGAAGTTGGCTAATTTCATCATCTTGAAAATACTTGCCCCGATGAAGTACTTCAGCCTCCTCCTGATCGGCCTGCCCATGTTGGCCACCGCGCAATCCCAACTGGCGCTCGACACGGTGAGCACGCAGGATGTCATCGTTTACAACGGAACAGTGGCTTCCAATGGTGACCGTGTGCTGTACTTGCGCAATGCGGCCGGTGTGCTGCTCTGGCGGTCCACAGCAGACGGAACGCCCTTGTGGGAGCGGCAGATAGGGACGTCGCCCCTTCAAACAGCCAGTCAACTGAGTGCGGACAGCCTGGGAGGGGTCGTGCTGTTGCAGCTCCTGTCCACGGAACAGATCTCGAATTACCCGGATGAGGGCCTGATAGATACCCTGCGGCTGCACTACTTGTTGACCCGGGTGGATGCGACTGGCGACATTGCATGGCAACGGGTAGTGACAACCGAATATGATCACCACATGGGCCAGATGTACTACGTGCGGGAAGCTTCCATGGGCACGGGACCGGATGCCGTTTTCCTGGTCGTCCACACGTCGAACAGTGAACAAGATCAGATTTCCCTGTTGAAGTTTGACATGCAGGGGCAGCAAGTTTGGTCGCGCTCCTTTGGAACGGACTACTATGTGGATGGGTGGGAACTCTCCAAAGTCGTGGGAGACCAAGCCGGAGGACTGTTCATAAGGGGTGCTGACCCATACGGGCAAGGCTATGTGTATGCCGGGTATGCGGACCAGGAAGGCACATTGAACTGGTGGAAGCGGTACGACTATGTAAACGCGTCATTAACCCTGCTGGGGGGCGACGAGGCGATGGTCATGCCGGACGGGTCGCTGCTTAACTACAGGAAGATCGAAATACCCGGACACAAATACCTCTCCACCTTCCGAATGGATCCGCAGGGCGTGGTGACGGACGCGGATTTCTACGCGCATCCCGCAGTAACCTATTCCAATTCTGCCGGATTGGGCCTGAAGGAGGATGGCAGCATCTTTCTGTCCACTGATTCCTTGCTGGTGCATGTGGACGGTACGGGAGAGGTGCTGGCCGCGGCAACCCTCACAAGCCACGTATCGGATGATCAGCGCAACACATTCATCCCGATGCATCTGAACGCCCGGCCAGAGGGCGCGGTGATCTCCGGTGTGCTCACGCAGGTACATGTGGACCTGGGCTTCACCTATTATCGGCCAGCCGTTCGCACGGTTGATCCGGGTCAACCGGGTTGTTATGTCGCATCCGAGCAGGTCAACCACATTCCTGTGCCAACGGACCTGTACCAGGTAGAGGATATGGAACCGTACCTTGAGCAACCCTTGCAATTGAATGTGCTCGACAGCCTCGGGACCAACCTGCCCCGCCCTGTTCTGCCCACGCTCGAATTGTGCCAACTGATGATCCCAACGGGTGTTGGGGGCATCGATGGCCAAGAGACCAACGACCTGTTGAACACCGTGGCGCGGCAGGGGGAACCGTTTCGTATTGCCACCCGGACAGCGGGCCTGATAAACGTGCTGGATGCTGCAGGCAGGACCGTGGTGCATGATCAACGCTACACGGGAGGCACCGCCATCCAAACCCATGGATGGGCACCGGGCCTGTACGTGCTGTGCGTTTCCGGGCAGGATGGATCCGCAGTTCGAACGTACCGCGTGGTGGTCACGCCGTGATGGTATTTGCGCCTCCACTGGTTTGCTGAAGGGGTGCTTGGCGATCGGAGGAACTTGCGTTTTCCCCACTTGGTTACCTTCGCGCCTCATTTTTCAGCAACATGGCCAACACGGGAGACGTCAGCGTAGGTTCTTTCATCCGGTTCAACAACGATATCTGCCAAGTGGTGGAGTGGATGCACCGCACCCCGGGCAACCTGCGCGCCTTCTACCAGGGCAAGATGCGCAACTTGCGCACCGGCAAGTTGTTGGAGCACCGCTTCCGCAGCGGTGAAGGCATGGAAGTGCTGCGCGTGGAGGTGAACGACTACCAGTACCTCTTCCGCGAAGGCGACCACTTGGTGTGCATGGACCCCAACAGCTTCGAGCAGTTCCATGTGCCCGTGGAGCTTTTCGGGGATGCCCTTGGCCTATTGAAGGAGGAAATGACCGTGCAGGTGGGCTTCGAAAGCGGCACGCCCATCCTGGCCCGTCCGCCCAAGATCGTGGAACTGGAGGTGACCTACACGGAAAACGTGGTGAAGGGCGATACCAGCAACAAGGTGATGAAGGCCGCCACCTTGGAAACCGGGCAAGAGATACAGGTGCCCTCTTTTGTGGAGATCGGCACCTTGGTGCGCATCGACACCGAAACCGGTGCTTATTTGGACCGTGTGAAGAAGTAGCCCCCGGGGGGATCATCCCCGGGAGGTGCGGCTACATTTGTCCCGCAGGCCCGTTGCATGGCCTGTGGACCTGATGGAGTTGAAGGAACCATTGACGGCCGCGTCCGTGGCCGGTATCATCCACGCCCGGGTGGCCGGCAACGCGCACCGCCTCGTCACGGGCATCAACGAGATCAACCGCGTGCGTGAGGGCGATCTCGTTTTTGTGGACCACCCCAAGTACTACGAAAAGGCGCTACGCAGCGCGGCCACCACCATTCTGATCGACAAGGAGGGGGTGGACATCCCCGAGGGAAAGGCCATCCTGGTGAGCCGCGATCCCTTCAGCGACTACAACAAACTGGTGCGGCATTTCATGGCCCCGGTGGCATGGACCGCCGAGCCGCCCGCCATCGGACCGGACACTGCGGTGCACTCCAGCGTGGTGGTGGGCACCAACGTCACCATCGGCAGCGGATGCACCATCATGCCCGGCGTAGTGATCTACCCCGGCACCACCATCGGCAACCGGGTGGTGATCCATGCCAACGCCGTGATCGGCGGCGACGGCTTCTACTACAAGAAGCGCGCTGGCGGCTACGAAAAGATGGTGACGGCCGGCAGCGTGGTGATCGAGGATGACGTGGAGGTCGGCGCGGGCACCACCATCGACCGCGGCGTGAGTGCCGACACGCGTATCGGGGCCGGCACCAAGATCGACAACCAGGTGCAGGTGGGGCACGACACGCTCATCGGCCGCAATTGCCTGATCGCCGCGCAGGTGGGCATCTCAGGCGCCTGCACCATCGGCGATAACGTAACGCTTTGGGGGCAGGTGGGCGTGCCCAGCAAGCTCACCATCGGCGCCGGCGCCACCGTGCTGGGCCAGAGCGGCCTAATAGGCGACTTGGAGCCGGGGAAGACCTACTTCGGGTCACCTGCGGGCGAGTGGAAGCAGAAGATGCGCGAAGTGGCCAGCCTGGCGCACTTGCCCGAAATGCTCAGAACCAGGAACCGGTGACCCCATGGCGCACCTGCAACGCCTCACCGAGCGGCTCAACCTGAAGGAATTCCAGTTGCGTGCCTTGTTGGACATCACCAAGGCCATCAACAACAACGAGCCCAAGGAGGAATTGCTTCAGCTGTACGCGGATTTCATCCACAAGGAATTGGGCATCGAGCGCTTGAAGTACTTCGAACAGGACGGGGGGTGGCATTGCGTGCTTTCGCAGGGGGATGAAGGACCGGCCTTGGAAGCAGGGGTGGAAGCCTACATGCGGGACCACCGGGAGATCGAGTTCATCGGATCGGGCGATGAACAGGGCGTGGGCCGGTTCGACATCGCCATTCCGGTGCTGCACCGCGGGCTTCCCTTGGCCTTGCTGCTGATCGGCGATGTGGACGATGATGAAGACCGGCGGATGAGCCCCACGGTGAAGCACCTCAACTTCCTGCAGACCATCACCAACCTCATCGCCGTGGCCATGGAGAACAAGCGCATGGCCAAGCAGGAACTGGTGCAGGAACGCAACCGGCGGGAACTGGAGCTGGCCGCCGAGATGCAGCAGATGCTGGTGCCCAGAAACTTGCCGAACGATGCCTGGATGGAAGCGGCAGCATGGTACCAGCCGCACCACCAAGTGGGCGGCGACTTTTACGACGTGGTGCAGACCGGGCCCGCCGAGCGTGTGCTGTGCGTGGCGGACGTGAGCGGCAAGGGCATGGCCGCCGCGCTGCTGATGTCCAATTTCCAAGCCACCCTGCGCGCCACCCTCCAGCGCAATGCCGGTCCGCTGGACCGCTTGGTCCGTGAACTGAACACCAACGTGATGGAGCGGGCGCGCGGCGAGCGTTTCATCACCTGCTTCATCGGGCGGGTGAACCTGGAAACCGGCACCATGGAATATGTGAACGCGGGGCACAACCCTCCCTTGCTGGCCACCCCCGGCGGGGAGGTCTTGGAACTGATGGACGGCGCCATCGCCTTGGGCATGTTGGAGCAGCTTCCCTTCGTGCAAACAGGGCATGCCACGGTGCGCGGCGGATTGCTGCTATGCTATACCGATGGGCTGGTGGAGCAGGAGAATGCCCAAGGCGAGGATTTCGGGGCAGGCTCCGTGCGGCAGGTGCTGGACATGCTTTCCAAAGCCCCGCCTTCCGCAGTGAACGATGCCCTGATGACCACCTTCGAGAACCACCGGGGCACCCAGCCCTATTTGGACGACCTGGCCTTGCTCACTTGCCGCTTCAAGTGATCGCCTGGTTGGCGGTGCTTCAGGTCCAGCGCCACGATCATGGCGGCGAAGCCCCAGAAGGGCACGCTGGCCTTGTCCAGGTCTAAGTAGTTGTTCAGCAATCCGTGGATGAAATAGGTGACCAGCCCCAGAAAGGCCGCGCCCACCAACCTGCGGTCCACTCCGTCGGGCAGCCTGGACCATAACCGGACCGCCGTGGTGGTAATAGCCCCTACCACCAACAGCACCAACAGGAGTCCGGGCAGGCCCTGTTCCGCCAGCGGCCCGAGGTACTCGCTGTGGGCGTTGCCGACCAGACCGAAGTTGGTACTGATGATGGTGCGGTCACGGGCGGCTTGGAAGGGAGCGTACTGGAACATGTAGGTGCCGGGCCCCCATCCGGTCACCGGCTTCTTTTCGAACATGCGCACGGCCGAGTTCCAGCGGTTAATGCGCTCCAGGTTGCTGGCGTCCGAGCGGATGTTGCTAATGGAGCTCACGTGCTGGGCCAGGTCGTCATGGCTTTCGGCGGTGTTCCGCCCCAGCGCGATGGTGATCCGGTCCCAATTGGCCATGGCCACCGATCCCGCCACCAGCGCCACCAGCCCAATGGCCCAGGCTGGGATACGCAACCGCATGGCGGCAAAAACCGCTGCGGCGCCGGCCACCCCGATCCACGCGGCACGGGTGTATGAAAACACTAAGCCCGCCACCAATAACAGCAGCAACACGGCGGCCGTTCCGCGCCGGGTGCGCGAATAATCCGGCATGAAGACGGCCGCCGCCGCGAAGGGCAGGAAAAAGGCGATGATGGCCCCGTAGCTGGTGTGGTCCTTGAAGAAGGGAGACATCACCCAGTGGGCCGGATCTTCGGCGAAGCCGTGCCGCGCATGCTGCACCAGCGTGTAAGCCACCACGATGGCCAAGCCCGCCATGAAGCACCAAAAAAACCGGTGGATGTTGCGCGCATCGCTGAAGATGCGCCCGGCCATGAAGTACATGGCGCATACGAACCACAGCCGCGCTGTGAAGTACTTCAGGGAAATCAACGGCATGCTGCTGGGCAGGATGCACACCGCCATCCAAACCAGTTGTGCCAGAATGGCCAGCGTAACGGGATGCCGCCACACCCGCGGAGCGACCACCCCGCCCTCCAGGGCCAATTTCAGCAGGAAGAGCACCATGAGCGCCACCATCAAGGGCTCGGTGGGCAGCGCCACGCCAATGCCTCCCATGTCCATCTCCTCCATGTTGATCGACAGGGGCGTGGCGAACACGATGAACAGCAGCAACTTGTCCGTGGCCGCTACCAAGGCCCACCCCACCAACACCGCCACCGGGAGCAGGTTCAGCCAGTACAGTTCATGCGCCGTAAGCACGGTGTTGAGCACCACAAAGGCCACGCACACGGCGGGGATCCAGTAGGATTTCAACAGCGCTGCCATGGCTCAAACCCGTTCCGCCGGCGATCCGGGCCTGTGCCGTTGGCCGCGCAGGAACAGCAGCACATAGCACAACAGGAGGGCCGAGGCGACCGCGACCGCCACGACCAACCAGCGCACCGGGTAGATCTTCTTGTCCGCCACTTCCGGATAGATCACCACATCGGTGTAGGTGAGCTCCTTCCCCACGTCGAGTTGCAATTGCCGTTCCTGTCCTTGCAGCTTGCCGTATTCCTCCACCAGCAGCCGGTTCAACGTGGAGAGGCGGAGGAATTCCCCGCCGTGCTCCTCCAATGCCTTCAGGCGCCCGTCGATCTCCTGCAGGGCCCTGCCACTGCCGCTGGTCAGTGCCTTTGCGTAACCCTTGCTGTATTCCTCGGTCTGGGCCATGTAGTCCAGCAGGCCGTCCGCCCGCCGCAACTGGTTCAGCCGGGCCTCCACGCTGTCCATCCGCTGGCGCGTGTTGCCCAACCCGGTACGCACCACCTGCAGCAGCTCGGCAGAGGTATGGCGCTGGAGCTTACGCGCCAGCAGGTCCGCTTGGTGCAGCACCTCGTTCACCATGTCACGCGCCAGCACGGGGTTCTCGTCCACCACCCGGATATCGACGCTTTCATACCGGGTTTTTTCAATGGTGACGCGCTCATTGAACATATTGTACAACGCGGCCCTCCCCCCTGGGGCGACGGTATCCACCTTGTAGTGCTGCACCAATTGGAAGCGTTGGACCAAACTGTCCCGGATGCTGTTGCTTTCCAGCAGTTGCATCAACTGGTCGGCGCGGGTTTCGATGGAATAGCTGTTGAGGTTCACCGGGTACACCACGGCCTGTGAGCGGTAACGCGGCTTGATGAACGCCGGGCCGCTGAGCACCGCGGAGAGCCCTGCGGCAACCAAACCCACGGCTGCGAACACTTTCCAACGGCGCAGGACCAGCTCCATGGAGGGCCCGAAATGCAGCGGCTCACGCATGTTGTGCCTTGATTTTCCGGATGTTTTCCGCAGCCACCAGCAGCACCAGCGCCAAGGCCATGGTGCCAACCAAGCTCACCGCCACCACCAGCCAGCGCACCGGGAAGCTCTTCCGGTCGGCGGGATATGCTTCGTTCACGGTGAACTTGTGCGGCAGGTCGCTGTCCAGGTCGGCCTTGGCCTGCTCCAGTTTCATGTTCAGCACGCTCAACCGCCTGATCTCGTTGAACTGCCTGTCCTGCAGTTGCACGTATGCCCCGCCGTACTTGGCCAGGATGGCGAAGCGCCGCTCGAACTCGTCGATGGCGCGTTTGTCGCCTTTCACGATGGCCGCGCCGAGGTACTCATTGTACCGTTCGGACTGGGTGTGGTAGTCCTGCACGCCCAACGACCGCAGCACTTCCATGCTGTCGCCGATCAGTTTAATCTCCGCCTGCAGTTCATCCACGCTCTCCTTCACGATGCGGTATCCCTTCAGCGCCCGCTCATGGGCCATTTCGTTCCACACGCTGTCCACCTGCATGCTCATGAAGTTGGCCATATCCGCCGCGCGCTGCGGGTCTTTGTCCATCACTTCCACCCGCACGCTGCCGAACTTGGTGTATTCGAATTTCACGTGGCTTTCGTAGGCATCGCGCAGCTCCGAGCGCTTGTGCCTGCTGTCAGGCTTGATCTCGTACACGTCCAGCAGGTTGAAGCGTTCGGCGGTGCGGTCCCGCACCTGGTCCGAGTGCAGGATCTGCAGCAACTGTTCCGCGTCCTCCTCATCGCCCAAGGCCAGAATGTCGTCACGGCCGGTGGATTGTTCATTCAGCAAGGCCTTGGACACGCTGTTGGTAATGGCCGGAAAGAGGATCACCTCGCTGCGGAACCTCGGGGTAAGTGCGAAGGCCGCCACGATGCCGCCCACCAGCCCCAGCAGGGCCATGCCCAGCAGGAAGCGGCGTTTGCCCCATAGAAAAAGTACGAGGTCGAAGGAATTGCCATCCTTGGAGTGCGGGTCCTGGGCCATGAAGGGAGACTGGTTGAAAAGGTCGGCTAAAGTAGCCCGCTTCAACCTTTCCCGCGTGGCAGCAGTGCCCGCAACCGGTGCAGCGGCAGCGCTCCCGTGGCAAGGGCGGCAAAAGCGGCCAACGGCACCAGTACCAACAGGGCATTGGCCAGCGGGGCCCCGCCCGCGCGGAGCAACCGGGCTGCAAGAACCAGCACCAGGACGTAGGCCAGCATGGCCAGGCTGTCGCGAACCCGGGCCCGCAGCCCGAAACGGCGGGCGGCCAGCAGCAACTGCGCCACGGCCATCAACCCTTGGGTGATCAGGCTGGACCACGCCGCGCCCAGCACCTGCCACCGGGGGATCAGCACCAGGTTGAGGCCGAGGTTGAGCACCATGCCCGCCGCCGCCATCCAATTCAGCGCCTTCAGGTCGCCACTGGCCGTAAGCAGGGTGCCGAAGATGTAGGTGATGCTCACCGCTACAAAGCACCAGATAAGCACGGCAAAGGCGGGCGCCGAAAGATCCGTATGCTCATGGTAGCGCAGGTCCATCACCGCCTGTGCGTAGGAACTGCCCACCACGGCAATGGCTATGCTGCCGGTCAGCACCAGCTTGAGCGCCACGCCGGTCAACGGCCCCACGTCCTCCCGGTCCTTCAGCATGCGGCTGTACATGGGCAGCAGCAACCCGGCCAACAGGAAGCCCAGCATATTGAACGCCTCGAAAAAGCGGAATCCCTGCGCGTAAACACCCGCCTGCAATGCGCCGTCCGGCAGCATGCGTTCCAACATCACCGAATCGGTGCGGTAGTAAAAGCTCATGAGCAGCACCAGCAACGCATAGGGAAAGCTTTGTCGCAGGATGCTGAACGTGAACACCGGGTCCCACCGCAGGCTTAATCCGCCGGCATGGCGAACCACCAGGGCCAAGGCCACCACGGCGGTAATGCCGTATGCCGCGGTCTGTGCCCAGGCAAACCACTCGATGGGGAAGGCGCCGGGATGATCGCGGCCCCAGATGAGCCAGGCGCAGATGCCGATCAACAGCACCCGGTCCAGCACGGAGAGCAGGCTGTCCTGGGCAAACCGCTGTGAGCCGGCGATGTTCGAGCGCAGGTACAGAATGGTGGAAACCAGCACTTGGTTCAGCACCAAAATGGCCAACAGGTGAAGCTGCCCGCCCCGGTAGCCCAAGAGCCAAGCCGCAGCGAAGATGGCCACAGCATACAGCACGGCCAGCAGCGAACGCGCCGCGATGATCCCGCTCACCTGCTTGCGCATCAGATGCGTGTGCCGAGCGATGTGCCGCGTGTTCCAGTTGGTGATGCCGAGGTCCAGCAGGATGTTCAGCAGGAAACTCAGGCTGAGCAATGCCGCATAGCCGCCATAAGCCGCCGTGCCCGCCCGCACTTGCACCTCCGCATCAATGCCGAAGATGTAGAACGGCTTCACCAACAGGTTCAGCGCCAGCACCAGGGCCAGGTTGGTGAGGAATTTGCGTTGCATGCGCGCCGAAAGGTCGGGAGAGTTTGGGAAGTCGGGAGTCCTGAAGTCCGGAGTCGATCAGTCGGGAGTCCGGAAGTCGGGAGTCAGGAGTCGGGACTCAAGACTCACGACTCAAGGACTCACGACTCAAGACTAAAGACTCAAGACTAAAGGACTCCCGACTTAAACAACCACCTTTGCCCGCATGCGCATCGCCGTGAACACCCGCCTCTTGCTGCCCGGAAAGCTGGAAGGCATCGGCTGGTTTGCGCAGGAAACGCTGAGCCGCATCACCGCAGCACATCCGGAACACCAGTTCATCTACTTCTTCGACCGGCCGTATGACGCGCGCTTCGTCCATGCTGCGAACGTGACCCCCGTGGTGCTGCCGCCACCCACGCGCCACCCGCTGCTGTACCGCGTTTGGTTTGATTGGATGCTGCCGCCGGCACTGCGCAAGTACCGCGCGGACGCCTTCCTCTCCCCGGACGGGTACCTCAGCCTGCGCACCCCGGTGCCGCAGCTCGCCGTGATCCACGACCTCAATTTCGAGCACTATCCGCAGGACCTGCCCCGCGCCTACAGCCACTGGTACCGCCGTTCCTTCCCGCTGTTTGCCCGCAAGGCAGCGCGCATTGTCACCGTTTCGGCCTTTTCCAAACAGGACATCACCTCCACCTATGGCATTCCGGCGGAAAAGATCGATGTGGTGCACAACGGCATCAGCGGCATCTACCGGCCCCTGCACGCTGCCGAGCAGGGTCTTGCGCGCAAGCGCCTCACCGGAGGCCTACCCTACTTCGTGTCCATCGGCTCCCTGCACCCGCGAAAGAACATCGCCCGCCTGCTGGAGGCCTTCGACCACGTGGCCGATGCTATCCCAGAGGCAAGGCTGGTGGTTGTGGGCGAGGCGTTTTGGTGGGATGAACGGATGAAGGCCGCCAAGACCCGTGCGCGCCACATGGACAAGGTCGTGTTCACCGGCCGCCTGGGGCAACAGGAGCTGCACCAAGTACTGGGTGATGCCCTGGCACTCGTCTTCGTTTCCTACTTCGAAGGCTTCGGGATCCCCGTTGCGGAAGCGATGAAGTGCGGGGTGCCCGTGATCGCAGCCAACGCCACCAGCCTACCCGAAGTGGCCGGGGATGCCGCCATCTACTGCGATCCGTTCAGCGTGGAGAACATCGCGGAGGCCATGCAACGGATGTGGCAGGATGCAGCCTTGCGCAACAAGCTCGTGGCGACGGGCCTGGAGCGCGCAACCCTTTTTTCCTGGGACCGCGCGGCGGAAGGCTTGTGGCGCAGCATGGAACACATGCTCCAACGACCTGCCTGAACATGGCCCGTCTTGCATCTTGCCACACCCCGGGAGTCCTAGAGGCCGGCTGCGATGAAGCCGGGCGCGGTTGCTTGGCCGGCCCGGTGGTGGCCGCTGCGGTGATCCTGCCGCCACGCCTGCACCTGCCCGGCTTGGATGATTCCAAGAAGCTCACCCACAACGGTCGTGAGCGGCTCCGCCCGCTGATCGAGCAAGGGGCACTGGCCTGGGGCATCGGCATGGCCACCGTGGAGGAGATCGACCGCATCAACATCCTCAATGCCTCCTTTCTGGCCATGCACCGCGCCATCGCCAACCTGCACCTACGGCCCGAAGCGCTGTTGGTGGACGGCAACCGGTTCCGCGCCTACGAAGGCATTCCGCACCATTGCATCATCCAGGGCGATGGCAAGTTCCGCAGCATTGCCGCCGCATCGGTGTTGGCCAAAACGCACCGCGACGAGCTGATGGCCGCACTCCACAACGCGCATCCCGCGTATGGTTGGCAGGTGAACAAAGGCTACCCCACGGCGGACCATCGCGCGGCCATCGCCGCACACGGGCCTTGCGCCCACCACCGCACCAGCTTCACGCTGCTCCCCGTTGTAGAGTGACCGGCATCGTGGGCGTCCACAGGCCATTGTGCGAAAGGCTTGCCCTGCCGCCGGAATTGCACGGCCTCCGTTCCGCAACTTTGGAACTTGCATGCGCCGCACGATCACGGTTGCCTTGTTGCTTGTCATTGTCGGTGCCATCGGCTGGTGGCTCTGGAGCTGGCGCGGCGCCGTGGCGCCCGTGGCCGACCCATGGAATACGGTGCCCGAAGACGCCGTGGCCGTGCTGGAAGTACCGGCACCGCTTGCGGCATGGGGAAGCTTCACCGGCACCAACCAGTTCTGGGGCGATCTGGAAAGCACCAGCCTGTTCGGCGGGATCAACGGCGTGCTGGCAAGGCTCTCGGAAGCAGACCCGGCCTTGCGCGGAAAGCAAAAAAAGGAGAAGCCGATGCTCGTCTCCTGGTGCCCCGTGGGAGGCGACAGCCTTTCGGCAATGATCACCTGGCCCGTAGACCCTGCGCCCGAAGCCCTGCTCGCCTTGGGCAACGTGTTGCGCAGCCAGGTGCCGCCCTCTCTTTGGGCGGGCGACATGCTGCCCGTGCAGCCCGACAGCCTACTACCGCCCATGTTCATGGCCTGGGGCAAGGGCCTGTTGCTGCTCTCCACGGATCGTGCCCGGTTGAAGGAAGCGCTTTCCGGCAACGGCGCCCTGCGGGACCAACTTTTCGCCAAGGCCCGCACCAGCCTCAGTCAAGGCGCCGATGCACACCTCTTAGTAAAGCCCGCTTATGCTTCTGTATTGTTGGCGGCGGAAGGGGAAGGCATTTTCCCGCAAGGTGCGCTTGTGGACGGCTGGGCAGCCCTGGACGTGCGCCTGCGCCCCGGCGCGGTGCTGATGAACGGCCTGCTGTTTCCCGCTGGAACCAACCGGGCCGTCACGGCCATTGCGCAACAACAACCCGGCAATTTGGACATCCTCAAGGTGCTGCCTGCGGATGTATGCCGCCTGCGTGCCTTTCAGGTCACTGATCCAGTGGCCTACGTTTCGGGAGAGCAGGCAGGCACGGAACTCTTCGATGCATACGCAGCGTGGCTCAACGGCACCATGGGCACTGCGGAAGGGCCGCCCATCGGGGACAGCGTGGGCAACCAGTGGGCGGTGTTCAGCACGGACGACCCCGGAAAAGCCATGGCAGCGTTGGCAGGGCGCTGCCCGGACGGCGGCTGTGCCATTGCGGAATACCGCGGGATCACCTTCAAGCGCGTGGCGGATGCCGGAGCCTTGGCCATGTTGTTCGGCAAGGACTTTTCCGCATTCCAACAGCCCTGGTGGGCGGTGCTCGGCAACGCGGTGGCCATGTCCAACAGCCCCGCCGGCATGCGAGCCGTTATTGATTCCTGGACGGACCGCAACTCCTTGGCGCTGGACCCGCGTTCCGGCGATTTTTTCCAACAGTTCGGTTCCAGTGCCGTGTACAGCTGGTGGGTGGATGCCGCCAGGGCGTTGCCTCCGATGGCGGGCCCGTTGGCCAGTGCGCGCAATGCCACGGGCGGTGTGCTTTTGCAATTGTCGCCGCGCCCGGACGGCGCCCTTGCGGCCACCTTCTGCTTCCAGCATGCACCGGAGGGGAAGCGCGCGGCGGGGGCATTGTGGACCACGGCTTTGCCAACGCCTGCCGAAGGGCCCGTACACCTCGTGAAGGATTACCTCAGCAAAACCCTGCAGGTGCTGGTGCAGGACCGCGACCACCGCATCAGCCTGATCAGCTGCACCGGCAAGCTGCTTTGGCAGCGCCAATTGGACGGCCCGCTCCTGGGCGGCCCCCAGCTGGTGGACCGCTACCGCAACGGCAAGCTGCAGCTGCTCTTCAACACGGCGGGAAAAATCTACCTGATCGACAGATTGGGCCGTGACGTGGAAGGATTCCCGCTCGCGCTGAAGGACAGCGCCTGCGCGCCGCTCAGCGTGTTCGACTATGATCGCAACAAGGATTACCGGATCCTGGTGCCCACGGTAAGTGGTGGCGTGAACAACGTGGGCATCGACGGCAAGCCCGTGGCAGGCTGGGTGCTGAAGCGCTTGCCAAGCCCGGCGTTGGCCGCCGTGGAGCATGCGCGGATCAAGGACAAGGACTTCTTGGTGGTGCCGTTGCGAAGCGGGGACGTTGCGGTACTGGACCGGCGCGGCGAAGTGCGCTATGCGGCCAAGTTGCACATGCGCGCCATCGATCAGTTCCTCGGCAGCCGCGATGCCATGTTCATCGGCGACCGCCGGATGATCTGGTCCGACAGCGCCGGGGCCGTGCTCAGCGGCACGCTGGACGGTCAAGTGGACACACTTTCCGCAGCGACCAGCGGAAGGCCCGCCGTGTTCGACCTGGACGGGGACGGGCATGACGAGGTGATCCGTGCCACCATCTCCGCCCTCACTGCGGAAGCCGGCGGCAAAGCCCTCTTCCGCACCAGCTATCCCGACGCCCCCGGCGCAACGGCGTTCCCCGTGCCCCTGGCCGGGGATGGGGCCGCCGTGGGGGTGGTGCTCCCGGAGCAAGGGCAGATCAGGCTCTACGACAAGGCCGGTGAACTGTGGCCCGGCTTCCCCTTGGATGGCGTGGTCCCGTTCCAACTGGCCGACATCAACTTGGACGGGGCGCTTGAAGTAGTCACCGTGGACCGCGACGGCGTGGTGGGTGTACACGCCTTACCACCGAAACCGTGACCCCCCCTTGTCCGGTTCTTTCGTTCCTTCGCCCCCAGAATCAATCCCTACCATGGCATTTCCCACCGACCTCGAGATCGCCCAGAAGGCCACGCTGCAGCCCATTGCCGCCATCGGCGAAAAACTCGGCATCCCCGCCGACCGCTTGGAGAACTACGGCCGCTACAAGGCCAAGCTTCCGCTGGACCTGATCGATGAGGGCAAGATCAAGAAGAGCAAGCTGATCCTGATGACGGCCATCTCGCCCACGCCCGCCGGCGAAGGCAAGACCACCACCACCGTTGGCCTGGTGGAGGGCCTGAACAAGATCGGCAAAAAGGCCATGGCAGTGCTGCGCGAACCCTCCCTCGGCCCCGTGTTCGGCATGAAGGGCGGCGCCGCAGGCGGCGGGTACGCCCAAGTGGTGCCCATGGAGGACATCAACCTGCACTTCACCGGCGACTTCGCCGCCATCGAGAAAAGCAACAACCTGCTGGCCGCACTGATCGACAACAACCTGCAGAGCAAAACCCGCAACCTGCAGATCGATGCCCGCACCATCGCCTGGAAGCGCGTGATGGACATGAACGACCGCTCCCTACGCGACATCGTGATCGGCCTCGGAGGAACCGGCAACGGCATTCCGCGCCAGGACGGCTTCAACATCACCGCCGCCAGCGAGGTGATGGCCATCCTCTGCTTAGCCACCGGATACGAAGACCTGAAGAAACGCTTGGGCAACATCTTCGTGGGCAACAGCCACAACCCGGACAAGAAGTACATCTACGCCCGCGACCTCAAGGCCGAAGGCGCCATGGCGCTGCTGCTCAAGGACGCCATCAAGCCCAACCTGGTGCAGACCATGGAAGGCAACCCCGCCATCCTGCACGGCGGGCCGTTCGCCAACATTGCCCAAGGGGTCAACAGCATCCTCGGCACCAAGATGGGCCTGAGCCTGGCCGATTACGTGGTCACGGAAGCGGGTTTCGGCGCGGACCTCGGTGCTGAGAAATTCTACGACATCAAGTGCCGCGCTGCGGGCATTGCGCCCCACGCAGCCGTGATCGTGGCCACCATCCGGGCCCTGCGCTACCAGGGCGGCGCACCGCTCAAGGAGGTGAACGATGCCTCCGTGGAGCGCGTCACCAAAGGCATGGACAACCTGATGCGCCACATAGAGAACACCGCCAAATTCGGCGTGAAGGCCGTGGTGGCCATCAACCATTTCCCCACCGATACCGCCGAGGAGATCAAGGTGGTGCAGGACCTGTGCCGCGCCATGGGCGTGGAAGCCGTGCTGGCCAAGGGCTTCGCCGAAGGCGGAAAAGGCATGACCGACCTGGCCGAGGCCGTGGTGCGCGTGGTGGAAAAGAATGAAACCAAGTTCCAACTGCTCTACGAACTGGAGCAGCCCATCGAGAAAAAGGTGGAGATCATTGCCAAGGAAATCTACCGCGCCAAGGGCGTAAAGTACAGCGAGGCTGCGCGCACCATGCTGCGCCGCATCAACAACCTGGGCCTGGACCACCTGCCCGTGTGCATCGCCAAAACACAGTACAGCTTCAGCGACGACCCCACCAAGCTCGGTGCCGCCAAGGATTTCGAGATCACCGTGAACGACATCGAGATCGCCGCCGGCGCCGGTTTCGTGGTGCCCATCCTCGGCAAAATGATGCGCATGCCCGGCCTGCCCGAAGCGCCCGCCAGCGACAACATGGACATCGATGCAAAGGGCATGGTGACGGGGCTGAGCTGAGGGAAGCCGCGCGAAGCGCGGACGGCAATGCCCAATACAGCCACCGCCGCAGGCGTGGGTTTTCCAGTGGGGCCCGGAGGGCTCCGCTGGAAAACCCATGGTTGTGATCTGCTTTCAATTCTTTCCTTTGGGGTAGGCTGATCCAACACATTTTCATGGCCTGTCGTGCTTTCTTGGGTTTCAATATGCCGTGCTCGCCGGAACTGTATGTGTTCCGCACCACGTTACCGCCCAAAGAGGCGGAGGAGGGCAAGGTGGCCAAGTGGGAAGAGCTGCCGACCATGGTGGTAAGGGTGAACGGGAACGCCCAGTCCGGCCCGTACTACTTCGAGCGGTCCATTCCGGCCTAAGTTGCAAGCGCCTATCTTCGTGGGCATGAAGGCCAAAGAGAAAGCACCAAGGCGGAGCGTAACCGTTTACGCACGTGTGAGCGAAAGGGCAAAGACACGTTTGCGCAAGGCCAGCAAACGCAGTTCCCGTTCCATGAGCGAAGAACTCGACTTCATTCTATTGAAGTTCTATGAAGAGGATGCTGCCCAACCGGCTCCGGGGCTTGGAACGTCATGGGTGGAGAAAAATAGGGGCGTGCTCACAGGAAAGATCCCGAAGGAGGCCTACCAACGCGACGACATGACCGGATTTGCCCTCCGGAAATACGCTCGTGCATGAATGTGTTGATCGATGCGAATATTCCCAGCAACGTTTGGTTGTGGGAAAGCAGGCCCGAGCCTCGTGAAAGCGCCAAGGTTATGGAGGCCGCTGGAAATGGGGTGATCCAAGGCTATATGACCCCGACACTGTTCCTGTATTCCATGCTCGTTCTCAGCAGTGGAGTGCGCAATAATGCCTTGGTCAAAGCACATGGTGAAGACCTGTTGAAATGTGTGACCATCATCCCCCAAGGAAAGCGCGTATTCATGGACGGGTTCGAGGCCGGACTATGGAATGACATTGAAGACTGTTGGCAATACCACGCTGCAAAAACGGTTCAAGGATCCCATTGAAGCCATCGTGACCACTGAAGCCGAGCGTTTCAATAAGCAGGGAATGGTAGGCATCAAGGCATACACGGCTACCGACTTCGTGAAGAAGTTCCTGAAGTAACCAGGCAATCCGATAGGCAAATTTCTTGGCCCTTCCGGCCCGCGTCGTTGCGTCGAAATGCCCGCACGGTGCGGCCCTTCTCCATTGCATCGCGGGTGTGTTCCGGGCCGCCGGACAGGGCGACAGAACCGCGCACCATTCCGGCGCATCCGAGCGTTACCAAGGAGACCGATCTCGCCAAGCAGGGCACAGCCACCGATTTCGAAATCACCGTGAACGACATCGAGATCGGCGCCGGTTTCGTGGTGCCCATCCTCGGCAAAATGATGCGCATGCC
>JRYE01005332.1_pt1 | contig 30481 bp, 27 predicted proteins | sample 235321 | NCBI WGS metagenome assembly JRYE01 (sample SAMN03074214, study PRJNA261473) | activated sludge metagenome | biome: Common Effluent Treatment Plant; feature: Wastewater; material: Activated sludge; isolation source: activated biomass in a lab-scale reactor treating industrial wastewater at... | reverse complement strand
ATATTGTGTAGAGCCAAAATTTGACGGGGCAAGCATTTCGGTTATTTATGAAAATGATTTATTCACCCATGGCGTTACCCGTGGCGATGGCGAAACAGGAGATGACATTACACCCAATGTAAGGCAAATAAAATCACTGCCCCTATCGGCCTCGTTCAGCAGTTATGGAATTGCACAAATTGAAATTCGTGGAGAAGTGCTGATGAATAAAAATAATTTTAAAAAATATAATGAAGGCCTGATGGAGGAAGGAATGCCCCCTTTAGCCAATCCCAGGAATGCCGCTGCAGGCAGCCTGAGAATTAAGGAAACGGCCGAAGTGCGAAAAAGGAACCTCGAAGCTTTTTTATACCATGTAAGTTTTTTTACCCTTTACCCATTGCCGTTTTCCCTTAAAGGAAATACCATTCAAAAGCCGTTGTATAAAAAACCGTTAACGCATAGTGCCATGCTGGAAATGCTGTGGAACCTGGGTTTTCGCAGCCCCAAAAGCGAAATGAAGGTGGTAAAAGGAATTGATGCCGTTATAAAATATATACAGGAGTATGAAGAAAAAAGAGACAGCCTGCCCTATGAAATTGATGGCATGGTGATAAAGGTTAACGACCTGGATTTGCAGGAAAAATTGGGAATGACGTCTCATCACCCCCGGTGGGCCATTGCTTATAAGTTTAAAGCACGGCAGGCCAGCAGCAAATTGATTGCGGTGGATTTCCAGGTAGGAAGAACCGGGGCGGTTACCCCGGTTGCTAAAATACAACCGGTGCAGGTAGGCGGGGTTACCGTTAGCAGTATCTCTATTCATAATGAAGAATATATTAAGGAGAAAGATTTACATCTTGGAGACAGCATATTAATTGAACGAAGTGGGGATGTAATTCCGCAGGTTGTAAAATCCCTGCCCGAACTTAGGAATGGAACTGAAAAAAAAATTGTTTTTCCCAAAAAATGCCCCATATGTAATGAGGCTTTGTATAAGCCGGAAGATGAAGCCGTATGGCGCTGTACAAACATCAATTGTGAAGCCCAGGTTGTGGAACGCATTATTCATTTTGCCAGTAAAAATGCCATGGACATTCGCAGCCTTGGCGATGCCAACATCAGGAAGTTTTATACACTTGGATTATTAACATCTATAACCGGTATTTATGAATTTCCTTTTGATGATTTGAAAACCCTTGAAGGCTTTGGCACAAAGTCAATCGAAAATCTGAAAGCTGCCATTGAAAACAGTAAACAACAGCCGCTGCACAGGCTTATTTATGCACTGGGCATACGTTACGTTGGCGAAACAACAGCCAAATCCCTGGCACAGGCGGTTGAAAATATTTTTGATCTTTCAGGGTACAGTTTGGAAAAATTACAACAGGTAGAAGATATTGGCATAAAGGTAGCTTCCAGCATTTTCGACTTTTTTAAGAATAAGGATAATATTAAAATGCTGCACAACCTTGAGCAGGCGGGAGTAAATGTACAAGCATCCAAAACCGTTGTTAAAAGCGGCAACCTTTCCGGCCAATCGTTTTTATTTACCGGCACATTAGAAAAAATGAAGCGTACCGAGGCGGAGGAATTGGTGGAGAAAAACGGCGGTAAAATTTTAGGGAGCGTAAGCAGTAAATTAAATTACCTGGTGGTGGGTGCCGATGCAGGCAGTAAATTGGAAAAAGCCAAAAAAATTACTACGGTAAATATATTATCAGAAGATGAGTTTTTAAAACTGGTTCAACAAAAGTAAACGTTTAGTCATGCTTCAGCCTTCCACAATAAAGTTTTTATCCCAACTCCGCTCCAATAATAATAAACCCTGGTTTGATGGCCACCGCATGGAGTATGAAAAAGCTAAAGAAGATTTTTTAGGCCTTGTTCAGCAAATTTTGCAGCGCTCCCCAAAATTTGATAAAAGCCTGGAGAACCTTCAGCCCAGGGATTGTATGTTTCGCATTAACCGGGATGTAAGGTTTAGCGCCGATAAGATACCGTATAAAAATAACCTTGCCGCTTATTTTAATAAAGATGGAAAAAAAGGGGAAGGTGCAGGGTATTACCTGCATATTGAGCCCGGCAAAAGCTTTATTGGTGTGGGAATATGGCAACCCACACCCGATGTATTAGCCAAAATAAGGCAGGAAATTGATTATAATTTGCCGGCATTTAACCAAATATTGAAGAATGCCACATTTAAAAAGTATTTTCCCGGCGGTCTTTCAATAGAAAATAAACTATCCCGTCCACCCAAAGGATATGACGATGGCAACCCGGCCATAGAATGGCTTAAGCTAAAAAGCTTTATCGTGACCTGCTCCATAAATGATATTTTAATAAAAGAGGAGGGCTTCCCCAAAAAGATAGTGTCAATTTTTAGCGCTGCTTTTCCATTAGTAAGCTTTATCAATAAGGCGTTGGATTAAAAAAAATGGCCAGTGATAAAAATCACCGGCCTTGCTTACCTCTGAAACCACAAGAAAAAATCTTAATGAGGTAATTATAATGATATTAAACAAAAAGAAACAAAAATCCTTAATCTTTGGTGATGATCTTTTACTGGAAACTTGGAATAGAGAAGTGCGCTCTTTTAAAGGCCTTCAGATAAGATAGAATTGGAAGTAATCGTTTTATAAAGGGTGACTGTAAAATTATAATAAATATCCTATTATAATAATTTTTTGAAGGTTTTTTTAATCAAATTTTCTTTTACAACTCTTTTTCAGCAAATTTCATTAAAGTTTTCTTTTTTGTTCAGCCAAAATTCAGGGGGCGTTTTTTTCATAAAGGCACCTGTTTTTGGCATTCCAAAAAGCTTACATATTCCGTCAAGCTTGCATCCAAGGCTACTTTGCTGCGCCCTAAGGGATAATTTGGATTCCATATACTTCAAATGATGCCAGTAGCCGTCGGGTATATATAACATAACCCATTGTTCAGGAATTATTTCATAACTCCTGGGCAGCCCTACTTAAAAAAGCCGTCATAGTCAAAATATTTATAATAAATTAAGCAGGATTCGCCCTATCTAAAATGTTTTAATCTCCCGATAACAATGCAAGGGTTTTTGGTTACGCTTTGGAAGTATATTTTTTTCCTAAAAATCAGGGTTTTAAAATATAAAGGGAAAAAACGAATAACCGTTAGTTTTGCAGGGATAAATGGCTGGAGTTATAACGGAAAAAAACGGATACAAAATAGAAGCCACCATAAAAATGGCTGCGGTGCTTTTTAGAAAAAAGGGTTACCGGGCATCTTCCATGCGTCTAATAGACAGCCAGGCGGGTGTTGAAGCGCCAGGTCTTTATAATCACATAAAAAATAAGGCGCTTGAAGATACTATTGTAAATCAATTGCAATACGGCATAATAGAATAATATGGCAGCACATTTTCATAGTTTAAAAATTAAAGAAGTGACCCGGGAAACACCCGATTGTGTTTCCTTAAATTTTGAAGTTCCACAAACTTTATGGAAAGAGTTTGCGTATAGGGAAGGTCAAAATATTACGATTAAAGCAACACTTAATGGAGAAGAACTGAGGCGTTCCTATTCCATATGTGCTGCGCCCTTTGAGGGCGAACTTAAAGTGGCCATTAAAGCTGCCGATGGCGGGCGCTTTTCCCGGTATGCCCAAACTTTAAAAGCGGGAGAAATTCTTGAGGTTTTGCCACCCGTAGGAAAATTTAACGCCCGGCTGCAGCCGGTTAAAGGCCATTACCTGGCCCTGGTTGCCGGCAGCGGCATCACTCCTGTACTTTCTATATTAAAGCACACACTGCACACCCAGCCACAAAGCAGCTTCACCATAATTTATGGCAATAAAAACCGCAAATCAATTATTTTTTTTGAAGAGCTGGANNTTCAAAATTTGACAGTGTTTACATTTGCGGACCCGAAGAAATGATATTTGAGTCTTCGGTTTATTTACAGAGCCTGGGCTATCCGGAAAAAAATATCCATTTTGAATTATTTACCACACCCGGTCAATTAGAAAAACAAAAGGAAGATTTCAAGAAGGAAGCAGTAAAAGACCAGGGGCCCAGGAGCAGCATTACGGTGAAATTAGATGGGCGCAGCTTTTCTTTTGATTTAAGCAAAAAAGGCCAAAGTATTTTAGATGCGGCTTTGGCACAGGGCGCCGATTTGCCCTTTGCCTGCAAGGGGGGTGTTTGCTCAACCTGTAAAGCAAAACTGGTAAGCGGTGAAGTGAATATGGATGTGAACTATGCTTTAGAACCCGAAGAAGTGGAACAAGGCTATATCCTCACCTGCCAAAGCCACCCGGTATCGGAAAATGTAGTAGTGGATTATGATGTAAAGTAAAAAAATAAAGCCCAACATTATGGCAGGCCTTATTGCATGTATGAAGAAGAACTATTGTTTCACAAACCGGGTTTGTATTATAGAATTATTGCTGTAAAGCTGAAGTATATATACGCCTGAACTAAAATGCAATACAGAAACAGGTTCATTCGTGTAATTTATTTTTTTGTTCATCATTATTTTCCCCACTGCGTTTATAATTTTTATCCTGTCATTTGCTTTTGCCCGGGGAATTATATTTGAAGCCGTAACAGGATTGGGCATTATGCTAATGATTTGCCCTTCATCAAAATATACTTTTGCAATATTACTATAGCTGATGTTGCCGTTTTTATCTTCAATTTTCAACCGGTAAAAATTAAAGCCGGTAATACCGGTGATGAGTTCATGACAGCCTGTTCATGTTTTTTAACTAAAATAGGTTTTCGGGGAGTGGAGATTGGCTATTAACCCAATCGTTGCAGGTACTGAAAAGCCTGGGTTTTAGAAAGATTATTTTGACAACTTAGGATTTATATAGCCCTAAAAAAATTACGATTTATCTTTTTAGCCTGTACGTTTTAGAGTACATTTAACCTGTAATCATTTTCCCGGGCTGATGAAAAAGTGCATTGTATATTTGTTTTTAGGCTGTTTTTTTAGTGAATATTGCAATGCACAAACCAGGGCAATCAACAACATTTCACAAAAAATTTATGCAGCCAAAGCTGAGGGGCAATTGCTGGAGGCAATTTTGCAATTATGTGAGGAAAGCCAAAGTTTAGACAGGGATACGCTGGACTATTATGCTATCCAAGCCGAAGTATTAGCCAAAAAAATTGGAAGCAAACAGCAAAATGACCTTGCTGCCATTGCCCGTGCCAATGCGTATTCCCGCTGGGGATGGACGGACAGCGCTTTGGAAAAAATTAACCCGGTAATCAGCAGTAATGATGTAAATAAGGTTAAAGAAAGAGAAATTTTTTTTAAAGCCATGCGCCAAAAGGCTTTATACTATGGCACAACGGGAAAATACCCCGAAGCGCTGGAACTATTTTATAAAATTGTAAGCCAGGCAGAAAAGTGTAAAGATACCCTGGCACAGGCCGTTAATTTAAATTCCATTGGCTCCATTGGGTTAATTAATGAAACGCCTCAAAAAACGTTACCTGTTTTCAGGCAGGCATTGAGCAGCCTTTCCACAGAAAAAAAATATAATGCAGCAAAAGCTGCTATTTATGTAAATATGGGTGAGGGCTTTCGCCTTATGCAGCGGTACGACAGTGCCCTGTATTACAATAGCCTGGGGATGCAATTGTTTAAAACTGATGAAAACTTATCTTCCCTGGGCATTACCCTGCAGCGGCGGTCTAATATTTATATAGACCAAAAACAATACCTCAAAGCGGAAGAAATCATCAAAGAACTAATTGTGCTGAGAAAGAGCATGGGGGATGATAAACGTTTTGTAGATGATAACACCACACTCATTGATTTTTACCTGGCCACAAAGCAAGAAGATAAAGCCATTGCTTATTGCAAGGGCCTGCTGGTAACCGGAAGCCTTTATGCAGACAATGGAAACCAGCCTGCGCTCTACTTAAACCAGTTGTCGTTTCGACTGCAGGTTTTAGAAGCACTTGCCAAAAGCTATAAGCAAAAGAATGACCAGGCGCAATATGCCCATACGCTTGAAAGTATTTTGAGTGTAAAAGATTCTATTAATTTACTCAGGCAGGATGAAGGAATTGCAGAAATTAAAACTAAATACGAAGTACAGAAAAAAGAAAACCTCATCATGCAACAAAACTACGATTTGCAAAAAAAGAGTTTTTTTATATATGGTACCATAGCGCTATCACTGGTTATTTTAATTGCAAGTATCGGGTTGTTTCGTATTCATCGTAAACGAAACCGGTTAAAAATGAAGGTGGCGCTTGATGAAGAAAAAAGAAATGCCCACGAAGCCATAAAAGATGCCGAAGAACAAGAACGCAAACGCATAGCTGCAGACTTGCATGATAATATTGGCGCATACGCATCTGCCATAAGAGCCGACGTGGAAAAAATATCGGAATCGGGGCCAAAACCTAACCCATCTTCTTTGAAAAACCTGGAGCAACATTCTCAGGAAATTATCAATTCCCTGAGAGATACCATTTGGGTACTGAATAAAGACAATATCACCATAACCGCCATTAGCGACCGGATAAAAAATTATGTGGGCAAGCTGCTTCCTTCATATCCGTCTTTTCAGATTCAAATTAAAGAGCAAATAGATAATGATATAAAGGTTTCATCAAAAAATGCACTCAATATGTTTCGAATTGTGCAGGAAGCTGTTCATAATGCACTTAAACATAGTGCTGCACAAAATATTAGTATTGCAATTATAAGCAATGATAAACTGGTTATACAGGTATCGGATGACGGGAAAGGGTTGGATGCGAAACATTCCGTTTCCGGCAACGGTTTGGGCAATATGAAATCGAGGGCTGCTGCGATGGATATGGAAATGGCTGTAGTGGCAAATCCGGGTGAGGGTACCACGGTAATTCTTCAATCCAATACTACAAATTAAGTATTGTAAAGATTTATTTAAAAGATCATTTTGCAAATGAAAATTATTAGATTATGCTTAAGCCTCTAAGAATTGGACTGGTTGATGACAAGGCGGTAAACCGAATCAGTATTTCAGGAAAATTAAAGCAATTTGAAGATTTGGACTTATGCTTTGTTGCAACTAACGGAGACGATTGCCTGGAGCAATTAAAAGGGCTTCCGCTGGAAAAAATGCCCAAAATACTTTTTATGGATTTGGAAATGCCCAAAATGGATGGCGTGCAAACCATTCATCTTGCAAGGGCGTTATATCCCGAAATTTATTTTATTGTTCTCACTGTTTTTGATGATGATGATAAAATATTTGAAGCTATAAAGGCCGGTGCACACGGTTACTTACTAAAAGACGAAAGCGCAATTACCTTGCATAATGCTATTACCAATGTGTTGGAAAACGGTGGTGCCCCCATGAGCCCGGCCATTGCCCGTAAAGCTTTTGAAATGCTGGGCCGGTCACAAGCTCCTGCAGAAGTAAAAACCCGGCACAACCATATGTTGGATACTATGCTTACCGATAGGGAAAAAGAAATTTTACAACAAACCTTCAATGGGCTGGATGCAAAGCGTATAGCGGCCCAACTCAATATAAGTGTGCTAACCATCCGCAAACATATTGCCAATATTTACCAAAAGTTGCATGTAAACAGTAAAGCCCAAATTATCAGCCTGGCCCATAAAAAAAACTGGGTTTAAAATCCAGTGCGATTTACCGGCATGGTCTCACCGTTAACTAACAGATGTTAGTTTATTATATTAATTTTGCTTCCTAAACTGCCATATATGGATGCCCCCGATTTTGAAAAAAAGTTTCAGGAAATTATTGACCGGGAAATTAAAATCGAACCCAAAGATTGGATGCCTGAAGCTTATCGTAAAACTAACCTCAGGCAAATAAGCCAGCACGCACACAGCGAAATAGTGGGAATGTTACCCGAAGGAAATTGGATAAGCCGGGCGCCTTCGTTAAAACGTAAAGCCATATTAATTGCCAAAGTGCAGGACGAAGCCGGTCACGGGCTTTATTTATACTCAGCAGCCGAAACACTGGGTCAGTCACGAGATGAAATGATAGCCGACCTGCACAGCGGCAAAGCCAAATACTCTTCCATTTTTAATTACCCCACGCTTAGCTGGGCCGATATGGGTGCCATAGGCTGGCTGGTGGATGGTGCTGCTATTATGAATCAAGTAATGCTTACCCGCACTTCTTACGGCCCTTATGCCAGAGCCATGGTGCGTATATGCAAAGAAGAAAGTTTTCATCAACGTCAGGGTTTTGAAGCCTTACTTGTTTTATCAAAAGGAACGGCTGAACAAAAAGCCATGTGCCAAGATGCCATTAACCGTTGGTGGTGGCCTGCATTGATGATGTTTGGCCCTCGAGACAGCGAAAGCACCAACAGCGATCAAAGTATGAAATGGAAAATAAAAAGAAAGACCAATGATGAACTGCGTCAGAATTTTGTGGACATGATAGCCGAACAAGTAAAAACATTGGGAATGAAACTGCCGGATGATAAACTGAAATGGAATGAAGAAAGAAAACATTACGATTTTGGAGCAATAAACTGGGATGAGTTTTGGCAGGTAGTAAAAGGCAATGGCCCCTGCAATAAACAAAGATTGGACGCCAGAAGAAAAGCGTATGAAGCAGGTAAATGGGTAAGAGAAGCAGCACTGGCATTTAGTAATAAACGCAAACAAAAAACATCGGCTGCATAAAGTAATTCATTTATTAAAAAGTGAAATTAATATTAGATGCAAAAACTTTTTATACTCATAGCCATTCTGGCAGCATCCTGCAATCAGAAAAAAAAGGAAACCCTAAGCGAAAGCAAATATGTATCCTTAAGAACTGATACCGTAAACGTAGTAAAGCTATCCGATACACTTGTTATATATGAAGGCACTTGCCGCGGCTGTGCTTATGAAAACTCGACATCCTTCAGCATCAGCGACAGCAGTGGTACTGTAGAACTTTATCATATCGCCACAGAAGACAACAATCCCCGCGACATGGATGGAGGCAACATCAGTAAAAATCTGATATTGATACCCAAGAAAACAGGGTCAGCTACTTTCACTATGTATAAGTTTTTTGATAAACCTGAAAATGCGGAAGACTCGGCAAAAGGAGCGACAGCTTATTCAATATTGGTCAACAATTAAAAATCATTTTTATGAATACACAATTCATCAGAAAATTTTATTACGGCGATATTCCTGAAGATAAGGGAGCCGGCGCTGCGCAATCATCACAATCTGAAAAAGATAAAAACGAATGGCCGCTTTGGGAAGTTTTTATTCGCAGCAAAAACGGGTTGGATCACAAACATTGCGGCAGCCTGCATGCGGCTGATGCAAGAATGGCGATTGAAAATGCCAGAGATGTTTATACCCGACGTATGGAAGGCGAAAGCATTTGGGTGGTAGAAAGTAAATACATTACGGCAAGTAATCCTGAAGAAAGTGGTGAACTGTACGAACCCGCAAAAGATAAAATATACAGGCATCCTACTTTTTATAATTTGCCTGATGAAGTTAATCACATGTAATTGAAGAAATATGATGCAAGAACAACTAATCACCTATACACTTCACCTTGCCGATACTAATTTAATAATCGGGCAGCGCAATGCTGAATGGTGCGGACACGGACCCATACTTGAACAAGACATTGCCATTACTAATATTACCCTCGATCTGATTGGGCAGGCAAGAAGTTATTATCAATACGCCGCTTCATTAATTGGCAATCATGCTACGGAAGACTCGCTGGCTTATTTGAGAAACGAAAGAGAATATAAGAACCTGCTGATTTGCGAACAACCCAATGGCGACTGGGGTCAAACGGTGCTGCGGCAGTTTTTATATAGCAGCTTTCAGTATCAGTTGCTACAATTATTACTTACACACAACGATCAAACATTGGCAGCCATTGCCGAAAAATCTTTGAAGGAAGTAAAATATCATCTTCGCTGGAGCAGCGAATGGGTAATACGCCTGGGCGATGGTACCGAAGAAAGTCATCAGCGAATGGAAAATGCCGTTGCCGAACTTTGGAGATATACCGGAGAGATGTTTATGCCTGCCGCTTATGAAAAAGAACTGGGTATTGATGTAGCTTCGCTGAAATATGAATGGTCGAAAAATGTAAAGCAGGTTTTTGATGAAGCCACTTTATCAATACCATCGGGTGTATGGATGCAAGAAGGCGGAAAAACAGGAACACATACTGAGCAATTGGGCTATATACTTACCGACCTTCAATATATGCAACGAGCCTATCCGAACAGTGAATGGTAATGAATAAAAAAAATGAATACAGCAACTTTTGATAAAACAACCATTTACACTTACCTACAAGAAATCTGTGACCCCGAAATTCCGGTTTTGAGCATTGTAGATCTGGGCATGATACGTGATGCAAAAATGGTGGATGATGTTTTGGAAATCACCATCACACCTACCTACACCGGATGCCCTGCAGTAGATATGATTGCTACTACTATCAAAATGGATTTGCAATCCAGAGGTTTTCAAAAAGTAAATGTAATACAAGCAATCAGCCCCGCATGGACTACCGACTGGATGACCGAAGCAGGCAAACAAAAACTAAAAGCCTACGGCATAGCACCACCCAATCCAAAGCAGCAGGTATGTAAGCAGGAGTTATTTGTACAGGATGAAGCCGTGCAATGTCCTCGTTGCGACTCATGGCACACACACCGCATCAGCGAGTTTGGGAGTACAGCCTGTAAAGCTTTATATCAATGTGAAGATTGTATGGAGCCTTTTGATTATTTTAAATGTCACTGATTAGTGTGGCACATTAAATCTCTTAACTCTCAAATCTCCTGAAAAACGTACAATAGGAGCAGCCACTTGATCTACTATTACCAATGATTTGTCTTTTTGATAAACAGTCAATTTGAATTTATCAAGATCCCAGTTATCAACAAAAAGACCGTCTCTGCCTCCCGTATGTATCAGGTCAATAGCTGAAATGTCATCAATATTAAAACTATATGATTTTAAAATCTCCCTTTTTGTAATTGTATGTGTTGTGAAGTTTTCCCATTTTGCTTTATTATTCAGGTTATTGACAGTCAATGTCTGATCAGTATTAAGAAAATGAAGTCTTAATGATACATTGTTTGAGTTTCCGCCTTCAAGATTATCTCCACCTGTGCCAAATACTGCTGTAAAGGAAATATTATTTAATGCTTCTTGTCCGCCGGCAATAAATACAGGGAAGCTTTTTTCCCGTGCTTCACCTGTAAATCGATGAATCAAACCGGATACACTATTCACCAATACTTTTTCTTTCACAAAGTCAACAGGTACTTTGTCTTCGCCCACATTACTTTTTAATACAATTTTAAATTGGGTCAAATCCCAGTTATCATTGTTTGTACCTCCCGGGCCACCGCCTGTATGTCTCACTACTACACGATCAAATTTTCTGATATCAATCATTGCAGAATTAGGTATTTCATGGGTAACAGTTGTCACGTATCCACGTCCCCAACCCATGCTCTTGTTTACATTCTCAAGTGTTATTGCTCCCGGATCGGTTGATCTGTAGAAAAGCACATCTACATTATCATTTCCGCCTCTTAAATCATCATTACCGGTTCTGAACGTCATAACGGCCACTAAATTATTAGATGCCGGTTCGGTAGAAACCGGAATTTTTTCAACTCCGAGTGCGCCAATAAATAGTTGCCCTTCTTTATTTCCATTCCCTCCTTCATAAACAAACCGATATACATTACCTCTATTTAAATTTTTAAAGAGATTATCATATACTTTTTTCTTACCGTCACGATAAAAAATTCCGGTTACTTTTAAATTTTTAAGTGTCCAATTATCTTTCTTCAAATAATCCCACACATATTTTCTGCCTGCGAGGGACGTTCTTGCAATCTGAATTTCTTTCAAATCATCCAAAGTAATATCATCGCCAAGAGGTACAATAACTCTGCGAACAGAATTATTGGGCCATTCTTTTCCCTGGTTAATATTTTTTATAACAATTTCAGGCTTACCATTCAAAATAATTCTCAATTCCGGATTCTCCTGAAATTCCATTACCTGAAGGTTATCATCACCGGTAGTAAAATCTATAAAAAGTCTATTTTGTGCAGACAAACAATTAAAAATTGCAAATAAAGAAGTGAATAGAATAAGTTTCATTTTCATAAAACTGCAGTTTAATTAGTTAGAGATATAAAAAATTTAAGTTGCTTCCTTCTGAAATTTGGTTGCATGAATAGAACAACTCAAGTTCATTAAAATTACTCAAAAATATTTTTAAGTACCCAAACATTCGTCATATTATATTTAAATCAGTTTTCTTAACCCGAATACTTTAAGTTATTTTGATGCAATAAACCTGACTTAAAACAATTTTCATAATTTACCTTCGTAATAAATAAGTCATTATGTCTTCCATTCTTTTTGAAATAAAAAATTCAATTGGCTACATCACACTCAATCGTCCCGAGAAGTTCAATGCCTTTAATCGTGAAATGGCTTTATCGCTTCAGGATAAACTGGATTACTGTAAAAATGATGAAATAAGGTGTGTGTATATTACCGGAGCAGGTAAAGCCTTTAGTGCCGGGCAAGACATCAGCGAACTGGTAGGTGAAAATAAAATTGAATTAAAACAAATATTATCAGAGCATTATAATCCGATTGTAAGACGCATCAGAGATTTAAAAAAACCGGTAGTAGCCGCAGTAAACGGCGTAGCTGCAGGTGCCGGTGCCAATATTGCACTCTGTTGTGATATTGTAGTAGCCGCACAATCCGCATCCTTTATTCAGGCATTTTCAAAAATTGGATTGATACCCGATAGTGGTGGCACCTTTTTTTTACCCCGATTAATAGGCTGGCAAAAAGCTTCGGCACTTTGTATGCTGGGTGATAAAGTGGCAGCAACTGACGCCGAAAAAATGGGAATGCTTTACAAAGTATTTGCCGATGAAACTTTTGAAGAAGAAAGTAAAAAGATTGCATCCACATTATCGCAAATGCCTACACTTGGACTGGCATATACCAAGCAATTATTCAACATGTCCTTTCATTCAACCGACGAAGAGCAATTGACAGCGGAAGATAATTATCAACAACGGGCAGCACTTACCGAAGACTATCAGGAAGGCATTAATGCTTTTTTGGAAAAACGACAACCCCTGTTTAAAGGAAAATAATTATGCAAACAGAAAAAGATTTACTTGCCAATAAAGTGGTCGACCACATGATGCAGCACGATGGTTTCAGCAAATGGTTGGGCATAGAAATTATTGAAATAAAAGAAGGCTATAGTAAAATAAAAATGAAGATAAGGGCAGAAATGGTGAATGGCTTTGGTATCATTCATGGCGGCATTGCTTTTTCCTTAGCCGATTCTGCTTTTGCATTTGCCTGCAACAACAGAAATGTGCTGTCCGTTGCATTAGACACTTCTATCAATTTTATAAAGCCCATACATATTGGCGATGAACTTACGGCGGAGGCAAAAGAGCTGCACAATGGTAAATCAACCGGCTTGTACCATATTTCTATCAGCAATCAAAACAATCATGAAGTAGCGGTATTTAAAGGCTTGTGCTATAGAACGGATAAGAAACTGATAGAAAAATAAAAAACTGATAATTTTTTAATATTAATCCTTGCGTTTCCTGCTTTGCAAATGAATATTATCAAAAGAAATTATTAAGTAATCTTTTGAACTAAGCACAGAACTTTTAAAATTAACACAGCATCAAAACTGTTTTGGTTTTTTCCTTTGCCCTGCAAGTATTGCAATCTCATTAATCCGGTTTTGTCTGGTTTCCGGTTTTTTGGCAAGCACTATCCATTGCAGCATCATTTTTTTTATGGATTTACTCAAACTCATAAAATAATCTTTGGCGCCGGGATGAAGTGTAAATGCTTTTTCTAAGTCTGCAGGTATCGCTAACTTCTCCACTTCATCTAAAATAGTCCAGGAGCCATTTTGCTTTGCAAGTTTTACTGCTTGAAATCCGGCATCCATCATCAGACCTTCGGCTGTCAATCTTTTTATTTTCTCCTTATTAATTTTTGACCAGGTGCTGCGGGGCTTACGTTTGCTGAAGAGTTGTTTGAATTTTGTTTCATCAATGGTTTTACGGGTGCTGTCTATCCAGCCAAAACAAATGGCTTCGTCCACCAGCTCCGTCCACGCTACGGTGGGTTTATTTGATTTTTGTGTATTACAAACCACCCACACCGACGATTGGGATTGATGGTTTTTTGTCAGCCATGTTCGCCAGGCCTTTCTTGAGTGTATGATTTCCATTGGTCTATCTGAAACAGGCATTGCTAAGATTTATTGTAAAATGAAAGAGGCAATTTAAGAAACCGGTAAGATTGTTTTTATAAATATACAATCAAGATAAAACAGATTAAGTAGTGTTGCTTGTTTGCAACAAATTAGCCATTGAGGAAACCGAAATAGCTTACAATATCTTCTAAAATGCTCAATAGCGATAAGAATGTTGAAGAGTGCGACGCAACCGAAGATTCATAGTAGCACAGCAGCCGGGTTCAAAAAAAATGTTGCAACTTTCAGAAAATATGTTAAATTTGTGGTAGATAATCCAATTTATAAAGATTATCTATAGAATATTTTACAACAATGACAGTAAGAAGACACATACAGGAATATAGCAACACACCCTTGTCGCATCAAATGGTATCGGAGGCATTAGCCGAATACAGCAGGCCCAATGCCAAAATAAGCGAGCTGGTGAGGAGTGGTTTTCTTATTGCATTAAGAAGAGGATTGTATGTGCCCGGCCCCGAAGCGGATTTGCCGATTCCCCATTTGTTTGTGGTGGCCAATCATCTTCGTGGCCCCAGTTATATATCGCTGGATACCGCCCTGGCGCATTGGGGAATGATACCGGAGCGGGTGCAGGAAATTTCTTCCATCACAATTATGTCAACGCATCAATACGATACTCCTATTGGCAGGTTTAGTTACCGGCATTTAGATTCGCCCTATTATTCGTTTGGAATAGAACGAATAGAATTGGCGCCCAATCAATTTGCTTTAGTGGCATCCAGAGAAAAAGCTATTTGTGATAAAATCATTACCACAGCCGGCATCAATCTTAGAAGCCGTAGCCAGGTTCATGATTTTTTAATTGATGATTTAAGAATAGATGAAACGGATTTGGCATCGTTAAATACCGGGCTTATTACAAGTTGGTTGCCCGATGCTCCCAAAAGATCAAGTATAGAAATGTTGGTAAATACAATCAATTCGCTATGATAAAAGAATGGATTGCCACATACAAGCCGGCTAATGAAGATGAAACACTATCGGCATTAAGGGAGATTATGCAGGAGATTGCGCTTGCAGGATTGTCCCGAACCGATTTTTTTAAAACAGCCGCTTTTTATGGAGGTACGGCCTTAAGGATTTTTTATGGTCTGAATCGTTATTCGGAAGATTTAGATTTTTCATTGCTTCAAAAGAATGAAAACTTTTCCTTAGCGCCGTACTTCCTTTCTATTCAAAAAGAATTTGAAAGCCTGGGATTGAAAGTGAGCCTGCGCAATAAATTAAAAACAAAAAAAACGGCTATTGAGTCTGCTTTCTTAAAAACAGAAACACTTTGGGAAGAATTGGTGTTGGAAGATATTGTAGCACAAATAGGCATTAGGTCCAACAAAAACATCAAGATAAAAATTGAAGTGGATCGCAATCCGCCACAGGGTTTTAATACAGAAGAAAAATTGATGCTAAGGCCATTTTCATTCTATGTAAAATGTTTTGACCAGCCCAGTCTTTTTGCAGGTAAGATGCATGCACTGCTTTTTCGTAAATGGAAAAACAGGGTGAAGGGCCGGGATTGGTACGACTGGGAATGGTTTGTACGCAAAGGCGTGCCGTTAAATCTTTCTCACTTTTTGCAACGTGCAAGAGATACCGGCGACTGGACGAAAAAATCAATTTCAAAAAAACAATTCTTACAACTGCTAACCGAGAAAATAAACACCGCTTCTTTTGAAAATATTAAAGCCGATGTAAGGCCATTTATTAAGGATGCCAAACAGTTGGATATTTGGAGCAAGCCATATTTTTTGGACCTGGTGGCGCTGTTGAAAGTGGAAGAATGATAATTTTTTTACAATAAATAGGTTGGATAAAACTTATAACCTATAAGTCCATCCCCTTAAACCATTTCTTCGCACTATCTCTCCTATGCGGACAACCCGGCCAGCAGCAAGGCCGCTTCTTACCATCTAATATTTCTTCCTTCAATCTTGCCACATGTTCTTTCCGGGTTTCTTCCTGCTTTACAATGGTGGTCCAGCAAATCCATTCGTTGCGGGCAAGCGGGGTGAGCTTGTTCCATTTTTCTAATAAAGATTTATTGGCTAAAAGTGCTTTTTTAATATCATCGGGCACGGTGTGTACTACGCCTTCTTCTATGGTAGGGTTACTCATTAGAAAAAAAATTATGAGGATATTTCAAATTGAAATTTCCATATCATGAAGTTATGCCATTCTATTCTACACTCAAGCAACCCATCACCCTTTCATTCACCGTTTTTTTCTTTTTACCTACTTTTCGTTTGATATTAAAATAACCACCCCAATAAAATATTTTGTTGCCCACCTGTACCATATTACCATATATCTCTGGTTCGTCTTTGCTTAAAGTGGTTCCCATATACCTGGGCAGGGGCAGTTCGGTATAGGTTTTATCAAAAGGATTGTAAAGCTTAGCGCCATAAAAAGCTTTTTCCCTGGTGATGCTAATAACATGATTACCCAGCTGATTCAACAGGTATTTTGAACTTACAATGTCTTTATCATTTGTACCCAGTTTTGTATCCCAAACGACGATTTCTTTTTTGGTAGCCAGGTCTATGGCAAAATATTGTGCAATGAGGTCTGAATAAAATTCGGTATGCAGGCAATAGTACAACCGGTTATCAACTATCTTAAAATAATTTTTGTAGATATCCAGGTATCCAAATTTTCTGCTCTGATCAATAATGGTTTCTATAACGCCGTTTTGTGTATTTACTTTGTATAGCCGGCTATTGCTTTTGGCATAGAGTTCGCCGTTCAATTGAATGAGTTCATCCACTTCTTTGTCCAGTATAGCAGCCAGTTTTGCATTGGTGCCATCGATCTTATATACCAGTTTTGATTTGGCGGCCGTTGCTTTTTCGGCTAAAAGCACATAGAGTTCATTTTGATTTACCGCCAGCATGTGTAGCAGTTCAAGTTCTTTTTCGGGGAAATTAAATTCAATACCCGATTGATAATATTTTTCTTTGCCAAACCCGCTTAACGTATCAAATACATAAGCCTTAATTCCATTGCTTTTATTGTAAAGGAAAGTATTATGCTTACCTAAAACATATTGCTCATAATAGTTTTTAAACGACGGTGTTCTGTCGGTTCCCTTAGTACCCGATGCTATGGTATGGGCCATAGGTGTTTCATCTGCATCATGTACTGTAATGATTCGGTACAAAAAATTATCAAAGAATAAAACAGAAATCCTATCGCCATGTGTACGCAACCGGTAAAAAGGAGGCAAGGGATAATCTTTAGCGTCTGCAAATTCAAGGGTAGTTTTACCATAAGCATTTAAAACCGGTACTGCTTCATTTTTATCGGGAGATACTCTGTACAGTCTGTATATTTTATACAATTTATTACCAGGGTCGGCATCTTTCATCAAAAAATAGAGGTAGTTGTCTGAGGCTACAAAGTTTAATATCAATCCTTTGTTTGCCATACAATCCAACACCCGGGTGCCGGCTTGTGTACCATCCGTTTCCAGCAAACCTGTTTCCTTATAAAGCATATACACTTTATTTTTAAACTGCACCGGCTTGCAATCAATCCCATCTTTTTTAAAATCCCAAAACCAGGAATCTTCTACTGCTATTACTTCGTTTTTGATGGTTTGTGCATACAATTGACTTGAAAGTAAAACAATAGTAATAATAAAAAATCGCTGAAAGTTGCTCATAAAAAATTTTATAAAATTTCAAACTCTAATAACTTCAAGAATTGAAACAAATTTATCAAACGGCTTTACATTATTCTGAAACTTCCCATTTGACATTAAGTTGTTGTGCAATCCGCAATGCCCTTTCCCTGTTTATCAATCTTACTTCAATCTCCGAGGCATCCACATCAGCAATATTTCCATATGATTGATAATTTGTAAACTTGATTGTTTTTTCAGGCTTAGCAATTATTTTAAACTGATAGGCATTACTATCAGCCAGGGAAACACCTTCTACATAAGACTCCTGCGTGTCAATATTTGCTATGGCCATTTTATAATACTCGTAACTATCCAAAGTACCTCCGGGTTTTATAAACAGGAAGTGAATGAAAAGGCTATCGCCACGAATACCAAGGTACTGTCGTGCAGTATCTGTACCCATATACAAGTATTGCGAAACCAGGCTATCGCTAATAATAAATTGCTTACCCGCAATATTTATCTGTTGACCAAGGCTTTCAATTACAGGATGTGCGTCTGTTTTGTCAACCGGTTTACTTTTATTGTTTTTACAAGCTGTCAAAACAGCCAAAGACATCATCAAACAAAGTGCTGAGATTATTTTTTGCATGCTTATAAATGTTTAAAAAATTAATGATATATAAATGATTAATGAATCTCACTATAGTTTTCTAAAATTTCTGTCATATTGCACCTTTCCCTGTTCACTATTAAATGATATAAAACAATGATTGGGCATTTCATACGTATCATATACAAATGGCACAACAACCTCGCCCGTTAATGAATTTATCACACCATATTTACTTTCCCTTTTTGCAATAAGATAGTATCCAAAAAAGTCCACACATTTATCACACAAGTCAGTTGCAATAGCCTTACCATCGGCACCCATTAAAGAAAATTTGTTACTCCCGGGGAGTTTTGTATAAAAGCGATTTTCAGTAGCTGCAATAATGTCTTCATAAATATCAGGCAACAATAGCGTACCATCAAGTTTTACCACACCATATTTTACAGCTTCTCCGGGTTGTGTTGCAAATAAGTAAACATCCGTAAATTTTTTCGTGAGTTGGCTTTGAGGCGTATATAGAAAATAGTATTTATCTGTCAAATATTTTTTACCGTTCGTGTCAAGTATAAACCATTTTCCATCCCCGCCTATCACGGCTATACGTCCATCCTCTACACGCAGCTGACTGTTACCTGCTGAGGGAATACGAACATTTGAATCGGTAAGTGCTTTGCCATTGTAACTATACAAAATACTACTGCCATTTTGTTTTTTAAACTCCAAAATTCCATCTCGTTGAGTAGCTTGATGATAAATCTCGGGCACCAGCTGTTTACCCTGATAATCTATGGACCCATAATTGCTGGTGGCTCCATCTTTACTATCTATTCTCGTAACTNNATTAAGCCATTGCTTCCTACCGCCGTGTTGCCATTAACACCCGGAAGTTTCACTTTTGACTTCTTAACCAAATCCCATAGTTCAATTAGTTTTTTATTCCGATTCTTTGCAACAAGCAGATTGCCTGTTGTTTCAAAATCATCATCATATAACATGGGTACCACCAGCTCGGCATTTGCAGACACAACGCCGTATTGCCCTTTCTCATTCCATACCTTAAAATAGCCGGTATCAGACTTACCGGTTAATGTACTGTATATAGGTTTTGAATCGCCCCATTTTTCAGTTACAACACAAGGCTGTGCAAATGATGTTACAGACATTAAACTGAGCAGAAAAAAAATAATAAGTGATTTCATATTATGTTTATTGAAAATAAATTCATTTCAAAAAAAAAAATAAAGAAAACTCTGTGAAAAAAACTTTGTTGGCATTTATTTCAAAACTGACAGCTTCTTCATTATTAATCAGCATGAAATGCTACTCAAAGTAATAATAGAGTTTCCCCACTCTGATATAACAGTCCGTTTTAGTGTTTACCAGTTCAATTACTACATTCTTTGATTTTAATACAGTTGTCTCTACGCCGCTCATTCTTTTGGCTGTAGTTTCTTGCCATTCCTTTTTATCCAGCACATCCATCAACAATAGCCTTATGTCATCATATTTATTTTCTATTTTCTCAAAATAATAAATCAGTTTTTTACCCAGATAATCCTTTTCATCAAACACAGTAGCATTTAAATTTGGGTAAGCCAAATTTTCTTTATTGGGAAACAGACAGGTTTTTGTGCTGTATTCAGTTTTTTCTTCTGATTGATAATTGATATCGCTGTTAATAGATTTAAAATCACCCGAAACACTTTTTAATATGCTTTGCAATCTTGTTTTTACTGCAGCCACCTGTTGTTTTGAAAAAGGATGTGTTTTAACAATGGGTTTTTTTATTGTATTTGTGCTATCGTTTTTATTTTCCTTTACAATTGGCGGCTTCACTTCATTTTTTTCGGCAGCAAGCATGGGCTTTACATAAATAAAAAGTTGATTCGTTTTTGTTGCAACGGCTGCAACGGCCTCTTCGTTAATTGTTATTGCTGTTGTATTTTTATTTTCATTTTTTAAATTGACCATCGCTACTTTTAGCCCCTTGGTCTTAAAATTATCGTGTACAATCTGCAAAGCCGGATTGTATAACTCATACGCCCTTTCTTTTAATTCAATACTCAACCCGCTTGACTTATCAGTAGCGGATTCAAAATAAATAACATCGTCAGTATAAGGCAGGTTCAACTTTTGAGTGAGATAGCTTTCATAAGTGTCAGCATTTAGTTTCTTTTCACCCTTAGGATATTGTATAAAACCTTTGCCGGTAGTAATGCCTTCTAAAACAACTGCCTGTAATTTGACAGCTATACCTTTTACCAATTTATCTCGTTCCGCATTGGAAATACCAAATGGAGAATCCGGATTTCCAATGATAACGTCATAATCTGAATTAGCAACTTCAAAACTCATCACACCTTCAGATTTTTTAATATTAATAATTATATCATCCTTCCCTTTTACTAAGTATGCAAACCCGGTGTTTGTTTTTTCTTTTACAATTACCATTAATCCAGATTCAACCAGGTTAATATACTTTTCAAAAACCTGCTGACTATTACTATTCTTTGTAGCTTTAAAAGTTGGGTTACGAAGGTTATTAACTAAAGAACGATTTGTAATAATTTCAAATTCATCAAAATCAGCTAACCGAAGATCGGTTTCAAAATTCCATCTTTTAAAAAGATCTACCGAAGGATAAAACCTATTGCCTAAAAATCCATTTTTGGCCGATTCAGTAATTTTTAAAATCTCTTCATAATCTTTAGGTCTTTTTTTAATGGCAGCCTTAACTTTTTGCTCTTGTTCTTTATCTAAAATATCATAGGCCTGGGTTTTGATTGCTAATGTTATATATTTTGCAAGATCGTTTTGCTTTTGGGTCAACAGGTACCAGGTCATATAATGCTTGTCTTTATTTCTTCTACCAAACTCAATGACAGTTGTATCTCCTTCTTTAATTACACGCATTACATTTTGTCTGCCAACAATCAACGGGCTTTTTAGTTGGCTGTATATTCCTTTCAGGTTTTCTAGTGCTGCATCATAATCTTTGGCTTCATGGCTTAAGGCTATGTATGTAATAAACAATTCCTTTCCATCGGTTTCATAGTAAACCGGAAAAGCGTTTTGTGGCCCCGTCTTTGGCAAACTTGTAAATATCTTTTTTGAAGTTCCATTTAAGTTCTTAATCTTAAAGCTTATAAGTTTATTCTCTTGTATAGCATTTAGAACACTATCCAGTTTTGTAGCGGTAATAAATTGTCCTTGTGCTACTATACTTACCAGTAGAAAGGCAATGAAGAGTCTGAATCTTAAAATCATTTATTACCTGATTATTGTTTTATTAGTTTTCCTGTTAATATTACCTCTCCTTTTTTAATCAATTTATAAAAAAGAACCCCGGAATAGCTGCCACCAAAATTAATGTTATTCACACCTTGGTGTATTGACTGATTTTTTAAAATTTTACCNNTTTCTATTTCAAAATGAGAAACATTTTGTTCGTTGGCTGTTTTCCAGTTCAGGCATACATTGTTGCCACATTTCTGTGCGGTAAAGGAAAGAAGCTGAAGTGGTAAGACTGCATTATTGTTCATAATGCCAAAAGGTGAAAATGTAGAGATGCCACTACGATTAAAGGTATAAGGATTGCTGCCCGATGCAGCGCCTGCCGTACCAAGGCTCCAGCTACCACCGGTATAATGGCCCAGGTAAGATTGCGAACGAACAAATGCGGGCAACTCCTGCGACTGGTTCCATTGCAACAATAAATCTACATTACTTCCGCCTGCATTGGCTTCGGTTACAAACCAGGTGGCTGATACTGCCCCATTTGTATAGCCGGTATTATCAGGTGTTTCGCCGGTATAGTTTCCATTCAATCCAGGTTTTACTCTTACACCAAATTTATCATCCACTCCACTATTAGTAATGGTTGCAGGGTTATAATTGGTTGCTGTACCAATAGGAAACAGTATAGCACCCATCCTGCCAGTTGCACCTATGCCTTCAATAAATAAACGACCCGTATTGTTGGTATTGAAATAGCTATTGCCTGTTTGAGTTATGGTACTGCTTGTACCCGCCAGCGTTACATTGCCGGTATTTAATGTGAGCAGGCTATTGTTTACAAGGTTTACATTTTGGTTTATCAATACATCGCCGGTTGCAAGATTGCTATTGCTCATTACAGCTAAACGATTTGCTGAAAAACCATTTGTGATACTTACGTTTCCGCTTGCATTTACATTTTGAAAAGCCAATACACCATTCCCTGTAAAACTATTATTGTTGCCGGTGTTTAATTGTTGATTAATGATTAGGCTATCTGTACTACCTACCAGGCTTGCGGTGGCATTATTTCCCATGGTTAATTTTCCGGCATAAGCGGTAGCGCCATCAATGGTTAAAGCATTGGGCGTGCCTGCATTTACTATGGCTTCATCGGTAATGCCCGGGGTTATCATACCATTCCAGTTGGCTGCATTGCTCCAACGGCCTGCGGCCTGGCTTCCGTTAAAGGTAAAATCTCCCTGGTATTGATATAAGTTTCTATCCGGCGATGCATTGGATGAAGCAAAAAAATACAGCTTGCCATTTTTTACATAATAACCATACGGATTGGCGCTGATAGGCGTAAACGTAGGCGCACCCGAATTGCCCGGCGCTATTTCAAAGGCAAGATTAGTAGTGGGTTGATTGCCACCACTACGCCAGGGCTCGGCATTTGCAGGCGATCCTGTATTGCGGCTCTGCATCCACAAGCCGCTTTGATAAATTTTTAGATATTGACCATAGCTCAAACCCGTTGCTACTAAATAAGTACCTGCCACTGTGCCATCACTTCTGTACAATTTATTGTTTGCGCCACTACCCAAGCCATCGTACTGTATCATCCACAATCCACTTTCATCCACATCGGTATAGCTGCCACCACTTACATCGCTTGCCGCTGCTTGTGCATTAGTAGTAAGTTGTATGGTGCCTGCGGGTGTACCATCGGTGCGCCACAAGGCTTTTGCCGTTCCATTGTTGGCCACAAAAAAACAATACGCACTATTAAACCGCAGGTGCACATTCTGCGATTGGGTTATCCATGAATGGCCCGCCGGATTAATATTGCTCAACATCATGGTGCCCGCTGCTGTACCATCGCTTACATAAGGCTCGTAGCCATCAACCGTGTTGTGGGCGTAAAAAATCATTTTATTATTTACCATACCTACGGCATTATCCAAAATATAAAAGGGCTCGGCTACCGCTATTTGTACTGTGCCCGCAGCCGTGCCATCTGTTTTCCACAGCTTACGTTCGCTGGCTGTTTGCATACAGGTAAAAAATACATCGGCACCTATTTTACAAAATGCCTGCGGACTGCTATTGCCCGTACCTGTTTTTAAATCTTTTACAATATGCGTACCCGCAGCCGTACCATCGGTTACCCATAGCTCGTTGCCATTGGTAGCATCATATCCCCCAAAAAACATTGTGTTGCTGCTTACCGAAAAATTCTTTTTGCCATCTCTATCGCTTGTCCATAAGCTTACGCTGGACGTAGGCGCTGCAGCCATGGTATAAACCAGCGATGTGCCCACAGCCGTACCATCACTCTTCCATATCTGCGCTTCAAATGTAAACGGCGAAAAAGAAAATATTCTATTGGTGATGATGTACATAAAATCCTGTGCCGGAATGGTAGCCACCATAGTACCGCTTCCAATATTGGAGACAAATACAGTGCCTGCACTGGTACCATCGGTTACACAAAGCTTGGTAGGGCTGCCTGTGCCTGCATAAAAAAACAAGCCATTCCATTCGTTGCTCTTCCAGCCTTCCTGGTCGGTTGCATTGGGCTCGGTAACGGTGCCGCCTACTGCTTTTACAATAGAAGGAGCTTGGGCAAAAATGAGTGTCGTAAGTACACAAAAAATCAGGCTGAATAATAGTTTCATTTTCTGGTATTATAGTCCAAAAATTCAACTATTTAAGCTGTTGCCGATACGACGAACTGCGTATTTATATAACCTGTATTGAAAAAAATTACCTGCCCAATTAATTTGTATTAAACGGAACAATGCCACTTTAGAAATAAGTATTCACCGCAAACTCGTACTGCTCTATAAACATTTTTTTAAAGGCCGAGAGGTTGTTGATTTCGTAAAAAAGAAGGATGGCTTTTTTGTAGTCAATACTGTCAACCGTACGAAAAGATAATGGGCAATATTTAAAATGTAACAGAATAGCATTGCATATTATTCTTGCCGTTCTTTTATTGCCGTCCATAAAAGGCTGAATATAAGAAACCATTAAGAGTGATAATAATGCCTTTTCAAATACATTTTCTTTTTCGTTTACCAAATGACACATGGCTTCTAAAGCTTCTCTTATCTGATATTCATTATCAAGCGGCACATAATTGGTACCCGAGATGCCCACCCGTTTTGTTCGTATGTTTTTTGAAACCGCAAGATCTTTTATCAATATGCTATGTAAGTCTTCTAATTTTTTAATAGTGAGCGGATACATATAATCCGGTTGCTCCACTATAAAATCTACAGCTTCTTTATGGTTCAGCAGCATCGTGGCCTCATCTCTTGATTTGCCTGCCGCCGTTTTTTTCTCAAGTAATAATTGCTCAGTTTCTAATAAAGAATAAGTATTCCCTTCAATTTGCGACGACTTCCAGCTTAAATCAATTGCCAGTCTTTCCATCTCCTTATTATATTCAAAACTGGTGAGTGCGGCTACTCTTTCGCTAAACTCATTTTGCAACTGCTGAAGAAAGTTGAGTTCGCTTACAGTGAAAATTTTTGTGTGGGGTAAAATATTTTTTGACAATTCTAAGTTGAATCGTTCCGAAATTTTCCGCTTGTCCGTTTCCAGTTGAAAATATTCTTCAACATCCACTTTTTTTAAAACCGGATAGCTTTGATGAATATAGTAACGGGTATTCTTTGCTGCACCTTTTTTTTCTAATACCTCGGAGACCACAAGCTCTTGCAGCATACGTTTTATAGTGGCCAGGCTATGGCTATCCTTAAATACCAGTTGAATGGCAGAGGAAGAGCTTCCCGGGTTTTGCTCTATAAATTCAATAATATTAATTTGCTTTCGGCTCATTTCTAATTCAAATATAGCCATATTCGGCTCAATTTTTATATATTTTGAGCCGAATTCNNGGTTTCATTTAATATGCAATAACCATTTTTAATCCAAAGCTACTCATCACTAAAAAATCTAAACCAATACTATTTGTTCACTCAGCTTGTTTCTATGAATAAATCTTATAGCACAAATTCAAGTATCCCCACATTCCAAATACGACGAACTGCGTACGTTCCATCTTATCTTTATTTCAAACTTTGTATTCATCAGTGTCAAGGGCTATTGTTTTATATCTGTCCATCATGTTTACATGCAGCCATACCATAGCGCAGCAGGTTTCGCTGTTTCAGTCCATCGGCATCCAAGACGGGCTGCCCAGCAACTATATCATGGCTATTGAAGAAGATGCAAACGGCTACCTGTGGCTGGGTACTGATAAAGGCCTCGCAAAATACGATGGCTTTAGCTGGAAAACATTTACTACCGATGATGGGCTGCCGGGCAACTATATTGGCTTTATAAAAAAAGCCGGCACCAACGGCCTTTGGATTGGCGTTAGCGATAAAGGGCTGTATCATTTTAATTTTGAAACAAAGAAAGCAACGCAGATTATACAAAATAGTTTTCATCATTTCTATCAAACGGATAAAAACGATAACCTGTTTTTCTATGCCATGGGTGATAAACCAAACGATACAAAGGGATATTGGGTATCGCCACAGCGACCACAGCAAATAAACAAAGCATTTGAAATAGATTTTAATAAAAGCATAAAAAGACTGGCGGTTGATTTTAGTAATAAGCTAATTTTTCTCATTGGCAATAATGGAAATACCACAAACCAAAATGTAACCATTGCCGATAAAAGCTGGCAGGTAAAAAAAGTAAAAGGTTATTTTGAAGAGCCTTCTCTTTTCGAAGCCGCAGATGCTTCCGTTTTTGAAAGCCTTAGTTCGCTTTATGTAGCTAATGCATCCGGCAGTGTAAACAGGGTTCAGCTATTTCCAAACGAAAACATTTATTTCAACAGCTTAACCACTCCCGATGGCTATTGGATAAATAATGAAAAAGACGGCCTGTATTTTATCAATAAAAATTTTGAAAAAACACATTATACCACCACAGCAGGTTTAAGTAGTAACCGGGTAGTAAGTATGCATCGGCTTGCAAATGGCAAAATGCTCTTTGGCACCCTGGGTGGCGGGCTTTGCTATAAGCTGCCGCAAAACAGTGCCCAGTTATACATTGATGAACCGGTAAAAGGGCTGGCGCAAAATGGAAACCATTTTTTTGCATTAACCAATAAAAACATTTATTCCTTTTCCGAAAAACAGGAGCAGGCAGTACATGCCTTTTCTATCAATCAAGAAAATGTACAGGGCCTGAATGTGTGGGATAACGATTGGTTTGTTTCCGGCTTGCATGGCTATACCCGATACAGGCAAAACGGAAATACCATTACACCAATCTATCAGCAACCATTAGGGGCCGGCATCAGCAATGTAGTAAAAACCAATAACGAATTTTTTGCAGGTACTTATGGAGCAGGGCTTTGTAAATGGGTACAAGGAAAATTAGTGGAAGATAGCGGCAGCTTACCGGTAATTGAAAAACTGCAACCCATAAAAAACGGAATGGCCGCATTAAATTATGAAGACGGATTGCAATTAATTTTTAATAACGGCCAAAAGAAAAATATTACAACCAAAAACGGGCTGCCATCCAATACAGTGTATGATGTGCATGAGTACAAAGACACATTATGGATAAGCACCCGCAAAGGGGTGGCAGCATGGTCAAACGATAAAGTTGTAAAAACCATTTCTGCAGCAAACGGATTGTTGGGCAATCGTTGTTTATTTTCTTTTCACGACCGCCAGCAAAACCTATGGATGGTAACAGATGAATATCTCTGCCGCTGGGATGGTTCTAAAATTATCACCAACACAACTATTGTAATAAAAAACGGAAGAAAAGATAATATTACCGCTTGCCTGTTTGATACCATTTCAAATACATTGGTAACCGGAACACAGGAAGCTGTATTTATCAATCAACTAAATAATACAGGCAATACAAATCGGTTCAACTTTTTGCCAGTATTGGTTGCTGTTACTAAAAACAACCAAACTGTTTTCAACAAAAGCAGTTTTACTTTATCGCCACAGTATGGCAGTATAAAATTTCAGCTTCAACCTTACAGCAACAATCCATTTTCAAAATCGGTTTTGTATTATAAGTTGGAAGGGTTGAACACCGGATTTGCTGAGTTAAAAGATTCTTTGAGCATCTCGTTTACTAAACTCGGCAGCGGCAATTATACTTTAATTGCTAAACTGGTTGATGAAAACGGAATAGCAGGAAAAGAAGTAATACTCAGCCGGTTTACTGTAAACAAACCGCTGTGGCAAAAAGCCTGGTTTATCGCTTTACTGGTGCTTGCAACAGCAGGCATTAGTTATGGGCTCGCATCCTATTTACAAAAAAGAAAAATAAAGCAAAAAGAAAAAGAACTGTTGCTGGAAAAACAATTGCTCAACGAAAGGGAAAGAATAAGCCGGGAGCTGCACGATAACCTGGGCAGCAGCATGGTAACCATGATAGCACAGGCAGATAATATTGAAACCAGGCTAAGAAACCACCAGGCAGATGAAGCTTTGAAAAAAGCAACCCAACTATCCGACCAAAGCCGGGAAACAATGAACCTGCTTAGGGAAACCATTTGGGCGGTGCAGGAACAATCGCACAGCTATGCAAATTTTATGAGCCGCATCAGCAATTTTTTACAAAGAACGTATGCAGCCACCAACATTGAATGTAGTTATAACCATAGCGGCACTTTAACTAAGGAATTGACAACGGAGCAAACACTCAACCTGTTTCGCTGTGTACAGGAAGCTACACAAAATATCATCAAACACTCGGGAGCCGATAAGGCTGACTATTTATTTAATGCTGAAAAAAATAGTTTCAGCATCAGCATTAGTGATAATGGAAAGGGATTTGACCCCGAACAACANNAGTGATAATGGAAAGGGATTTGACCCCGAGCAACAATCAACAGGCAATGGATTGAAAAATATAGAAAACAGAATAAAAGAGTTGAATGGAAAGCTGTCCATCACTTCATCAGAGGCCGGGGGCAGCAATATAAAAATGGAGGTAAGTATATGAGCGAAAAAATAACCATAGGCATTGTGGACGACAATGCTGCTTTACTGCAACAGCTAAAAGAAAATTTAACCGGGGCCGGAAACATTGAAATATTATTTACCGCTGCCCATGGTGAAGAAGCATTGCAAAAACTGCCCACATTAAAAAAATTGCCGCAGGTAATTTTAATGGACATAGAAATGCCGGTGATGAATGGCATTGAAGCCACCGCCATTATCACCAAAGAATCGGAAATAAAAATATTAATCCTCACCGTTTTTGATACCGATGAAAAAGTATTTGATGCCATCAAAGCAGGTGCGTCGGGCTATTTATTAAAAGACAGTAAACCTCACCGCATACTCACGGCAATTGAAGATGTGCTGATGGGTGGCGCNNCAAAAACACTGGAGCTGTTGAGAAGCAAAACAACGGTAAACAAAGAAAAACAACCCGAAGATTATAACCTAAGCGAAAGAGAAACCGAAATTTTAAAATTATTGGCCAAAGGTTTTTCTTATCAGCAAATAGCCAACGAGCTCTTCATCAGCCACGGCACCGTACGCAAGCATGTAGAAAATATTTACGGCAAACTACACATCAACAGTAAAGCCCAGGCGGTAAGCATGGCGCATCAAAAAAAATGGGTGTAGTTGAAATAACTTCGCCATAACCCGGTACTACATTTTGCAGACACGCATCATTTCTTAAAAATAAAATAAACAGCAAGAATTAAAAAGACGAAACCAATGGCATGGTTCATTCTGAAAGTTTCATTTTTGAAAACAAGTATGGTGAAAAAAGTAAATACTAATAGTGTAATTACTTCCTGAATAACTTTTAGTTGCCATAAATTAAATGGTCCTCCATTTTCATTAAACCCGATTCTATTGGCCGGTACCTGAAAAGAATATTCAAACAAGGCCACCCCCCAACTTATCAATACAATAGCGGGTAATGCCAGATTATTAAACCAATTCATTTCTTTAAACTTTAAATGTCCATACCACGCTATTGTCATAAAAATATTGGATACAATGAGCAAGCCGATTGTATAAACTCCTTTCATACTTTATTGATTAAAAAAATAAGACAAATTTTCAACACAAATATTATTCAGATTAAATGTAATTCAAAAAACACATTCTTTTCAATCACTTTCAATAGATTTAGTTCATATTTTTCTGTCATTTATTCAAAATGTTTTAGATGACAAAAGATATGTGAATGAGAACTGTACCATTCACATATTTCCGGTTGTTACCGTTTTGTTGAAAGAATTCACACATCGGTCATGGTGCTTTCAATCATGGCATTACTAGTGGCAGAAACTGTTTGATTGGTATGAATGCCGTAATAATGAACAATGAAATATTGGGTGATGAATGCATTGAAGGTGTATTGACATTAATAAATTTATTACACAGTAGTTATCAATATTCCCAAAAAATATATCAATAATGTTACTGATGAAATAATTTCATGAAAAACAGAACGAACAAAACTTTAATAGCCAATAGTTTTAGCCTATTAAAAAATCAATACTATTATTAAAAACTTTCAGAAAAAAGTATCAATTACTTGCATTTGCAAAAAAACGATTGTATGTTTGTTGCCCAATTCATCCACAATCCCCTGAATTTCCTTATTTTATTCTTCCTCATCTTAACTGAAAACTGTAAAAATTCATTCCTACTGATGGCTATTTTACAATAACCATGATGACCGGTTTTATCAAGTTTATTATTAAC
>JRYE01000205.1_pt1 | contig 31054 bp, 41 predicted proteins | sample 235321 | NCBI WGS metagenome assembly JRYE01 (sample SAMN03074214, study PRJNA261473) | activated sludge metagenome | biome: Common Effluent Treatment Plant; feature: Wastewater; material: Activated sludge; isolation source: activated biomass in a lab-scale reactor treating industrial wastewater at... | reverse complement strand
CGCTCATTACAACCACTCCTCATTGCCGTCGGGCACGTCGCGCGTGTCGGCCGCGACAATTAAACCGTAGAGCAGCCCCAGCAGGGCCAGCAGCCCCGCCGCGCCGCACAATAGAACACTGAGGGCCAGAATGATATTTGGCAGGCTCATCACGGATAACTCTCCCCTGCCGCGAACGGCAGATAGACCGGGCCAGGGTAGGGGGCCGGGTATGGCTCTCCCGGCGGCGGATACGGCGCTACGGGCGTGGCCGTGTCCGGTGTGCCATTTACCATCGGCGGCGTAGCCGTCGGCAGCTCCGGCGGCGACGTGCGGCCGTCGGCCGCGGCCAGCGTCCAGACGACGACGGCCAGCAGCGCCGCGGCTATGGCCGTGATGACTACGTTTCGGATTGTCTCAATTTCTCGTTTCATCTTACTTCAGCTCCTTATATTTCTTAATGCAGTCCTGTAATCCACGCCGACTAAATCCAACACGAGCGCACACATCGCGCCACGTCATACCTCCAGCCCGCAGATCAATTACCTGTGTCACTATTTCGTCAGATATTTTTCGCTTTAACCTTGTATCCGGTTTACCTACTTCATATCCGGCACGCTTTCTGTAGTTTCTTAAGGTTTTTTGATCAACCCCAAGATCGGCAGCTATTTGTTTCCATGCGACGCCACGATTGTTAGCGGCGATGCCCGCGCTCAGTTGTTCGTCGGTCACTCTGAGAATGCGCGGCTGGGGCGCACGTTGTTTATAAACACGCGGCGGCCGCGTGCGAACATTTCGGGATAATCCCCTTTGCCTGAAATATCTATCTAGCGTCCCTCTGCTAACCCCGGAACTAGCCGCCAGGTCTGCTACACGTTCACCTGCTACATAACGAGAATAAAGCTCCACTACTGTTTCGTCGGTCAGACTGGGGGGGTTCCCTCTTTTGCCGGAGCGCTTTTTTGTTTTGAATTGTCGTGTGCGAGCAGGCGCTTGTGGAGCAACCGGCACGGGATAGTCATCCCTTTCGGATTGGCGTGGTTGGGATTGCCAAAACTCACGCAACTTTTGATGACCCGGATGCCCACTAAGATCGCGCGGATCACAATTCATGCTACCTCCTGTAGCGGAGCGTATGCTCCATTTGCCGCCGGATGTAATCCGGGTCTATCCCAATCCACGCGCAATCGGCCGCGAATCCGTCGCTGTCGATGTAATACCGCGCGTGCTCGGCCAGTCCCGGCGTGCTGCCCGTGTCGGCCACCGCCCGCCGGATGACGGCCGCCATCAGCCGCCGCTCCGGGTCGATGTCGGTCAATTCGTCGCGCCAGCCGTCATGGTTGCGGGTCGGCCGGCCGGTCAATCGTCGTTGCGTGTATCTGTCCATTCGGCTCCTCAAAACGGCGGTTTGGTCGTGCTCGGCAGCTCGCACCGAACCGCGAAATATTCCCAGGCAATGCCGAACCCGACGCGGTATGCATCCATCTGGAACAACACCGTCGGGTCATCCGGCGAGATGTAGGTCCCGCCGACACTGCCGCGCATGAGCCGCCAGCCGGCCTTCCGCAGCGCGGCCGTGAACTGCCGCCGCGTCCAGGGTTTGACCGGCGCGGGTGGGGCGATTTCAGTCATCGCGCGTACCTCCTCGCAGGTCGATGGTCGCAATGATGAGTACGATGGCGATGAATACGATAACGACGATTGCGTTGGGTAATGGAACGTTCATAGTTGTTGTAATGCCTCCTGTAGGGTGATGTGGTTAATTGCCGCGTACCAGTCGGCGTAGTCGCCCCAGAGGCAGCCGCCCCAACAGCGGGCGCGGCGGCCGTCGGTGTCGATGCTCACGGACGGGTGTCGGTCGTCGTGCAGTGGGCAGCAGGCCCACCAGCGATCTCCACGGCGGATAGCGCCGTGGAATAGCTCCAGAATGTTGTGCCGGGCCAGCCGGTCGGCGATGGCGTCGTCGGCCAGCCGGACGGGGTCGGCGGCGGCGGCCCAGGGGTCGGCCGGCAGTTGGGCGACGCGGGCGGCGTGGGGCGGCGCGACCGGCGCGGTTGGCTGGGCGAGTGCCAGCAGCGACGCGGGCAGTACGCGGGCCAGTCGGTCGACGCGCAGGATGGGCGCGTCGCTCAGCAGCCGGTAGGGGGTGCCGCTCGGATGGATCGACGGCGGGGCCAGAACGTAGCCGCCTGTCGCTTTTACGTCGATGTTTCCGGCTTTCATTGTCTGTACCGGCTCGTCGATGAACAGGTAGACGTGAATGCCGCGCGAGGTCTGGACGGTGTAGGAGAATCGCGCTTGCGGCGCGGCGGCGCGGCTCCAGTCGCGCCACAGGTCGTAGGCGGCGCGTTGGTCGAAGTCGAGCACGACCAGCCCGCGCCAGCCGGTGATGACGGCCAGGTTGGTGAGCCGCGACTGGAACCAGCGGCGGATTTCGGCGGGGGTGGGGAGCCGGGTCTGGAATTCGCGCCACGCGGGGACGGCGGGCCGTTTATCGCGCCAGGCGACGGGGATGACGGCGATGCCGGAATCGAGCCAGCTTTCGGCGGTTGCGATAAGGGTCATATCACCACCCCCGCCGCCTTGCGCGTGACGCCTTTGTAGCTCCAGACGCGGTTGATCCGCTTGCGGTCGTGGCCGTTCTTTTTCATGATCCGTGCGAGTTCCATGAGGCTGCCGCGCTGGTTCTCTTTCAGGCCGTAGGTTTCCAGTTCCAGCACAATGTCGATGCCGGATGTCCAGGTATCGACGGCCGGATCGAGGGTGTAATATTTGCGGATCATGCCCTCTATGGTCGGCTCACTTTCGTACTCCGAGTTAATCTCGGCTTGCCGTTGCCGCTCGAATGGTGTTAGTTCCCAGCTCTCGCCGGATTGGTACGCGGTGAAGGCTTCGGCCCATATCTGATCCACGTCGAGGCTTGTATAGCCGAAATCAATGGCGGTCAGGTTGACGACGGCAAACCGGGTATTGCCGGTGGAATCGTTCAGGAAGCCCGGCCCTTCCTCGTTGATCGAGCCGATCAACGAGGCCAGCGCGGGCTTGACGACGTCGTGCCGGGCGTAGGGGCGGCGGATTGTCACCTCATGTCGGGTGACGAAATCCTTGAGGGCCGCGCGGTCGGCCCGTTTGGTCGTGGCGTCAAGCTCGCTGAGTTCCCAAATAAAAATTGACGTGAGGCGTATCCAGGTGTCCTTGTCGTCGGTATTTAGCGGCCCCTCAAAAAAGTAGTCGCGCAGGGGGCAGAGCCAGCGGGCAAATCGGGATTTGCCGAGGTATTGCGCGCCGTCCAGTACCAGCATGTAATTGCGCGCTTCAAGTTCGTAGATTTTGGCGACCGCGCCGATGAGCCAGCGGCGCAGGAAGAGCGGAAATACATCGTGTCGGTCGGTGAAGTAGCTCGCCAGTTTGGCGATATGGTCGCCGCCGTCCCATGTTAATCCGGCAAAATAGTTTTTGACCGGGTGGTAGCAGTTGGTCGCGGCGTGGGCGGTGTAGGCGTCTTCGACCTCGGCCATGCGCTTGTGCCGCAGGTCTCGCATCTTCGTGCGGATTTGCGCCTCCAGCATGTCGTTGATCGGCTCGCCGTTGACTTCGATTCTGTCGGTCACTTCGTTGTACCTGAAGGTGGTGTAGCCCAGAGACGAGAGGTCTCTCAAATAGTCCGCTGTCGATGCCATTTCAGTACTCCCCCCGCCCGCGCGGGCTGCCGTTACGTTGTTTGTTTTGTTCCGATTCAGGCTGTTATTTGCAGTAGTTGTTCCACGCCGTCGGCCAGCAGGCCGGGCGCGTCGCCGGTGATCGTTTGGCCACCGGTGGCCGCGGCAAGGCGGGCCAGAAACGCGCGGCCGCCGCCGGTTTCGGGGCCGATGTAGATGGTATGGATCGGCGACTGGAAGCGGGCGGCGGCTTTCAGGGTTGCCCCCTCGCTATCCGGCTCGCCGTCGGAAATGAGGACGATCTTCGACACGCCGTCGGCGACGTGGATGAAATTGAGCGCAACCGCCATGTTGGTGCTCTCCCTGAGCCGGTCGGGGATGCCGCCGGGGCAGAAGACGACGGTAGTGGAAAAGGCGACGACGGCGACCTTGCCGGGATGGGCGCGTTGCAGCTGCATGAGTTCACTGTCGGCGGCGTCGAACCGGCTCTTGCCGCCGGGGGCGTCCATCGCGCTCATTGATTCGGATTGGTCGATCAGGACGATGATCTCGCAGTTGAGAAAACTTTCGGCGAGGCTCACGCCGTCGCGATTGGCAACGGCGGCGAGGCTGCCGGGGGCGATTGCGTTGGTGGTCATTTTATATCCAGGTCTCCTGCCAGTGGTCTGCGCCCGCGGGCCAGTTCGTGACGAGCTCGCGGCCGTCGGGGTTGGTAATTGGTTGCCAGACGTGTATCTTCGAGACGATGAGCCGGCCGAGCCGTTCGGTGCCCTCGACCAGCAGCAGGCCGCATCGTAGCGGCGGCCGCCAGACGAACATGTCCGGCAGTTGCGGCCGTTCGTTGCTGCCGAGCGTGGCTTCGAGTGCCAGACCCGCATCGTAGCGGCGGCGTTTGGCCGGGTCGCCGAGAATCTCCCAGGCGTGGCCGATGCGTTTGAACATCTCGGTGGCGTCGGGGTCGCGGTTTACGTCGGGGTGCCAGCGTTTGGCCATTGACCGATAGGCGGCTTTTATCGCGGCCGGGTCGGCGTCGCGGGCGACGGCAAGCACGCCGTAGCAGGTCGTGCTTGCCGACGGCACGGCCGCCGCAGTGTTACCGATCTCGAACCAGCCGCGCAACACGTCCTGGGGGAAGACAACCGACCAGTCGCCGTTGACGTTGCCCATGGCGGTGACTGTGCCGTCGGGCTGGTCTTTCGGCGCGCCGATGTAGCGGATTTCGAGGATGCGCTGTACGACGGCGGGCGCGTCGTAGAGCGTTCGCAGTTGCTTGACGACGGTCAGATCGTAGCGGTCGCACAGGTGTTCAAGCGCGCCCAGATGGTGCGCGGCGACGAGCCAGCATTTGCGGCCGGCGTCCCAGCGGCGGTCGGCGGCGGGGATACGGCCCTTGAATTCGTTGAGCATGGCGGCGTCATAGGGTGAATAGAACGCCAGATTGCCGTTGTCGGATTCGATGCGGGCGCGGGCGTTCATCGACGGCCTCCTCTGGCGAATTGCCCGGCATGGTGCCGCGCGGCCTGTTCGTAGGCGCGCGCGGCTTCAACGGCCGTGGCGTAGGAGCCGAGGTAGATTTTCTTGCGGTTGACCGTGATGGCCGCCTGCCACGGTTTCGGACCGTCCTGGTAGGTGTTGCGGCTGACGCCTTTGTAGCCGGTGGTGTTGTGGGCGGGCAGGTCGCGGTTGAAGGCGTTTTCGCTGGAGTTGCTCAGGCGCAGGTTCTCGCGGCGGTTGTTGAGTTTGTCGCCGTCGATGTGGTCAACCAGCTCCCAGCGCTCCAACGGCCGGCCGACGGCGCGGGCCATGACGATGCGGTGGAGCCGCTGCATGGCGTAGCTGCCGCTGCCGTTGTTGATGACGTAGCCGTGGCTGTTGACGAACCAGCTTTCGCTTTCGAGATCGGCGTCGTCCGGGCTGACCCAGGTGGTGAATACTCCCACTTCGATTTCGCTCATGATGCCGTGTCCTCGGTGTCTTCGGTGATCTCGATGAGCTTGTAGCGGGCGGCGTCGACTTCTTCGAGGGTGACGGGGATCGCGCCGCCGTTGGCCTGTAGTACGGCTTCGGCTCCGTATTCCTCGACGAGGGTCTGGGCGACCTGGGCGGCGCGGGCGGTTTCGTCGGGGCCACCGCTTTCCGGGTGCGTCCATTCGCCGGGGATAACGTCGCCCTCGGCGGTGAGGGCCGCGCCGTATTGGTCGGCCGTCTTCATGCCGCCGATGATGTCGGGGGCGGCTACGTCGGCGGCAAACCCGACGGCGCGCCACAGGCACATGTTCCGCGGGTATTTCGCCCAGCCGCTGCCGCTTTTTTCCAGTCCGGCGCGTCGCGCATCTTCGAGGGTGAAGCGGGCGGTGTAGGTGAATCCGTCGGCGCGTTCGATGGTGCAGGTGTGGCCGGTGTAGGCGTTTTTGTCGTCGTAGAGTTCGCTGATCTCGATGCGGCGGATTTTGGGGCTGGCGTGCAGGATGGCCAGCGCGCCGCGCGGTGACAGGCCCGGCTTGCCGTCGATGACGTGGATCAGGTCGAAGGAGGCGGTCAGAGGCAGGTTCAATTCCCGCCCCTTGAGCATGATGGCCGCGGCGGCGGCGGGGCTGCTGACGTTGAACAGGCGGCTGGCGTGCATCACCGGCGCGATGGCGTTGATCATTTCCCATTCGCCGGTGGTGATTTCGTTTCTCGTAGTCACTAGTGCGTTAGTCATTAGGGATTCTCCTGAGAGGGGACTACCGACCGGCCGTCGGCCGCGAGTGGAGGCGGCTTGAGTCGCGCAGGAGGATGCGACGGAGGGGTTAGGGACACTTGTCACGAGCCGGTCAGTAGTCATGGAATTAAGCAGACTTAATTAGGCGGTTACGATTTCGAGCTTGCAGTCGGCGGGAATGCCGAGGGCCTCACGGGCCTTGAGGCGGGTTTCCTTGCCGATGCCGATCAGGTTCAGGGTGTCGTCGGTCAGGACGCTGAGGGCGAAGGCGGCGGTGCCGGCCTGTTCGAGCATGCTCTTGGCGCGGTCGGGGCCGATGCCGGGCAGGGCCATGAGCAACGCCATGCCGGGGGCCAGCAGTTCGGGCTTGCGGACGGCGCCGGCCCGGACGGGGCCGCGGTCGCGCCGGGCGAGCCGTTCGATGTAGGGGGCGAGTTCGTCGGAGCCGCTCAGGTAGACGACGGCGACGCCGAGTTCCTGGACGGTCTGGAGCGCGCCCTGGACGGACGCCCAGCGCCAGTTGACGGGCGCGCCGTCGGCGAGGGTCTTGCCGTCCCGTGACGGCGCGAGCGTGCCTTCCACGGCGATATAGGCCCACGGCGACATGTCCACCATCGCCGCGGCCTGGTCGAAGAGGCGCCCGTCGGCGATACTGGCCAGCAGATCGTCGGCGGTCTTGCGCTCGATGACGAGCAGGTTGCCGTCAGCCGCGGCGACCCAGATGTCGCCGCAGGCCAGTTGGGTGACGGCGACGGTCGCGCCGTCGAAGGCGAGGCGCTGGACGTGGGGCGGCTCGCGGTGATCGATGAGTACGGATTGAATAGTGTCCTGTGCCATGGCGGTTCCTTGGGGGTCGGGCGGGTTCCCATCACGCCCGACCCCTGAAAAGGGAGGAGAACCCACTGCTAGAACGCCGGCTCGGTAGCCGCCGCGATAGCCTGAATCACTTCCGGCGAGCCGATATTGAAGTACTTCGCCAGAATCGGATTGCCTTTGAGGGCGGCGTCGAGGGCGGGGATGTCCACGCCGGTGCCGCGAATGGCCGTCTTGACGATGGCCGGCAGGAAGGCGAGGGCGACTTGCCGCTCGCCGTCGGCGGCCGGGGCCGCGCTATGGCCGTTGCCGTTGGCGGACGGGGCCGCGCCGCTGAAGATGTCGGTCTGGGTGCCCGTGCCCTGGGCGGCGGATTCGCAGGCGGCCGCGTTGGGGTACACGGCCTTGACGGCGGGGGCGGTGCGCTGCTTTTTGTTGCCGTCGCGGTCGGTGTATTCGCCGTAGGGTTCCATAACGGCATGGACGAAGCTGCCGCTGAATTTCTGGAGGTCGGCGATGCCGAGGGCCTTGAGCGACGGCAGGGTGATTTTCAGCCAGCCGTCGGTGCCGATCTCGGCGATGAAGCTGCGGGCGTAGTTGGTGCCGCCGAGGTCCTGAATGTTGATGTCGATAGCCGTGCGGCGGTCGCTGAGGCGGTCGATGCCGTCGTCGAAGGGGACGCGGCCGGCGCCCTTGACGAGCTTGCAGAACCATACGTCGAATTCGATGCGGCCGTAGATGTCGTTCGAGAATGTCGTCTCGACGGCGTTGGCGGCGGCTTCCCATGCGGATTGTGTGTTTGTCATTTCGGGTTCTCCTATAGGTGAAATTGGGGATTAAAGGGTGTATCCCATCTCGGCCATTGAACCGAGGTAGTACCAACTGAGGTTGTAATGACGACCGGGAACGACGCGATAGACGCTGTCGGTTTCGGGGTCGAGGGTGATGTCGCCGAATTTCTCGCGCGGCTCGGTGTGGTTGACGGGGACGATCTTGCCGTCGCCGTTGACTGTCCAGAGGTTGACGGTGGGGGTGTGCATGGTTATTGCTCCGTTGTCAGGCGTTGGTATTCGTTTATGATGTAACGGAGGGCGATGGAGACGTTGCCAAAATCGAAACGAGTGTTGATTTCGTCAACCACTGCCCAGTTGCGGCCATACATCGACACATTACGGCCGATGATCTCGTCATTCTTCATATCGGTTTTAAGTTCGTAATTCATATCTGTTCCTGTGGGTAGTTTCGATTTCCTCTAGGTATTGGGAGTATAGCACAGAGCGGTATAAGCTGTCAATAGGTAGCACGCAATACCCACAGGTAATTACCTGGAGGTTACAATGTTGATAGTGGAAGGGATCGATTTTTCTGACTGGTTGAATGACCAAATGAATTCGCGCGGCTGGCGTGCGGTGGATTTGGCGAATGCCGCCAATCTCCCCAGCGCAACCATCGTGCGCATTCTCAATGGAGATCGCAACGCGGGGCCGGATGCAGCCGTCAAAATCGCCAAAGCCCTCAGCCTCTCGCCGGAACACGTCTTTCGACAGGCAGGGTTATTGCCGCCGGAGACGAATGGAATGGAGCCTGTCGACCCTACTTTTCAGGAAATTCTCAGTATCATGAAGAATATGCCGCCGGCGGAACGCCAAGAGATTCTGGAGTACGCTTTGTTTCGCTTTCGGCGGTTGGATAAAAAACCGTAATTTAAATACAAACGACACCATGAAATGGACTAAAAAGGATGTAGTCGGCTACCTCATCGGTGTGCCTCTGCTAATCGTCGTTTCAGTCGGCATTGCGAGGTCTTTCAACGGCAGCTCGCAGTCCGGGACACAAAGGGCATCGACAACCGAGGGCACAATCCTGCTCAGTGAAAGCGGTTCGGGAACGGGTGTTTTTTCGCTGGATGTCCCTGAATATTGTTTTGCTCAACGCCTGGATTACGTTGCCAATCGCCGAGAGGCGGGGCAGCCGGCGACGATCAAATTCGTCGTTATGGGCGGTGCCGACGAAGCGCGCGTAACCGGCCCTGCCGATATTTTGGTCGATGACACGCGGGGGGTGGGGTTATGGTCGCTGGAAGATGATCGCCGTTATACGCTAACGGTATACGGCGATCATACAGAGTGGGTCTTTCTCCTTAAATGCGACTGACGTCGCCCGCCCGCCAAAATCCCCTCAGAGGCCTCTATTTGCCCCTGAGAGCGGATTTTAACGGGAAACCGTGGGGATTTGTTATTGTTCGCCGTAATCGCGGCCGTAGCGGCCGGATTTTCGCTTGCTTGCCGCCAGCAGGGCATTTAGGCCAGGCCGGGCTTCGGGGCGAAGGCGAAGGGCCAGCCACACGATGGCGGCCGTCGCCATCGTGCTGCGGGCAAGGTGGAAAACCAGACGCGACTTCACCCCGGTAGTTTAACCGAGGTTTGCACCGGCGAGATGTGAATAAGGCGTGAATATTTAGAACGGGTGTGCTGAATTATGAGGGAGAGCGTCGATTTTGCCGGAATTTGGCCAAACCTGATGCCGAAATCCAAACCTGATCCAAACCTCAATTTGCAGGTTTGGATCAATTTTTCGCCGTTTTTACCCCTATATATAGTCTTTATGACCTCTTTTGAGTCATATAGTCTATATATAGATATAGTGATCCAAACCTACCAAACCTAATAGCAAAAGTAAAAGAGTATAAAAATGATCCATTATATAGGAAATAGTTTGGCAGGTTTGGCAGGTTTGGATCAGCCGGCTCGGCGACGGCCTTAAATAATGTGTTTTCTTAAGGTTGGGCCACCTTAAAAAATGACTAATTTTAAGATTAGCGGCCGCTTTCGACCGGTATTTGGCCCTAATCGGATGAGTGTCCTGACCGTTATCGTCGGCGAACGCGACCGGCCGTCAGTCTCGCGCAACCGGCTACTCATCGGGCCTGAATCCCGGATTGGCGGGAGCGGATGGGAGTCGAACCCACCGCCGCCTACTATGCGTAGCCGGCCACTCGTTTTGAAGACGTTCCTGATGTTCGCGCGCAAACGCCGACGCTATCGGCCGTTAATCTGCGAAAAAATCGTAAATTAGCGGCCGGCTCAGTGGAGGCAATTATGCAGATGTCGGATGCGATTAGTGGCTTTTTGATGTTCAAGTCGGCCGAGGGGTTGCGGCCGGCGACGCTCTCGCTCTATCAGCATCACCTAAATCAGTTCGCGGCCTGGGCCGATGACCCGCCAATCGAGGGAGTGAAGCCGGGCGATCTGACGGCGTTTCTCGCCTGGCTGCGCGAGGACTACCGGCCCGTTCGCACAAACGGCGATACCGGCCCGCTGTCGTCCCAGAGTGTCTATAACGCCTGGACGGCTCTCAAATCGTTTTGGCGATGGGCGGCGCTCGCGGTGGATATGCCCGATCCGATGGCCGGCAGGGTGCCGCGTCCGAAAGTCCAGAATGTCGAGCAGGTGCCCTTTTCGGCCGATGAGGTCAGGCGCCTCCTTGACGCGGCTCAGGCACGAAGGCGCGGCCGGGCCACGTCGAATGCGTATTTCATCCACGAGCTGCGCGACCGGGCAATCCTCCTCATGCTGCTCGATACGGGCATCCGGGCCGGGGAATTGGTGGCCCTGACCGTCGGTAACGCGCACCTGCCCAGCGGCCGAATCGAGATACTCGACGGCAAGGGCGGCAAGAGTCGCGTCGTGTGGCTCGGCGACCATTCGCGGCCTGCACTGTGGCGCTACCTTCAGGAACGGCCGAACGTTGACCCCGGCGCGCCGCTGTTCCTGTCCGGTGACGGCCCGATGACCCGTTCGTGGTTGCGCAAACGGCTGGTCATCCTCGGCGAACGGGCGGATGTGCCGGGCGTCTATCCCCATAAATTCAGACACACGTTCGCCGTGCAATACCTGCGCAACGGCGGCGATGTCTTCACACTTCAGGCGCTGCTCGGCCATTCGTCGCTGGCGATGGTGCAGCACTATTTGCGGCTCGCCCAGGCCGACGTGGAGCACGCCCACCGACGGGCGTCGCCGGTGGATAACTGGCTGAAGTAGGCCACTCGTCTTTACAACAGTAGAACAGGTATGCTAAAATACAGAGAGAACGTTTCAAGATGAAACATATTGTTAAGCAATGAGTATGCAATGCCATTTCAAAAAGGACAGTCAGGAAACCCAAAAGGGAGGGTTCCAAAGGAACGGGCATTAACGTCGATCCTTGAGGCCGAACTCAATAAAACTCTCGATGTGGGCGACGGTGTACGTGTCGCTCGAAAGCGGTTTATCGCTCAGATGATGACGCAAATTGCCACCGAAGGACGGGTTACGCTACCCAACGGCCGCGAGTTGTTTGTCTCAGATTTAGAAGAGCTATCCGGTATCCTCAAGTGGATTTACCGGCACGTTGACGGCGAGAAGAAACAAATCGACGTAACTTCCGGCGGCGAGAAGCTCGGCGTTATCGGCATTCAGGTGGTCGCGCCGGATGACACACCCGCAGAATGACGGTTTTTACGAACTGACGGCCGCCGGACTGCTTCGCTATCATTTCCACCCCGGCCAGTGGCAGGCGTGGAACTCCACGGCGCGGCAGGTATGCGTCCTGGCCGGCACACAGGGCGGCAAGGCGTTGGCGCTTGATACCCCTATCCCTACGCCTATCGGGTGGCGCACAATGGCCGATCTGCACCCCGGCGATTGGGTGTTAGATGAGATGGGACGGCCGACAGTCGTCACCTATTGTTCTCCGGTATTCGTCGGCCACAGGTGCTACCGGCTAACATTTGATGATGGAACCGAAATAGTAGCCGATGCGGGACACCAGTGGGTTACACAGACAGTCAAACAGCGCAAAAATGCGGCGCGGCGGATAGACGGTTACAGCACCCGTCACAAACGACCACAATCACGACCTACCCCGGATTGGTCTATAGTCACAACAGAACAGATAGCGCAGACGGCGGTAGACGGCCGGTCAAATCATAGCATATCGATTACTCATCACTTTGATGGCCGGCGGCAGGATCGACCAGTGCCGCCCTACACGCTGGGGGCGTGGCTGGGAGATGGAACGTCGGCATCGGCCGACATTACAACGGCCGATCCTGAAATACTGGACTATATCAGAGATGAGGGGGTATCTGTTGGGGAGGCTAAGAAAAACAATTCAGGAAAGGCGCGCGGCTATCGCTTGGGTGGCGGCAAACGTGGGGGGGACTGGAAAACACGCAAGAGCCTACAGGGCGATTTACGCGCTTTGGGGGTGTTGAATAACAAACACATTCCCGAAGCCTATCTATTTGCTCCATATCAAATTCGTTTAGCTCTGGCACAGGGGTTAATGGACACCGACGGCTATTGTGACGGCAGTTGCGAATTTACGACTATCAGCGGCCGATTGGCTAATGATGTGAGGGTACTACTAGCCAGTTTAGGCGTTAAATCCTATTTGCGCCGTCATTCGACCGGGGCGTATCGAATCATTTTTACAACGGCCGTGCCTGTATTCAGGTTAACGCGCAAGGCGGCGCGGTTGCCGCAATCAACCCGCGCTGATACCATGCGGCGGTTCGTCGTTTCTTGTGTAGAGGTCGATAGCGTGCCGGTTCGGTGTATTGCTGTTGATTCACCATCACATCAATATCTGTGCTCTACGTCATTCATCGCAACACATAATACCACCTTCGGCCCGCCGTGGCTGCACCGGGAAATCCAGACGGCCGGGCCGGGCGATTACCTGGTCGTCACGCCGTCGTTCCCCTTGCTCGACAAAAAAGCTTTACCCGAATTTCGTAAATTGTTCGAGGAGTATCTCGCGCTCGGCCGTTACGTCGGCAGTCCGTCGCGTCGATTTGAGATTAGCGAGGTTGGCCAGCGGCGATTGTGGGGCGATAGCGGCCGGGCGTACAGGACGACGGTCTGGTTTGGTTATGCTACCGACCCCGATAGTCTGGAAGCGGCGACGGCGAAAGGCGCGTGGCTGGATGAGGCGGGACAGCCGTCGTTCAAGGCCGAGTCATTCGAGGCCATCATGCGGCGGCTCGCTATCCATCGCGGCCGGGTGCTGCTCACGACCACACCCTATTACTGGGGGTGGTTAAAGGCGCAATTTTGGGATGCGCCCGGTGACGATGTGGATCTGATACGATTCGAATCGATCATGAATCCGGCGTTCCCGCGTGAGGAATGGGAACGCGCCCGGCGCACGCTTCCGCCGTGGCGATTCGACATGTTTAATCGAGCGCGGTTCACGCGGCCGGCGGGCCTCATCTACGCCGCGTTCGATGTGGAGCGGCACACGTGCCGGCCGTTTCCTGTCCCCGCCGATTGGCCGCATTATATCGGTCTGGATTTCGGCGGGGTCAACACGGCGGCCGTTTTTCTGGCCGAATCGCCCGACGGGGTGTTGTACCTGTACCGGGAATATCACGCGGGGGAAGCGACGGCCGCGGGGCACGCGGCGGCGTTGCTGGAGGGGGAGCCGGGCGAGGCCGAGGCCTTCGGCGGCGCGCCGGGGGAACAGCAGTGGCGTGACGAGTTTCGGGCGGCGGGGTTGCACGTTCGGCGGCCGGTGGTGTCGGACGTGGAGGTCGGTATCAATCGAGTCTACTCCCTGTTTGCGGCCGACAGGTTGCGCGTCTTCGACAGTTGCGACGGCGTGCTGGATGAGCTGGCCAACTACAGTCGTGTGACGGATGAATCCGGCAATCCGCTGGAGGCTATCGCCGACAAGTCGCGGTACCACCGGCTCGACGCGCTGCGCTACGTCGGCTCGTACCTGATTGACGAGGGCACGACGGAATCCGACTGGGTGGCCGCGCCAGATCCGCTGGAGGGGTTGTCGTTTTGACATACCGGGATGTGCGCGGCCCTGACGGTCGTATGTTGTTTCGATTCGACCCTGACCGCGATCTGATCGAGATTCGGGACAGGGGGCAGACGTATACCATCGACCTGTCGCAGTATCGGCCGCAGGCGGCGGTGATTGAAATCGACCCGCCGGCCGCGCAAACCGGCCGGCTTGACACAGAACAACCGTTCGCCTTATAATTGCGGCAACTGAATATTTTACTGAGTGCCTTGAGCGCCTTACCCGTCTGTGAGCGTCACGAACGCCGCGGGGTAGGGCGCTTTTTTTCGTTGTACTGGTATGAACTTCTGGCAGCGTATTGGTAATTGGGTTGTTGGCCTCGGCGGGCGCGAGTTGGCGGCCGTCGAGGCCGTGCCTGTTGGGAAGGCCGACGACGGTCTCACGTCGTGGTCTGACGGCTCGATGGGGGCCAATGACCGCGATTATGCGACCATGCAGAGCCAGTACAGCGAGGGGCTGACCGCGTGGCGTACGAACCCGCAGGCGCGGCGGATCATCGAGATTACGACCGACCATGTGTTGGGCGACGGGTTTACGCCTGAAGCGCCGGGGCAGATGGGGCGGTTTCTGGGGCAGTTTTGGCAGCACCGGCAGAACCGCATGGCGCTGCGTCTGCCGGCCATTGTGGATGAAATTGGTCGCGCGGGTGACGTGTTCCTGGTGTTGTTCCGCAATCCGGGCGACGGCATGAGCTACGTCCGGCCTGTCCCCAAGTCGCAGATCATCAAAATTGTGACGGCCGAAAACGATTGGGAAACCGAGATCGCCTATCACGAGCGGCGCGGCCCCGGCGAGGAGCCGCGGGTATGGCTGTCGCCGTCGCACCCGGACGCGGCCGCGGCCGATGCGGTGATGGTGCATTACGCCATTAACCGGCCGGTTGGGGCGTTGTGGGGTGACGGCGATTTGGCGACGATTACGCCGTGGCTGCTGCGCTATGACAAGATGCTCGATGACCGGGTGCGCCTGAATGCGTTTGCCCGTTCGTTCTATTGGTTCGTGAAGGTCAGCAAGGGGGCGGTTGCGGCCGTTTCTAAAAAGTACAAGGATTCCAAGCCGTCGGCGGGGTCGATCATCGTCCATGATGATGGCGAGGAGTGGGATATGAAGACGCCCAATCTCGGCGCGTCTGATGCGTCCCACGACCTGCAAGCCGTTCGCATGATGATCGCCGTCGGGGCGGGGCAGCCGCCGCATTGGCTGGGCGATTCGATGGATGTGAATCTGGCGACGGCGACGGCGATGGAGCGGGCTGCTATTCGGCACCTGAAGCGGCGGCAGTTGGAGATCGCCGATATGGTCATTGACCTGTGCTATGTGGCCTACACCCGCGCCCACGGTCTGGGTATGGCGCGGCGCGCGCCGGACAGGAGCGCGATTACCATTGCTCTGCCCGATTTGAGCCGCGACGACAATATGATGCTGGCTCAGGCGGGTGGCGAGATGGTCGCGGCGTTCAACGGTCTGTCGGCCGCGTTGGGGACGGGCAGCCGGACGCTGCGGGAGCGGACATTGCGGATGTTCTCGCAGTTCATTGCCGAGCCGATGGATGCGCGTGAGATTCAGACGATTTTGGATGAACTGGAAGCGGCGCGGCCGGTTGTTGCGCCTGCGCCGGTTGAAGATGAAGAGGACGACGGCGACGAGATGAGCGCTATCGGCCGCATATGGAGAAATGGTAATGGCCGGTAATACGGTTGCGGTCACGCGTGGGCCGGACGGCGATGAGGTGGTGGTCAACGGTATGTTGATTCCCGGCGCGTCGTTGATGTTTCAGGACGCGCGGCGGGTTGTGGTGAGCATACCGACGGCCGAGGTGAGGACGACTATTCAGGCGCGGCGGATCGCGCTGGGGAAAGATAGCAATGGCAATGAATAACCACGCCGCTCTACATCGATTCAACACCTACGCCGCGCCCGGCCGGGTTGACCGTGAGCAGCACGTCCTCTATGGCGTGAGCGCCATGCAGGCGGTTGAGGCTATCGGTCATCGGCTGATGATCGACCACAGGACGCTGGAGCAGTTTACCGAGCTGGCCAACGCGGCCAAAAACGGTTTGAAGTCGAGGTTCACCCACCCCGGCCTGTCGGCTGACGGGCTGGGCAAGCATTTGGGGCGGATGCGCAATTTCCGTGTTGAAGGCGACAAGGTGCTGGGCGACCTGTATTTGAGCGAGGCGGCAGCGCGGTCGCCGAGCGGCGACTTGCGGGCCTATGTTGAATCGCTGGCCGTTGAAGACCCTGAGGCGTTCGGCATGTCGGTGGTCGTGGACGGCTACGGCGCGTGGCAATTGACCGACGGCACGGAGCAGGCCGACGACGGCAACGGCCGGCCGGCCGACGCGGCGGGGAAATATCCAACTTTGCGTGTGGTTGGGGCTTACGCGGTGGATGCCGTTGACGAGCCGGCGGCCAATCGTGACGGGCTATTCAGCGCATTTCGCGGCACGACCAGCGAATTGGCGGCGGCCGTATATCGGGCATTGGACAGATTCAATGACGGCGATTTCAACCGATGGTTGGGGCCGCTGTTTGAAACCGGCGAGATACCGGATGAATTCCGGCAGATTGCCGATGAGTATGACATCGACGCGGGCAAGGCGCGGATTTTCGCCGCGCATTATCTGGAGCACCGACGGCGGCATGACGCCCCGACGCGGCTCGCATTGGCGGCCGAAGCCGCACCTATCCTTATGGAGAAAAAGCACATGGATGAGAAAGACGTTTCCATGAGCGCGGCTCCGGCTACACCGACCGTCGCTCCCCAGGCCAATGTATGGCTCGACGCGCTTCAGGCGTCATCCGCAAAGGCAATGATTCAGGCCAGCGGTCTGCCGGCCGCCATTCAGGCTCGTCTTGAGCGCGGTCGGTACGACAGTCCGGCGGCCGTTGAGACGGCCATTGACGAGGCTCGGACTGAGCTGGCAGCGTTGCAGGAATTGCAGACGGTACAGATGGGGAACCGGCCGCCGCGCGGTCAGTTTCACGTCGGCGACGCGATGGACGACGCTCGCGGTATGGTCGAGTATTTCTTTGGCGTTGACGGCGCGGCTGTGCCGCCGTCGAATATGCGCCGGTTTTCCGACCTGTACGTAGCGTTGACCGGCGACGAGGAATTTCGCGGCGTCTACGATGCGACGCGCGTCATGTTCGCCTCGGCGAATACGGCCACGCTGTCGAATTTGGCGGCCGACGCCATGAACAAGGTGATCGTCAGCAAAATGGCGGTGCTGAATCGCTGGTACGAGCAGATCGTCAACGTTGTGCCCAATAACGGCACGCTGCATGACATCAATCTGATTACCGTCGGCGGGATTGGTACGCTGCCGACCGTGGCCGAGGGCGCGGCCTACACTGAGTTGCCGGTGGATGATGCCAATGAGACGGCGCAGTTCATCAAGAAGGGCGGCTATGTGGGGATCACGCGTGAGGCCATTAAGAACAGTAACATCCTGCAATTGCAGGCTATCCCGCGCGCGCTGGCCTCGGCCGCTATTCGCACGCGGTCGAAGGCTATTGCCGGCCTGTTTACGATGAACAGCGGCGTGGGGCCGACGCTGGCGACCGACAGCAAGGCGCTGTTTCATACCGACCACGGCAATGTGGCAACCACGGCATTCGGTACGGACGCGACGGCATGGCGGGCGGCGCGTCTGGCGACGTTCAAGCAGACGGAATTGGGCAGCGGGGCCTATATGGGCGTCTATCCGCGCTATTTGCTGATTCCGGCCGATCTGTATGACGTGGCGTTGACCGTTTTGGGTTACGGCGCGGGCCAGCCGACGGCCTACACGCCTGAGGCGCAGGATCGCGGCGTCTATGACCCGCGGCCGGTTCCTATCGTCGTGCCGGAATGGACGGACGCGACGGACTGGGCCTATATTGTTGACCCGGCCGTGTTCCCGGTCATCCACATGAGCTACTCGCAGTCGCCCGGCGGCGGCCATCATCCGGCTCCTGAGTTGTTCTCGGTTACGTCCGAGACGAGCGGGCTGATGTTCACCAATGACGTGCTGCCGATTAAGGTGCGCGATGAGTTCGCGGTGGGCGTGAGCGGCTATCAGGGCATCGGCAAGCGCAACGTCGCCGGTTAATCAACGGATGAATTAGACGGAGTGGGGGAAGGCCCCCACTCCGATGGAGAAACGAACATGTTGGGTAATCACTTGCTTCTGCCAATCAATTTTTTGGACGCCGCGCTGGCGGCCAACCATACGTACCGGCTGCGTCTGCCGTTCGGTGTGACCCTTGAGGGTGTCAACGCGGCCTGCGCCAATTCAACCAGTTTCATCCTGGACATCGGCACGGCGGCCGACGCCGACGCGTATTTGGCGGCCAAGACCGTTACCGGCGCGGCGTCTACGACTACGATGTTCGGCCGGTCGGATTTCGTCAACGGCGAGTACCCGCATATGCCGGCCGGCACGGAGATTCTCGTCACCATTGATTATGACGGCGGCGCGGGCGGCGACGCGGCCGATGTGTCGCTGACGCTTATCCTGGCCGAGGGGTAGGGGTATGAAATACACGAGGGCGCGAGTCGCAAACCATCTCGGCGTCGATGTCGATAGCCTGATGGATGTTGTTGAGCGCGGCGATCAGGTCGTGGTCATTCTGACCGATTACCGCAAATACGTCATTCCGGCGGCCGCCCTGCCGATCAAGGCCGCGGTCAAGCCGGCGAGCGTGACTAAAAAGTGACAGATCCGCGGGGCGGCTTCTGACGGCCGCCCCGCAACTGACTGTAATGGCCACTTTCTCCGCTTCCATCGCCGCATCCACCGACGACGCCGACCAGGCGTACGGCACCGTCGACCTGACCGGCGCGACCATCAACGTCAACGGCACAGGCCAATACGGCGGACTGCGCTTTACGGGCGTCACCATTCCCCAAGGGGCCACCATCGACTCCGCTACGCTGGATGTTGAGATCACCTCCACCACCCACGACGACCCCGACCTGACCATCTACGCCGAGGCCACCGACGACGCCGCCACCTTCACCAGTTCGTCAAATAACATCAGCGGCCGCACGTCCACCACAGCTACTGTTACCTGGACAGCCACGTCCATCGGCGCAGGGGTCAAAACGTCCCCATCCATCGCCGGCATCATTCAGGAGATTGTGAACCGGCCCGGATGGGTCAGCGGCAACGACATCGCCATCCTCATGAACGGCCGCTCAGGCGCGTCCTTCTTCAGAATCCGAACCATCAACGCCGGCAGCGGTTCGCCCGCCAAGCTCGACATCACCTATACCACATCCTCGCCGGTGACGGTATCGCTTAGCACCCTGAGCCGCACGCTGTCGGCGGTTGCGTTGGCTGTGGCTCCCGGCGCGGTTGTCATCGGGGCGAACACCCTGAGCCGCGCGCTGTCGGCTGTTAGCCTGACGGTTGCGCCGGGCGCGGTGGTCATTAGTGCGAGCACTATCAGCCGGTCGCTGTCGGCCGTACCGTTAGGGGTGGTGCCGGGCGGGGTGACGGTGACCTTTGACACGCTTTCGCTGTTGGCCGAGGTGCTGGATATTGCTGTCGGGCAGAGTGTCGGCCTGAGCGTGCTCAACGCTGCGGCGACGGTTCCGAGCCTGAGCGTCGTACCCGGCGCGGCGGCGGTGTTGCTGGTGTCGCTGGGCCATATCCTGAGCGCCGACAGTCTGGCTGTTGTGCCGGGGGCGGTTGTCGTTGACGCGGTGACGTTGGCGGCCGTTTTGGATGCCGTCACGTTGAGTATTTCGAGTATCGGCGGCGACGTGACGATATTGTTGCAGGCGCTTGCCGGGGCGCTGTCGCCGGTCGAAGTCGGGGTCATGCCGGGCGATATGGTTATTTCGCTCCAGACATTTGAGCCGTCCCTGAATATCGAGCGGCTGCTCGTCTTCATGATGTTGGGGTGTGTCATGCTGGGCGACCGCGCCAATTACGGCGCGGCGGTCGGCGATTTTCGGCGCTATCTGGTGGCCGTCGATGATCGTGGGGGCTGCTGTGAATAGCTACGATTTGGGCGATCAGGTGCGGTTGGCGGCGGTGTTTACCGATGCCGACGGCGCGGCGGTCGATCCAACGGTCATCACGGTCAAGTATGCCGATCCGACCGGCGATGTGACGGAGTTGATCTATGGCGTTGACGTGGCCGTCACCTATGAGGCGGCCGGGTCGTATTACGTCGATTTCGTGCCCAACCGGGCCGGGCAGTGGCGCTATCGGTGGGAATCCAGCGGCGCGGTTACGGCCGCGGCCGAGGGTGTGTTTCAGGTGAAGAGGAGTTCGTTTTGAACCAATTCCAGGCGTATATCGGTTTGCAACTGGTATCCGAGTACATCACGGCGTGTGACGACGCCGAGGCGAAAGGACATTTTAATGCGCTGGTGTTGCGTCTTCAGGCGTTGGAGAACGAAGCGCAACGGCAGGCGACAACGACGATTGACGAAAGTGGGAATATCACCATTGGCCTGAATCCTATAGGCATTCAGGGCGTAGCGGTACCGGCTGAATAACGAGGTGTAATTATGGCTCAAGGCGACGGCGCTCTTTACAACGAATTCAAGGAGGAATTGTTCCTCGGCAATATCGACATGGACGGTCACACGTTCAAGATGATTCTGGTGACCGGCTACACGCCGAATATCGACTCGCATAACGGCTATTCCGATGTATCGGCCAGTGAGGAATCGGGCGCGGGGTATACGTCTACCGGCGTGACCCTGAGCAACAAGGCGGTTACGAAGGACACGACCAACGACCGGGCGAAGTTCGATGCCGACGATGTGACCTGGACGGGGCTTAATGTCGGCACGCCGTCGCACGCCATTTTGTACGATGATTCGCACGGCTCGAAGTGTTTGGTGGCCTATTGGGAAGTGACCACGCCGACCAACGGCGGTAATTATACGCTCCAGTTTGGAGCGAACGGGATCATCCTGCTGACATGAGTTTTTCGTTTGATTTGTCCAACGCTGATTACGGCGGTCATCGGCGCTCGCTATTGCGCCTGCTCATCGGCGATACGGTGGAGGGCGACGGGCCGCAGCCGAACCGGGCGAATTTTCAGGATGACGAACTCGATGCGTTTGTGCTGCTTGAGGCCGACAATCTGGATCGGGCGGCGGCGCGGGCAATTGAGGCGCTGGCCGCGCAGTGGGCGAGGTATGCCGGCAGCTACCGGCTGGGGCCTGAATCCGAGGAGATGCGGCAATCGGCGGCGTTTGCCGACCGGGCCAAGGAGATGCGCGCCGTTCATGGTTTCACGACCGCCGACGATTTGGACGGCACGGGCGATAGCGGGGTCATCGATTGGTCAGGCTTTTACAGGGATTGGGTAGGCAAATTTTAGAGGTGTAATTATGGCAAGAACTCCAATCACGGCCACGGCCGTACCGGATACCGGATTGAATATCACCGACGCGAGTTTTGCGACGTTGGGGGCTGGGGCGGGTAATGGCGTGACGTTCCCCTATGACAGCAACAACCGGGTCATCCTAAAAAACGATACGGGCGGCGCGGCGACGTTTACGATTAAGGTACCGACGCCGACGATCTATTCCAATGTCGGTGTGACCGTGCCGGATATGACCGTTTCGGTGGCTAACGGCAAGGTGTATGAATTCAAGGGGGTTAGCCTGAACGTCGGGCGGCAGTCGGATGGTTCGATCTATATCGACTGCAACGTTGCCGGCAAGGTGCTGGTTACGAGCTAATGGCTCTGGTATCGGCCGCTCGTTCGTTGCGTCTGTCGCAGATCTGCGACGTGAAGCGCGTGCCGTCGGGCAGTGACCCGGCGGCGCGTGAGACGGTGGTCGCCGGGCTGAGGTGCAGCGCGGTCTATCCGGCGTCGCAGGAGCAGGCCGAGCGGGCGGGTATGGCGTTGGCGGTGCGGTTGATGGTTGTCTATACGGCCGTGAGCGGGGCCCAGCCGGATTGGCGGCTCGTCACCGGCGGCGTGGATTACCGGATTCGGGCCGTGAGCCGCTGGCCGCGCGGCGATGCGCAATTCGTTGAGATGCTGATCGAGGAAGAATAACGATGCTGGATTGTAGCTGGGAACCGGGCACGATTGGCGAATTCGAGCGTCTGAGCCGGCTGGCGCAGGCTAATCGGGGCTTTCTTCAGGAAATTGCCGACACGTCGGCCGCCGGGCTGTTGGGTCGCGTGGTGGCCGCGGGCACGCTTCAGTTGCGCGATTTGGCGGCGGGGGCCGCGCCGGTCGATACGGGCACGCTCAGGAGCGCCCACCGGGGCGAACTTGAACCGTTCGGCGAGGGCGTGCAGGGTACGGTATTTATCGACCCTGACATGCGGAATCCGGTTAATCGCGGCCAGCCGGCCGTCTATGGCGAAGTCTGGGCCGCCCGGTTCGGCAACTGGTTTGAAAATGTGATGAACATGCACGCCGATTCGATTTTGGACGGTATGGAACAAACCATTATGAACAGGATGGATGATCTATGGCTTTAGGACTGAGCGGCCCGACGTTGCCGGAAAATACGGTCAATGACTGTCTCGCGCAATTGCAAACGCTGGTCGGGGCGGTGGCCGGGCTTGATGTGGCCTATGGCTACCGGACGCAGCGGACGGAGTTGCGGACGCAGGCCGTCATCACGTCGATTTCGACCGTTCCGGGTGATACGCCCGACGGTCTGAATATGGCCTATGACTACCTGATCGACATTCAGGTGCGTATCGACGGCGACTATCAGGCGGCCGAACAGGATTTGAATGCCGTTTGCGACGGCATATGGCGCGCTATTTGGGGGCCGAACGGTTCCAGTTGGTCAAACTGCTATCCGTTTGCGGCCGACCAGAAGCCGCCGTCATCTCAGGAGCTTGTCAACTGGCGACGCGGCCTGTTGTACGTGCGAATTATTCCGTATTAGAGAGGTAAACCATGAGTATTTCACAGACAAACATCCCCAAGGCAACGCAGGTTACGATCACCGTAGACGGCACTGCGTTTCAGGATCAGACGACGGCGATCAATCCGTCGGGCGGTGAATTCGGTGTGAACACGCTCACCGCCATTAACGGTGACACGTTCACGCAGACCGGTGACAAGTCGGCGCGCAGCTTCGAGTTCACCTCGATCTACACCGACGGCGAGACGAGCGACCTGTGGACAACGTTGAATGCCAAACACGGCGACGACGTGACGGTTGTCTACAAGCCCAAGGGGGCGGGGTCGGGCACGACGTTTACGTTGACCGGGCTGCTCTACCGGCTGGACATTCCGGCCGTGTCGTCGGATGCGAATTCGATGAGCTACACGTGGGCTGTGTCGGGCAACGTTGTCGTCAGCTAATCGGAGGTGTTTGTGACCGAGGAATATCTATCGCTCGACGGCGTGGGGGAATCGCCGCTACCGGATTATCCCGGCCGGATCGTGTTTCCCCACGTCATGACGCTGCCGATGCACAAGCGGTGGCAGGCGTTCGTCAACAACCGACCAACGGCCGACGCCGACAGTCCGCGTGTGGGCATCGTGTTCACCGGCGCGGCGGCCGATGGGGCGAACCGGATTGCGTTCTCGTACGAGGATGTGGAATTGGCGCTGCTGTTCGGCAAGCTGGATGTGACCGGGCCGGACGGCAAGAAGCTGACCGTGAAAACGTCCGACGATCTGCCGTTGCCGGTTGCGGCGTGGATAGCGCGCTGCTATAGGGAGTGGGAGAACGCTCAGTTGTTTTTTCGATGGAATGGCGGTGCGGATATGGTTGCACCGGACAGCGCCGCATGATGTACCCGCGCCCTGGGCGTTGGAACTGGCCGAGCGGTGCCGCCGCTATCACGTCCTGCCCGGCACGGGCGGGGCTTACGACCAGGACGAGGCGCTCATGGCGGCCATTGAGCAGGCTATCGGCGTAAGCGAATTGTTTGAGGCCGACGGCAAGAAGCTGCTGACGAACGAAAAACTGCTGGAGATACATACCAGGTTATCGACCAAGGCCGAGGCCTTTGCCGAACTGGTAAATAAACGAGAGCATGACAACGCGCAACCTTGAGCTAAACCTGCGGGCACGGGCCGACACCCGCGACATCGAGCGGCTGGGGCGGGAAACCGACCAACTGTCGGCGGCGTTGCGTCGGTCGGCGGCCGCGTTTGAGGAGGCCAACAGCGATGCGCGCAAATTGGCGCAGACCTACGGCCAGCTATCGCAGGAGGAGCGCGAGCAGATTCAAGCGGCGTCGAAGGTGGCCGCGGCGGTCAGCAAGGCGGCTGAGGCCCGCGAGCGGGCGGCGGCGGCGGCGGCCAACGCGGCGACGGCCGAAGGCCGGGCGTTGGCCTCCCAGCAACAGGTGGAGCAGGCGGCCTTGCGGACGGCGGCGGCTGAGGAAACGCTTGCCGCCAAACGGGCTGCTACTGAGACGAGTGTCACCCGCGCGGCGCAGGCCGAAGAGAAGCTGGCGCAGGAACGCCAGCGCACGTTCCAGTCAACGGCCAAAAGCGAGAAAGTCGAACTGGACGTTGCCCGCGCCCGCGAGCAGTTGCGCGTGGCGACGGTGCGGGCCGAGCAGGCCGAGCGGCGTATGGCCGAGACGCGCAAATCGTCGGGGCTGGCGACCGACATCGTGCGCAAGCAGGTGCAGGCCTTGGTCGCGGGCGGGGCGCTGTTGACGGCCGGGCGACAACTGTTGCAGTTTGGCCGCGATTCAGTCATGGCCGCGTCGGATGCCGAGGAGGCATCGGCCAAGTTCGAGCAGGTTTTCGGCACGCTGGCGGGCGGCGTGCGTGATGATTTGCAGGAAATGGCCGATTCCAATCGGCGCTTTATCGGCGACCTGGCCGGCTTTGCCTCGACGTTGCAGAACACATTCGTTCCGCTGGGGTTTGCGAGAGAGGAAGCGGCCGGGCTGTCGAAGACGATCACACAACTGGCTATCGACCTGGCCGCGTTCAATAATTCCAGCGACGCCGAGGCGGTTGAAAAGCTGACCTCGGCTATTGTCGGCAATCATGAGGCGGTGCGCAGTTATGGTATCGTCATTACCGAAACCGTGCTCAAGCAGGAATTGGCGCGGATGGGGGCGCTGGAACTGACCGGGGCGCAGCTGGAGGTTGCCAAGGCGCAGGCGCGGCTCAATGTCATTATGCGGTCAACGGCCGACGCGCAGGGCGCGGCCGTGCGTGAGGCGGGCAGCTATTCCAACACGTTGAAAGCCTGGGACGCATCGATTCAGAGCCTGAAGGTTAGTCTGGGAACCGGGCTGTTGCCGTTGATGACGGAGTTGACCGACACGGCTATCCGCGCTGTTAACGTGTTGAGCGCCGGGGATGCGTTTAAGGCTCCGGTTGAGGCGTCGGTCGCGGCGGCCAGGTCGATAGAGGATGTTGTAGAGGCCGCGCGCGAATCGGATCGAAAACTGAACAATCTGGATTTCTGGGGCTTTCTGAAGGTCAATTCTACCTCGTTTGTCGGCCTGGATTTGGCCGAGAGGCAGATCACGCGCATCGGTGAATTGTCGAGCGATGTGGGGGAATTCCAGAAGACGATCCTGAGCGAGTTCAGCCGCATGGAAATATCCACGCTGGCCGACAGTCTGGGGGTTGATCAAAGCTGGAATCTGGAAGAGACGACGGCGGCTATCTATCGTCGGATTAGGGCGATAGAGAGTTTGGGACAGGCTCAAGGCGACGCGGCCGAAATGGAGGCCGTCTATGTCCGCGAAAACGGGAAGAGCGCCGCCGCGTTGCGGGAAAGCGGCACGGCCTACATTGACGGGCTGGTTGCGCGCGCCCAAAGTTTCTCGAACGTTGCCGAGATTGCCCAGCAAAATCGAGACACCGGGTTTGCCTACATCAATGAGTTGATCGCGCGCGGCGAGGAAGTGAAGCGAGCCAGTGAGGCGATTCAGGCGTTCGGCGAGGCATTTAACGCGGCGCCGGTCGATGACCTAATCGCCGCGCAGCGGGATTTACAGGCGGCCACCGGCGAATGGCGCACGGCCACTATCGACAATTCCGGCGACATTGCCGCCATTCAGCGGCAGCTTGCGGCCGATTTGACCGCCGAGCAGAAGAGCGAACTCCAGAAGCAGCTTAAGGACCTCGACAGTTTCAGCGACGAATATCTGGCGATTGTCGGGCGGCTGGAAGGCGATCTGTCCGACAGGCAGCGGCTTGACCTATCGCAGCAGTTGGCGGCGCTGGAAGGCCGGCAGGGGCAGACAACCCGCGCCTATACCGGCGACACCGAGGCGGCCGAGGACGCGCGGGACGCTATCATTGCCGCGAATAAGGCGATTCAGGATTCCTATTACGAGCGGGCTTACAACTCGATTGCCGCGCGGCTGATCGAAGAGGGCAATTTCGAGCAACTGGCCGGTATCGCCGTCTCGCTGGGCATCATGACGCAGGCCGAGGCCGACCTGCGTATGGAATATGCCGAGACGGTGGGGGCGCTGGACGCCCTGACCCAGAGCACGGCGTTTTACGGTTTGACGGCCGGGCAGCAGGCGGGGGCGATTAAGTCGTTGGCCGCCGGTATCTATGAGACGGCCGCCGCGGCGCTACAGGCGCAGCAAAACCTTCAGTCCACTCAGGACTTTTTTAGCCAGGCGCCGGATTCGTCGCAGATCGGCGACTACTACCGGGGGTTGGCCCAGCAATCGGGCGCTGATGAGGGTATCACAACGACCGTCGGGGTGGTGATTGACCCGGCGTCCAAGATTGAATTTCGCGGCTATCGCGGCGAATTGGAAGAGTACGACGCCGCCATTTACAAGACGACGGTGGAATCCGATAGCGAGGGCGCCGAACAGGATTTTGAGGATATGAAATCCGTCCTCAAGGAGTTGACCGACAGTACCTGGGTGATCAACGTGCGTTATGAGACGACGGGCGCGGCGCCGGCCGCGCCGGGCAGCCCGCCGCCGCCGGGCGCGCCACAGTCGAGAAGCGGCGGTCGCGGGCGTAATGCGTCCGGGGCCTATGTCGATTTGGTCGTCAATAACTACGGCGGCGGCGATGTGGGCGGGTCGGTCAAGGCCGGGGTGCTGGCTGCCTTCAGGAGTTTATAGTGACCGTATCTTATTTGCCATACGGCTACATTGACCAATTCGACGGTCTGAATCTGCGCACGTCGCTCGTGTTGCCGCTGTTGTGTCGGCTCAAATCGCCGCGCACGGCGCGAATTCTGACGCTGGCCAACGGCCGGGCGATCAACGCGGCGAGCACGACGATTAAGCCGATATTCCCGATTGATCAGGAGTTGGAGCTGCTGATTCATGGCCAGACGGCGGGCAGCGGGGCCACGGTCGATTCATTATTCTCTTCCATTATGGCCAAGAGCGGGGGGCAGGGGTTATTGCGTGTGCGCGTGCCCAGCGGAGCGCGTACCTGGGCGGCTCAGGCCATTTTCGATTACGGCGAAATAGTCGATGACGGCCAGATGGATGACAGTGGGGTGGTCAACTGGTCGATCATTCGATTGTATTTCAAACAGTTGGAGCTATTCCATGACTGATTGGGGGCGGGCACAACTGCGGGTCTACGATGGTTTCGGCCGGCAGATTTACTACTCCGAGGACATCGTTGAGGCGCAGGGCAATCGCGCGTGGCACGAGATCGGCCGCGGCGCGTCGGTGACTGTGCCTTTTATCGGTACGAACGCCGATTTTATCTTCGACCGCGACCGTCGTGTGACCGTCATGGTTTCCCATTCCCAAACGCTGCTGACCCACGTTGTCGCTGATTTCATCATTGAATCCACGTCGATTGAAGAGCACTCGTTTCAGGACGGCGGGTCGGGCACGGTAATTAAGGCGAACGGTCGGGACGCGATCAAGGAACTCGGCGAGATTCCGGCCAGGTTGCGGCATATCTCTAAATACCGTATCGGCCGCATACCGACGGCCATCGGCAAAACGACATTGCAGATGGACGCGACCGATACTGCTACCTACGCCTCTATGTCGCTGGTCGGCTGGACGGTGGAGTTGGCCGACGGCAATTGGTCGGAGATCACGGCGCATACGGCCGGGGGGCTGCTGACCATCGATCCGGCGTGGCAAGTCAATGCCGATGACGAAGCGGCCGCCGCGCCTGCGCCGCAAAAATTCTATCTATACGGTGCGGCGTTCACCGAAACAACCGGCAATTATACCGACGTAAAACTGGCCCTCCGTAACGTTCTCGGCACCAAAAACGGCTGGGGGCTGTACGGCTATGAATCGACGGCGAACGGTTCGTTTGTCGCGCCGGGGCAGGAGGCCAGCATTTTAAAGGCTCTTCAATTTATTGCGGCGCAAAGTGGTGAATATTTCGTCCGTTCGTTTGAGGGGTTCCGCCGTATCCAATGGCGGCGTGAGGTTCCGGCGCTTTCCCATCCTCAGTACGGCTATCCGCTGAATCTCGTGGTTAATGACAACTACAATGCCATCCGTGAGGCCGTCATTCTGCCGGGCGCGAGACTGAGCTATGACGCCAACGAGCGGGTAACGCGGGTTAAGCCGACCGGCTCCGGCAGTGGCGACAAGGCGGTAACGCTCAAGGATTTACCGCCCGGTTTTTCGGTGGCCGCCGGATATTCGATTGACGGCGAATACCTGGTTTATACCGCCGGGGAAACCAGCGGCTACGCGGCGCGAGATCTGCGCCTTGACGGGATCGGCCCGGCGTCGGACAGTGCGGCGTCGCGTCAACTCGCGGCGCGGGCACTTTACAACGCGGCGCTCCTGTGGTTACGGGAGCACAATGACGAACGGCTGAATCTGGAATGCGAGGTGCTGTCGGCGGTTCCTATCGAGCCGGTGACGTATGTCTACGTCACCAATCCAGACTACGCATTGGCCAATACGCTCATGTACGTGCTGGACGTAACAATGACGTATCGTGACGGCATGTTACTCTACAAGCTGCAATTGTCGAATAAGAAAGCGCCGATCCTGACGGATGAGCGGCTGCTGGCCGAGGCCATTCGACAGACTGACAGACAACTGTTTTACACCAACGCCCCGGCGCGTAATAGCCGGTCATTGGACAGGAACAAGGTCGTCGGCGGCGGCGGGTCCGACCACGAGCCGGTGACGGCCGGCAATGCCGCTATCGGCGTAGCGACGGGGCAGGTTGTCTCTCTCCAACTGGCCGGGCCGTCGGGGCTGGAGGTTGCCGGTACCGGCCTGCGGCTGGCCGATACCGTGGCCGGCGACGGGTTGGGGATCAGCAACAAAATCTTAAGCCTGAATGTCGGGGCAACCAGCGGGCTCCTGCTTTCGGCCGACAGTCTGAGCATGGGCACGCCGGGGGCGTTGTCGGCTACGTCAACCAATCAGCTACAGGCAGGCAGCCACACGCACGCCGTCACGGCGACCGACAACGCCAAGACGACGGTCGGCACATTGTTGAGGGGCACGGCCGCGGGCGACCTGACGCTGCGCAATCTGACGGCCGACAAGGCGATCACGCCGCGCATCGAGTCGGCCGGGTCGATTACGCTCGACCCGGCCACAAGTCTAATTTTCGCCGCCGGTAATCTGTCGTTCGTCGGAGCGCGGCAGATCGTGACCGATTCGGGGAGCCTGACGCTGGCTCCTGCCCAGTCGCTCATTATTGACCCGCCCGACAACGTGGCGCAGATCAACAGCGCGGTAACGCTGAAGACGGCGCACTGGGCCAGTGGGTTCCTCGGCACGGGCTGGGGCCTGACCTATGAAGGCGCGTTCGACGCACGACAAATCACGGCCGACGAGTTGCACGTGGCCGCGTTCATTGCCGACACGGCGCGGGTGAAGGTCGGCTCGGAATACATCACGCCGTCGATGGCGCTGCTCTCGCGCAACTTCACCATTCCGGCCGTTAGCGCGTCGGGTACGATCTACGTCGAGGACGCGCCGGGGCTTGAGGACATGCCGCTATTTGCCGATAACGACTGGTTGATGCTGCGTATCATCGACCGGACGGGCGGCGGGCTAAAGGTCGCCAACGTCTGGGGCCAGGTGGCCGGATACGCCAATCTGTCGGGCGGCGAGCAGAGTTGGACGTTTACGACGCGCCAATCATCGTCAACCGGCCAGATATTCAGACGCGGGGCGACGGCGCTTTGCTTCGGCAAGTCGGGCGACGGCTGGCTGTGGATGACGACGCTTGACGCGGCCGGGTCGCCCTATCTCGGCATTACGACATGGCAAGGGGCAAACCCCTACACCGACGGCAACCGCACGCACCGGCTGCGGCTGGGGCAGCTAAAGGGCGTGAGCGGCGTCAATGAATGGGGCCTACAGGCAGGAACCGCGCCCGGCTCATACATCCGGTTTACGGACATACGCAATGAGATTCACGGCACGCGGCTGTCGCTCTACGCGGGCGACGGGGCGCAATTGCGTGTGACGCTGGCCTCGGTCGCGTTCTATCGGACGGCCGGGCAATCCAACACGCTGCTACCTGATTCAGATTCGAGCAGCCTGAACACGACCACGACCGAGGGCACGTTCTGGCAGGCGATTAGCGGCGGCGGGTCGAGCAAGTACGTCACCAACGCCGCCAATCTGTCGGGTTACGTGTCGGTGGGCCTGAGCAACCCCACGGCATTCAGCAGTATCCATCATGTCGATCTCAGTGTGACGTTCACGGCGACGGGCTTCTCCAACGACACGGCGCGGGTGTATGGGCAGGTGTTTGAATCCGACGAGATAACGCCGCTGACCGGCGAGCTACTGATATTGCAACGCTCCAGCAACGTGGGTAACCAGGTTGTGACGGTGACATTGCCCCATGACGCGGCCGCGACGAAAGCGAAGTGGGACGGCGCGAAACTGCGTTTGCGCTGGGAATATGACATCGCGGCCAATCAGGAGGCGATCCGGCTTGACCCGTCCGTGCCGTCGCTGGCCGTCGGCAACCCGTTACCGACGGGCTATATAACCGGCGGCAGCGGGATATGGGCGGGATTATCAGATGGAAACTATCGCGTCCGTATAGGCTCGGCGAGTGGGCCTAATATACGATGGACGGGCAATCAGCTTCGCATCGCCAATAATAGCGGAACTGACACAATTGTGTTCGACAACGCAGGCTCAAGCCGCTTCGAGGGGCCGATGACCATCGGCGCGGCCGG
>JRYE01004606.1_pt1 | contig 31062 bp, 25 predicted proteins | sample 235321 | NCBI WGS metagenome assembly JRYE01 (sample SAMN03074214, study PRJNA261473) | activated sludge metagenome | biome: Common Effluent Treatment Plant; feature: Wastewater; material: Activated sludge; isolation source: activated biomass in a lab-scale reactor treating industrial wastewater at... | reverse complement strand
GGCTTGCTGCGGTCCTCCTCGATGCTGCACAGCATGATGTTCACGTTGGGTCGCGGCTTGGTGAGCTTCGGCGCCGTGCGGCTGTACTGGTAGGCCAGGGTGCTGATCACCTTGCCCGGAAAGCTGTCCGCCACCTGGTTCACGAAGCGGATGATGCTGCCGCTGTGCGAACCCTCGAGACTGTCGGTGCGGCTGCACTGCGCGCATTGGCAGTAGTTGAAGTTGTCCAACTGGCTCACGCTCCAGTACGTGGGAACCGTCATTCCGGGCTTGACCCGGAATCGCTTCATCATGGCACGCAGGCTGTCCACGGTGATGCGCAGCACCTCTTGGTTGCTGAAGCAGACCTGGTCGGGGATGCGGATGCCGTTGCGCTCCGCGAAGTATTCGGGATGCGCATCGATCAGGCTGGCGGGCACGAAGCGGTGCATGGTGTGTACCCACAGGCCCCAGTCGGGATCCACGCCATCGAAGCCGGGCGTCACCTTGCGCACGTGGTGCTGCGCGGCCCAGGCGCTGTCCGTGGCGGGGGAGTAGTACACCATGCGGAAGGTGAAGGGGGAGGAGGGGGCATGGGTGCAGGCGGTGAGTGAGAGCAGCAGAAGGGACGCTGTCCAGGACACGTACGGTTTCCAATGCTGATATGATGGAACCATCCCTTGGAGTGGTCTCAGCGCTTTTTCCAGGTGGTTCTCAACTTCTTGAAGTGCGCAATACGCCTGTCGATCTTCACAATCCCCTTCGGATAGAACTCCAGCATGATTTCGCAGAATTCCAGCATCCAGTCTTTGCGCGGATTGTTCGGTAAAACTGTGATCTTGTTCGAGTTTGCGATCTGGATCTGACCCCAGCCCAACGCGCCGATGGTCAGGCATTCCCATGAAAGGAACTCGATCGGAACGAAATGCACGCGTCGTACCTCCACTTTGGTGCCGACCACGTTGTACGCGATGGACAGGACAACGAAGAAGTTGTTGTCCGCCTCGTAGAAACGGGACAAGCGTTCCACCGAAGTCAGGTTGGGCATGTTGAAATGCGTGTCCAGCCGGTGGGTCTTTACATCCACCACGCAATAGTTTCCGGCACGGTCCTCGAAGGCCAGATCGGCCATGGCGCGGCGCGCGAAATCAGCGGTGCAATTGCCGCCATGTTTGCCGATGATCGCGTGGAAATGCTCGCCCAGCACCCCTTGTATGGCATCGCCGACGGCGCGGGTGCTGTTTGCAGTCGCCTTGCTGATGAAATCCGGCTGCCCGTTCAAAAAGCGTTTGATCGCGGTTTCAACAGCCACGTAGTCCTTGGATCGAAAGAGCGGACTTTGGCTCATTCGCCTTGGTCACTGATGGAGAACAAGCCGACTTCTTCCTGCTGCAAGCGCTTGGGCCTTGCTGCCGCCTTGCTTTGTTGCGGCCCTGAGTTCCGTTCCCAGAATACGCCATCGGTATAACCTTGAATGCCCGGATCGTCAATGGCCGCACCTATGCGTTTTAGGGCAAGGCAGGCATAGTGCTCATCCACCTCGATCCCCACGGATCGGCGACCGAGCTTCCGGGCAACAACGGCCGTGGTACCGCTGCCGAGGAAGGGATCGAAGACCACATCGCCTGGTCGTGAACTGGCGAGAACCGCTTTAGCTACGAGCTTTTCAGGCTTTTGCGTAGGGTGGTCCGTGTTTTCCGGCATGCTCCAAAAGGGCACGGTCAGATCCGTCCATATATTGCTTGGGTGGGTGAGGCGGAACGAACCGTGTTCGCTGCGTTCCCAATCCTTCGGTGCGCCGTTGTCATCGGTGTACGGGGCCACCACCTTGCGTTTCAGCTTCACGGCCCCGGCGTCGAAGTGGTAGTCCTTGCCCATCGTGCAGAACCAGATATCCTCGCTGCTGTTCTTCCAGTTGTTCAAGGCGCCCCGGCCCTTCTCCCGCTCCCATGTGATGCGGTTGCGCACCACGAAGTACTTCTCCGCCACGCGTTGGATCGCGGAACTGCTCTTCCAATCACCGCAGATGTACACGGATGCATCCTGCTTCAGCAACCTTACACATTTGCCGATCCACTCATCGAGCCATTCGGCGTACCGGGCATCGCTCATCTCCTTGAAGCGCTCCTCGCCGAATACTTTGTCCATGTTGTAGGGCGGGTCCACGAACAACAGGTCCACAAAGGCTGGTGGAAGAAGGTCCAAAACAGCGAAAGTGTCACCTAAGATCACTTGGTCCAGCACTTCATCAACGCGCAGGTCACCATCCGCACGCAACAGCCGCCTGGCGATGGCTTCCTGTTCTCCGTGATCCAAAGTGATGGTGCGGTTTCGCCCGGCTCGGGGCTTTTCGGTTGGCATGGAGCGAAGATAGCGGTGAGGATGTTTCTGATATGGGAAGGCAGCTTGGCACACTTTACTGAGCAGTCTCACCCATGTTGCCCTTGCGCACCTTGTACAAACGCTCGCTGAAGCCGCTGTGCTCCTCGAAGGCATGGCCCCTGCTGTGCCTCGCGTGTCCCCACGCAAAGCCCACGCCCGGCTTTTTGCCGGGTGCGCTTGCGTTGTAGGGCCTCCGGCCCGCCTCATTCCCCCAACTCGCATGAGCCTGTAATTTTCACTGGCTCGGACGTCCATGCACATGCGCATTGAGCCGTTGCAAGTTCCCCCAGCCACGAGCGTGGACGCTCGCTGCAGTTTTAGGGGTGGAAGAAAGAATGGTTACCTTGCCAGAGCACTACGCATACAGCAGTGCCCATGCGGACATTGGCTTGGATACATTCAATGCGGACATGTGAAACGGCCGGAGGCCGTAAGGGAAAGGGCACTCGGCACAGCCGAGCGCCGGGAAGAGGACTTCGCGGGAGAACAGAATAGGATGAACGATGGAAAGCCGCAAGTAGCCCCCGCTGTTTTTGGCGGAACGCACAGCGTAGTTGGCGGGGAAGGCCTGCGGCAGCGGGCGCAGGACCAGCCTGACCTGGAGCGCTGGATGCGCCAGTGCATCGGCTTGGCCCGCGTGGCCAAGGAGCGCGGCGACCCGCCCGTGGGGTGCGTTATCGTTCGCGACGGTGCGGTGGTTGCCGAGGGCATCGAAGCGGGCAGGACCAAGGGCGATGTCACCTGCCACGCCGAGGTGGAGGCCATCCGGGCAGCGCGCAGGTTACTGGGCCGCGCCGATCTTTCGGACTGCACCCTGGTGACCACGCACGAGCCGTGCATCCTATGCTCTTATGTGATCCGCCATCACCGCATCGCACGTGTAGTGCTGGGGCTGGAAACCGGCGAGATCGGAGGCTACAGTTCCGCACTGCCCGTACTTGCCGACACCACGATCAAGCGCTGGGCCGCTCCGCCGGTGGTGGTGGCCGGGGTGCTGCGCGAAGCATGTGCAGCGTTGATGCAGTGAACGGTCAAGCGGTGGGGGCGCGTTCCTGGATCTCCATGCCCTGTGCCTTCAGCAAGCTCCTTAGCACGTCCAGCAGTACCTCCACCTCGTGGCGATGGGTGCGAAAGGCCAAGGCGGCAAAGCGCAGCACGAACTTTCCGTTGAGCACGGTGGAAGAGAGGAAGATGCGACCATCGCGTTGCACGCCTTGCAGCAGCGTTTGGTTGAAGGCATCGGCATCACCGCCATGCGGCACGAAGCGGAAGTAGGTCACGGAGAGCTCGGGGTCCGGTCCGGTTTCAAAACCCATGGCTTGTGCCCGGAGGCGGAAGTAGCGCGCCAGCCACAACTTTTCCTCCAAGCAGGCACGGAAGGGGGCCAGGCCGTGCAGTTTCAGTGGGAGCCACATGCGCAGGCCCCGGAAATGCTTGCTCAGCTCGGGTGAAAGTTCCGCCGGCGAATGCTCCAGGGATTGTTCCCGCGCATCCTGCATGTAGTTGGCCTCATACCGGTTGGCCCGCAGCAGGTGGTTGATATCCTTCACCAGCACCATGCCGGTGCCATAGGGAAGGAAGAGGCCCTTGTGGGGGTCCAACACCACGGAATCGGCGCGGTGGATGCCCTGCATGATGCGGCGGCCGTGGCCGGTAAGCAGGAAGAAGCCGCCATAGGCCGCGTCCACGTGGAGCCACAACCCCTGTTCGGCAGCAATATCGGCGATGGACCCCAGCGGGTCCACGGCACCGGTATCCGTGCTGCCCGCATTGGCCACCACCAGGAAGGGGTGCAGGCCGGCCTCCTTGTCGGCCTGTACTTGTTGGCGCAGGGCGGCGGGATCCATGCGGAACCGGTCGTCCAACGGTACTTGGCGCAGGACGCATTCGCCCAGCCCGGTAAGTCGCAAGGCCTTGGGCACACTGTGGTGGGCCTGCTGCGAGGAATAGACCACGCTTTGTTCCAGTTGGCGGCCTTTAATGCCCATGGCGTTGCGCGCCGTGGCGATAGCGGTGAGGTTGGCCATGCTGCCGCCGCTGGCCAAGCTGCCGCCGAAGCCTTTTTCGTAACCCACCAGCCCGCCCGCCCAGTGCACCATGGCGTTTTCCATGCGCACCGCGCCGGGTCCGGCAAAGAAGACCCCCGCGTAGCGGTTGGTAACGGCTGCCAAGTAATCGCCCAAGGCCGCAGCGGGGAGCCCCCCTCCGGGAATGTAACCCAAGTGCCCGCCCGAAGCGGGATTCAGGCCGGGGCCATCAACCCGTTGCCCAAGGAATTCCAGCAGGGCATGGATGTCCGTGCCACTCTCCTCCGGCACCAACGCGGCATCAGCTTCCTCGGCGCCATAGCCGCTGGCCTCGTACGCTTTGCGCCCGGGCAATCCGTTCAAAAAGTCGTCGGCGTAGCTGGTTACGGCCTTCACCAACTGGTTCCGATCGGCCATCTGGGGGTCCAATGGCCGGCTTGCTGCTTCACAGGCGTGCAATCGTCGTTCGATCTCATTCAATGGCATCGGCGCAAAGGTCGGTGATCGTGCGCCCGCAGGTGCGCGCGTCCATGGCGATCAACACGCACCCGCCCGGTGATGAAAAAGTTCCGGCCATCCGGGGTCCACGCCTCCGCCATCTCACCAGTTCAACCGCTTGTGCCCCTTCATCCCGTACCACAGGATGAACAGGTAGCACGGCACCATCATCCAGTAGGCGTTCTGGTGCCCGATGCCCGGTTCCACCGCCAGTTTGCCGTATACCAATGGAAGCACGGCACCACCGGCAATGGCCATGATCAGCAGCGCACTGCCTGTCTTGGTGTGGCGGCCGAGGCCATTGATGGCCAGGGGCCAGATGGCGGGCCACACCAAGGCGTTTGCCAAGCCCAGCCCGGCGATGCAGAGCACCGAGGCATAGCCCTGCAACTGGGTGGCCCCGATGGTGAGCACCACGCCGGCCAGGGCCGATACCGCCAGTGCCTTGGATTGGGAGATGAACCGGGGGATGGCCATGATCCCCAGCACGTAGCCCACCACCATGCCCGCCATGGTGTAGCTGGTGAGGTGCTTGGCCTCGCCCAAAGGCAAGCCGATGGCCGTTCCGTACACCACGATGGTGTCGCCCGCCATCACCTCCACGCCTACGTACAGGAACAGGGCAAGCACGCCCCACACCAGGTTGGGGAAGGAGAAGATGCCGCGGCCGTCGGTGGCCACGCCCGGCGCGTCCACTTCGGGGTCCAGTTCGGGCAGCCCGGAGAAGTTCACCATCAGCCCCAAGGCCACTAAGCAGGCGGCCATCACGCCATAGGGCATCACCACCCGCTGGGCGAGTTCGTCCAGGCGGGCGGCCAGCAACGGGCCCTGCAACGCCTCAAGGTCGGCCTGCAGCGTATCCGAATCGGCCAGCAGCAGGGCGCCCAACGCGAATGGGGCCAGTACGCCAGCCAACTTGTTGCAGATGCCCATTACGCTGATCCGGGCGGCGGCACTTTCGATCGGCCCCACCACGGTGATGTACGGGTTGCTCGCCGTTTGCAACAGGGACAGGCCCGTGCCGATCACAAATAGCCCCGCCAGGAACAGGCCGTAGGAACGGGTTTGCGCAGCCGGAATGAAGAGCAGCGCCCCCAGCGCCATGGTGAACAGGCCGTACATCATGCCCCGCTTCATGCCGGTTTTACCCAGTACCCAAGCCATCGGCAAGGCGGTGACGAAATAGGCGATGTAGAAGGCGAAGGTGACGTAGAACGGCTCTGCGCCGGAATCCAGTTCGCAGACGATCTTCAGGTAGCTGATCAGCGGACCGTTGATCCACGTGACGAAACCGAACAGGAAGAACAGCACGCCGATGATGACGACGGCGGAGGTGGTATGCTGGCGGTCGGTGCTCATGGGCATGGCGGCCGGTGAAAGTAGGGGGCATGGCACGCCGCAGTCCGGCAAGCGAACGGATTTGTGAGGTGGCCGGTGTTAACTCGCGCCCCCCTGCGGCAGTGTGCCATACGCTACACTTGCACCATGGATCCCCGCCTTGCCGCCTTCAAACGACTTTTGGACATCATGGACGACCTGCGCGCCAAGTGCCCTTGGGACCGCAAGCAGACGCTGGAGACCTTGCGGCCGCTGACCATCGAGGAAACTTACGAGCTGGGCGACGCTATCCTGAAGGGCGACTTGGCGGAGGTGCGCAATGAATTGGGCGACCTGATGCTGCACAACGTGTTCTACGCCAAGATCGGCGAGGAGAAAGGAGCCTTCACAATGACCGATGTGCTGAACGGCATTTGCGAGAAGCTGATCCACAGGCACCCGCATATCTACGGCGATGTGAAGGTGGAAGGGGAGGAGGACGTAAAAGCCAACTGGGAGAAGATCAAGTTGCAGGAGAAGAAGGATGCGGATGGGGACGCACCCCGCAGTGTGTTGCAGGGCGTTCCACGGGGCCTGCCCAGCTTGGTGAAGGCCATCCGTATCCAGGACAAGGCGCGCGGGGTGGGCTTCGACTGGGAGCATGCCGGGCAGGTGTGGGAAAAGGTGCACGAGGAACTGGCCGAATTGAAGCAGGAAGTGGATGCGGGCACCGACAAGCAGGCCGATGAACTGGGCGACCTCCTCTTCAGCATCGTCAACTATGCACGCTTCCTGAAGATCGACCCCGACGAGGCGCTGGAGCGCACCAATCGGAAATTCATCCAGCGGTTCCAGTACCTGGAAAGTGAATCCCGCAAGGACGGCAAAAAGCTGGGCGAGATGAGCTTGGCCGAGATGGACGAGTACTGGGAGCGGGCCAAGGCGCTGGGGAACGCATAGGCATTCGGTCCCGCAGGCGCAGTGACCAGGGGCACGTTCGGCCTAGTGCACCACGAAACGATGCCTTTCGCTGCGGCCGCCCCCGGTTATCCGCAAGTGGTATTCCCCCGGGGCATATCCGGATACGTCAATGGACCGCGTGCCTGAACCGTTCAACCGGTGCTGGCCCACGATGCGCCCCGCGATGTCCATGACCTGTAGGTCCACGGCACCGTCGATGGCCCCGAGGTCCAGCATCAAGGCACCCGTGGTCGGCACCGGGTACACGTGGATGGGCGGTCCTCCATCCCGTTCATTGATCCCTACAGGAGACACCGTGACCTCCACCTGCGTCCGCGGCCCTTCACAGGTATAGGTGGTGTACTGCACCTCCCAATCATAGAAGATCTCAAAGTACCCGGTGGCCCCGTTGCCGGAGTTGGTGGTGGAGACGATGGCCCCCACCTCACCCAGCGGGTAGGGGTAGGTATTGGTCACGCTGTTGTAGGTTACGCCAATGTTCTCGCCGTACATGCGCAGGCCATAGGTCCCCGGAACCACATCCCAATTGAGGTCGATCCGCGACTCTCCTTGGGGCAGGTCGAACACATCGGACACAATGGGGGTTCCGCCTGGCCATTGCACCAATCCCACGAGCCGTGTCCCTGCAGCGTCCGCCCGTACCAGCACGCTTTTGAGGCGGAATGGGTAATAGCATTCGAAAATGGGGAAGTAGACGCTGTTGTTCTCCGCGCTGGCATTGGTTCCGGGTGAGGCCATGCCACCGTGCACGGTGTGTTCCACAGGTTGGCTGGCCTCCGCGCACCAGTACGTCGTGGATTCCTCCAACACCGGGGTGGTCCACGGGCTTTCGGTCCCGACCGGCACGATGGCATCCACGGCGGCATACCACACGATGCTGTCACCCTGTGCCGTCAAGGTGGCCGCCGTGCCTTCCACAATGTTCACATCTGCACTGACCGGCGCGGGCGGTGCGGGCAAATGCACGATACTGACCGGCGCTGAGGTGATGCCGGGGCAGGTCCCGTCCACCGTAACCGTGTAATCCCCCTCCTCGGTGGTAGTGATGCTTTGGGTGGTCTCCCCGGTGCTCCACAAGTAGCTGTTGGCCGGGGTGCTGGTCAGGGTGATGGGCGTGTTCCAGCAATTATCCAAGGATACATCGGAGCTGATCACGGGGGTGATGTCCGGTGTTTCACTGATGAAGAGGCTGGCCATGGCTGCACAGGGGGTGCCGCCATCCACCACCACGGTGTAATAGTCCGTGGCATCCACGGCGATGGAAGCCGAAGTTTCACCCGTGCTCCACGCATAGCTGCTTCCGCCGGAGGCCGTCAGCACCACCGGGGCGCCGCCGGTGGGGCATAGGTGCAGTGCGCTGGCACTGATCGCGGCTGCCGGAGCTATGCAAGTGCCCTCCACCAAGGTGAGCACCTGGTCAGCCACGATGTTGGTGTAGGTGTCCACCTGTCCGCTGGGCCAGCTCACCGTCAGGGTTGGCACGCTGGTGTGTGAGGCTAGGCCGAAATGGCACATACCGGTGTTGTTGATGCCGTAGCTCTCGCCTGCACGCACCTCACGGACCTGTGTGCCCAACGCGGTGGTGAGCGTTACGCGGGCGCCAACGGCATCGCGGTTGCTTTCCACCCCTATCAGGCGCACGTTCAGCCAGTGGTTGTCGTTCCCGTTGTTCAGCCAAAGGCGATCGGGCCGGTTGTACGCCGGGGTGGTGTACCCCGTGCCATAGCTGGCCCACACATCCATGAACCCGTCGTTGTCCAGGTCGCCGATGCCGAAGCTGTGCAGCGCGGATCCGCCCGGGAAAACGGCGGCCATGGGCACTGGTGTAAAGGTACCGTCCCCGTGCCCTTGCAGGTAGCGCCCCCCGGATTCGGCCACCAGGATGTCCAGGAAGCCGTCGTTGTCGAAGTCCTCGAAATGGCATTGGATGAAGCCCCCGATGATGTCTTGGTCCGTACCGTCCACCTCGGTGAAATTCGCGTTCCCGTCGTTCTCGAAGAATTGCATGGGATGGTCGTGGTTCACCACGATCAGGTCCAGGTCGCCGTCGTTGTCCCAATCCCCGAAATCCGCGGACCAGGTTTGGTGCCGGTTCTGCAATCCGTGCTCCAGGGCCACATCCGTGTACTGGTTGGTGCCGTCGTTGGCGAACATGCGGTTCCATCGCCGCGGATCGTCCGGGTTGTTCACGCCCTGCCTGCATTTTCCGATGAAGAGGTCCAGGTGGCCGTCGCTGTTGAAGTCGGTGAACACGCTGCAGTAGTTGCCGCTCATGTCGCTGGGCGGGTCCGAGGCAAAGTCGATGTAGGAGGCTATGCTCAAGTTTCCGCTGCCGTCGTTCATCCAGGTGCGCGGCATGCCGGTGTCGTGGCATCCGAACACGTCCAGCATGCCGTCGTTGTCAATGTCACCAATGCTGATGTTCTGCATGAACATGCCGTAGGTCTCCGCCGTACCGGAGGTGGCCGCACCGGGGGCGGTGATCCGCCGGTAATGCTGGCCATCGCCGTTGCCCCCGGTGAACACGTCCTTGTGGCCGTCGTTGTCCATGTCGGCCACGGCCATTCCCCATTGGTCGGCATTGCTCAGCTTGCCGATGTTGAACCCGTGGAAGGCACCGTCGATGTTCTGGTACATCACCCGCAGGAAGCGGCTGCTGTCCAGCACGGCGATATCATCCAGCCCATCGCCGTTCATGTCCGTAACGGCCATGCAGTTGCCGCTGTGGGTGGTAAACGGAAGCAAGGCGGGGGAGTTGGTGAACGTGGGCTGTGCAAGAGCCTCGGAAATGAACAGGCAGGCAACAGCGGTGGCTATGGTGTGCAGCGGGGGCAGGTGGCTCTTCATGGCAGACCGAAAGTAGAAGAAAAACCGCACCGCGAAAGGCCATGCTTCCAAGCGGTCAGATCCCCGTGGCCCAGCCCTGTTCCGTCCGGCTTAGCGGGTGGGCAGCGCTCCCTCCGGCGTGCCGGCAAGCGAGGTCACGCTCCAGTTGCCCGTGTTCAGGCTCAGGCTGGATTGGGCCTGATAGAACCCGTAGGCATGGGTGGTGGTGTACACCACAACCTGCTGGCGCGACGGCACGGCCCCCATGGGTATGCCCTCCAAACTGGTCACCTTCCATGCCCCATTGTTCAGGTTTAGGCTGGATTGCGATTGGTAGAATCCGTAGGCATTGGTGCTGGTGTACACCACCACCTGGTTCTTGTTGCTTACGGCATCGATCACATTCCCTTCCAGCGTGGTCACGCTCCAATTTCCGGTGTTCAAACTGCCGCTCATCTGGCTTTGGTAAAGGCCGTAGGCATGGGTGGTGGTGTACACCACGATGGTATTCTCCGAAGCAACCGCCCCGATCACGTCACCTTCCAAGCTGGTGACCTTCCAATTGCCGTTGTTCAGGCTGCCGCTCATTTCGGATTGGTAGAATCCATAGGCGTTGGTGGGTGTGTACACCACCACCAGGTTGCCTGCCCGCACCATGTCGCAGCCGGGTGTGCCCGGGGGGCCTTCAGGACCTGCAGGGCCCTGCATGTTGTTGGCGGCATGCAAGGCGTACGGGACGCTGAGCAATTCCTTGGTCCCGGAGATGCTGTATTGGGTTCCGCCCGTGGGGTCGGTTTCCGTGCGCAGGAAGTATGGGCCATTGCCCCAGTCGATCCCGCCCATGCTGCCGGTCACGGCTGTGCCGCCGCCCAGCTCCACGGTCACCAGCCCGTTCATGTTGGTGGTGCCCGAGTGGGTTTCCACAAATACAGGCGTGCCGTTCGCGTCCCCTTGCAAAACGCTCATCCGGAGGCCCACCGTGCCATTGGCCACCAGCTCATTGGCGGCATCGCGCACTACCGCCTGAAAGCTCATCCGTTGTGGTGCTTGTGCCTGCACCGTGAAAGACCAGGCTGAAAAAAGAAGGGATATGCAGAGTGTAACCGGATGCCGCATCGTTCGCTATCGTTTGATCAACTTCAAGGTGGCCGTTCCATGCCGGCTTTGGAGCAACAGGTAGTAAGTGCCCGAGGCCATGCCGGCCAAGGGGATGAACGTGCTCGGATTCGTGCAGGCGCCGGAGGTGGCCCTTCTGCCACTGGCATCCAGCAGCACGTAGGTGTTGTAGCCTTCCGCCCCGTCCCCAATGTGCAAAGTAGCCCCATGTTGGGCGGGATTGGGCACCACTGAAATGCCCGAAAGTCCGGCGGCGGGGTCCGCCACATCGGTGACCAGCCACTCCACGGGTTGCTGCACCCCTTGCTGCATCACCCCGCCAGCGGAGCTCAAGGCCATCACATCGATCTGGCCCACGGTCCAACTAACTGTGCCGCCCGTTCCCCCGGCCTCCCCACCGGCAGGCACCACGGCCCGCTGGGCGATGGCACCACGGGACAGGAGCAACACGAGCACCACGTGCAAAAAGCGGGTTCCGATCATTGGCTCCGTAAGTATAGGGGATGTTGGGGGCAACACCAATCCGCGATCGAAGATCACCCCATCTGCCGTACACCGCCAGTGGGGCGGGTGCTGGGCCAATTCAAGCCCCATGGCCACACACAACCCCACGATCATCCATGGCCCTAGGTGGAAAACATCATGCAAGGGGCCTGTCCGGCGGTTGGGCAGCCGGATACATTCGCGCCGATGCGGTAGGCCCCGCGCTACAAGTTGACCGGCCGATCATGCAGAACGACCAATAGCATGTGCGTACTTCCACACCCACCCGCCACGTTCCCGTTGGCTTTCCTGGCATGGGCCGCCTTGCTTGCCACGCCAGCGTATGCCCAAGTGCCCACCAAATGCTTAGAGATCGAGAGCATCCTGGTGGACGCCTGCATTTCCGCCACCGACTGCCCGTCCAGCACGGAGGGCATGAATGAGATGGCACGTTTCATCACCGGGCCGGATGCCATTGCATTGGGCGATCTGCAGTTCCAGTTCTACAGCAGCACCTTCCGGGGTATCGTGCAGAACGCAACCACGGCCGCGCTCACCAGCCAATTGAACGCCACCATACAGGGTTGTGGCCACTTGATCGAACCTCCCGCCGGCGTGATCCCCGCCGGTAAGCAGGTGATCTTCATTACCAGCACAGCGATGTGCGTGCAGGCCAACCCCTTCACCGCCCTGGCGGACACGCTGTACATCATCTTCCAAGCCCCGGGCAACAGCCAAGGCCACTTCAAGAACAACGACCTGGTGGGCCAGCCGATCACCGCCACTCCCGCAGCTCCCCTCATGCGCTGGCTGCGCATCAACGTAACAGGCACCGCCTGCGGCGACACGGCCACCTACGATGCCAACCTACTGGTGAACATCTACGGGACCTATGGTGGGCTTTCCGAAGAGAACGACGGCGCCACGGTGAATTTCGCCTGGCCGGGCGCGCCGGTCGCCACCTACGTGAACCACGGTTGCATGGCGGCCTTCGAGCCAACCACGGTATCGATCATCTCCGGCGGCGGCCCGGTGGTGTGCGGCGCTTCCGCCCAATTGGAAGCCGGTGTCAACGGTCCGTACAGCACCCTGCTTTGGCACGGGGGAGGGGGCAGTTTCAGCAATGCCCAATCCACCTCCACGAGCTACACACCTGGCGTCGGCGACAACGGCGATGTGGAACTTAGCTTCTGTGCCATTGACGCCTGCGGCGACTCCATCTGCACAACCGTCACCATCACCACCGGCGAAACGCCGCAGGTCACTGTTGTGGGCGATACCACCCTGTGCAGTTCGTTCGAAACCAGTGTGCTCACGGCATCAGGAGCCGATACCTACCTGTGGAGCACGGGTGAAACCACTGCTTCCATCGTGGCCGCGATCACCGGGCCGGTGGGCTATTGGGTGGTGGGGAGCAACGCATGCGGCAGCGATACCGCGTACATCACCCCACGCTGGATGCACACCACCACTTATTACACCAATGTGAGCTGCAACGGAGCTGCCGATGGGGAACTCAGCGCCTCAGGCACCGGCGGCGAGGAGCCATACACCTACCTCTGGTCCACCGGCAGCACCGATTCCATCATCACCGGACTGGCCCCTGGCAGCTATACCTACACCATTACCGATGCCGACGGCTGCACCCTCACCGGTGGCACTTCCATTACCGAGCCTTCACCGCTGGTGCTGACGGTCGGGCCCGATACCACGATCTGCCCCGGCAGCACCGCTGTATTGCAGGCCATGGCCACAGGCGGCACACCCGGCTATTATTTCACCTGGTCGCCTGAAGGCCCCATTGTTTCCCCCACGGAGACCACCGTGTATACCGTGGAGGTGCATGACCTCAGGGGCTGCGAGGGCGAGCCGGCCCATGTAACTCTTACGGTACCCAGCGAACAATCCTTCACGCTATCAAGTACGGCGTTGGAAGGTTGCGCGCCACATTGCGTCACCTTCTCGGCCACTGCCACCGGCAACAATGCCTACAATTGGGACTTCGGCGATGGAAATACTGCCACCGGCGACCAGGTGCAACACTGCTTCGCTGCACCGGGACAGTACACCGTTCATGTTGAAGCCCAATTCGACAGCGGTTGCCCCCCGGTCACCTCCACATTCGGCGAAGTCATTGTGGCACCTGCCGTCGTTGCGGCCTTCACCTGGTCTCCATCCACGCCCGCACCCGGTGATATGGTGCATTTCGCCGATGAAAGTCAAGGCGCCACGCAATGGTCCTGGCTCTTCGGGGATGCCGATAGCAGCACCGCCAGCGGGCCAGCACCCGAGTTCACCTTTACTGAAAAAGACTGCTATCCGATAACCTTGATGGCCTTTAATGCACAGGGTTGTAGCGACACCACCGTGGTGGAGATCTGCCTTTCCGGATCGGACACGCTGCTGGTCCCAAACATCTTCAGCCCCAATGGCGACGGGTTAAACGACCTCTTCCGGATCGAGGGCGTGAACAAGCTGGACCTGCACCTATACAACCGTTGGGGCCAGTTGGTGGCATGGCTGGAACGCCCCCGCCAAACTTGGGATGGTCGCACGCCTGCCGGTGAGCCCTGTTCGCCCGGCACTTATTTTTATGTCTTGCGGGCCACTACGAACGCTGGTGAGGAGGTCGATCGTACCGGCACGATCACCCTGGTGCGTTGAACGAACCTATTTCGGCTTGCCGCCGATCACCACGCCCAAGGTGGCGTACCAGGTGAAGTACTTGCTGTCCGACAGGAACTTGCCCTCGTCCTTGTACGCATTGCTCAAGCCATAGCTCACACCGGTTTCCAAGGTGAGGAAGGCCACATCGAAGCCCAGCCCCGCATCCAGGTTGAAGGAGCCGCCGTTGTAGTCGCTTTTGTTGAAGGCGATCTTGTCGTCCTTGCTGTCCACGCTCAGCAACGCTTCGTAGGTGGGCCCGGCGTTCACCCGCAGGCGGAAGGCATCGCCGTGGATGAGGTTGTAACCCAACAGGGCCTTCACCTTGGCGGTGGTTCGGATCAGGTTGTCCTCGATGAACGAGGTATCCAACGGAGTGAATTTGATCACCGTGGCGCTGCGGCCGAAGAAGGCACCCGGCTGGAAGTACAGGCGGTCGCCGAGGCGGAAGTCTGCGCCCAGTTGCCAGCCGAAGGACGCGGACGACACAATATTGGAGGGTGTGTTGGTCAACCGGGTGAAGTTGGCGCCGATTTGCGGGTTTACGGCAACTTGGGCGTCGGCCGTGCCAAAGACAGCGGCAAATACCGGAAGTGCGAGATTTCTCAAGTTCATGTGGCGATCTGTTTGTTGCAGGGCACTGATGCCCATGGCGGGATGCCAAAAATGGGGCCAAACTCATTCCTGCATGCGCCGCATACCCCGATCTTTGCGTCCCCTGCCGAATGGAACGCGCCCCTGGCCCATTGCATTGTTTCCTGCTGTTGGCCTTGCTCGGCGGGCTGCCGGCGTGGCAGGCGCTCCAAGCCCAGTGCGGCCCCTTGATCAATACCTTTCCCTACAGTGAGGATTTTGAGGCAGCACCTGCATGGACCAGCGGCGGCACGGGCAATGATTGGGCATGGGGAACCCCGGCCCACCTCTTGATCAATTCAGCGGGCGGCGGCACCAAGAGCTGGTGCGTGGGCGGCCTCACCGGTGCATTCTACACCAACAACGAACGCTCCTGGTTGGAAAGCCCCTGCTTCGATTTCTCCGGCTTGGCCGAACCACGTATCGCATTCAAGATCTTCTGGGAGGTGGAGCGGCAGTACGACGGCATGACTTTCCAGTATTCCACCGACGGGGGGGCCACTTACAGCAACGTGGGCGCTTTCGGTGAACAGGCGGACTGCAACACGGCGCATTGGTTCAATTCCGCCAACATCACCAACCTGCCCAGCTCGATCAGCCCCAAGCACGGCTGGAGCGGGAGGGTGGGGCCTACCCAAGGGAGCTGCCAGGGCGGTGGCGGCAGCCAAGGCTGGGTGACGGCCAAGCACTGCTTGGGCTGGCTGGCCCATGCGCCCAGCGTGCGCTTCCGCTTCTTCTTCGGGGCGGGTAGCGCCTGCAACAACTACGACGGCATCGCGGTGGATAACATCTGGATCGGGGAATCGGACCCGGTAGTGGCGGACTTCAGCGGCGACTGCACCGGCAATTCCGTGGATTTCATCAACTCGTCCACACCGTGCCCCACCACCTTCGCCTGGAATTTCGGCGACCCGTCCTCGCCGCAGAACACTTCCGTGCAGGAAAACCCTTCGCATACCTTCTCAGGCCCGGGCACCTACACCGTTACCCTCACGGCCACGGATGCCTGCGGCGCAACGGGCACCACCACCCGGCAGATCAGCGTGCTCGGTGTTTCCATTGCTGCCGTGCAGCCCACCTGTGGGCAAAGCAACGGCAGCCTCACCGCCACGGTCACCGGCACCAACAACCCCGTGAACTACTACTGGTCACCGGGCGGGGCCACCACGCAGACCGTTACCAACCTGGCTCCCGGGGATTACACGGTCACGGTTACGGCAGTGAACTCCTGTCCGGCCACGGCAACCACCACGCTTTCGCCGTCCGTGGGCGACCTGTCGCTCACGCTTACGCACACGGATGTTGCCTGCACCGGAGCCAGTGGCGGAACCGCCACCGCCATCCTTGCGGGTGGCACGGCACCGGTCAGTCTCCTGTGGTCGCCAGGAGGTGAAACAACCGCCCAGTTGACGGGCCTTTCCGCAGGCACTTACAATTGCACGGCCACCGATGCCACCGGCTGTTCCGCCCAACAAAGCGTGGTGGTGCAGGAGCCGCCGCCACTGCTGGTGGATGCAAGTCCTGACACTGCGGTTTGTGCGGGTACCACGGTGTTGTTGCAGGCCATCGCCACCGGTGGAACGCCTGGATTCACGTACGCCTGGTCGCCGGAAGGGCCTTCCGTTTCGCCGCAAGGCCCCACAACATACTCCGTTACCGCCACGGATGCCAATGGATGCACCTCCGCACCGGCAACTACCACCGTCACCGTTTCAACCGCTTTCCAAGCATCCATCACCGTGAATGATACGGCCGGATGTGCACCGCTTTGCGCCAACTTCCAGGCACAACCTTCTGGCGCAGCTACCTACCAATGGAACTTTGGCGATGGCGCCACAGGTTCCACTTCGGCACCGGTGCATTGCTTCCAAACAGGAGGAACCTTCAGCGTTGGCCTCACCGTTACGGATGCTACGGGATGCACTGCAACAGCCACCATGCCCGACCTGATCCATGCCTTTGCGCAGCCGGTAGCCGCGTTCACCCCGTCACCGCCCACCGTCACCATCAGTGATCCGGTCATCCATTTCATCAATACATCACAGAACGCCACGGAATTTGCGTGGGACTTTGGCGATGTCGAGGCAAGCGTGTCCACAGAGGTCTCGCCCAGTTTCACCTATTCCGCGGTGGATTGCTACACCGTGCGTTTATGGGCAACCAATGCGGACGGATGCGTGGATTCCACGGCAAGCGTAGTGTGCGTGGAAGATCCTTACCAGCTCTTCATGCCGAACGCGTTCACCCCGGATGGCGACGGCCACAATGATGTGCTCCGGCCGATCACGTCAGTGCGGGAGCCGAAAAATTTCAAGTTGACCGTTTTCAACCGCTGGGGCTCCCTCATATTTTCCACGGACAACCCGTACGAAGGGTGGGATGGAAGCGCCGCACCGTCCGGCATCTACGTGTGGAAGATCTGGATCACGGATGCCTTGGATGTGCAGCATGAGGCCATCGGCCACGTAGCCTTGCTGCGATAGCTGTGCACTGCCGCCGGCTACAGGGATCGTTCCGCCAATAGCTTCAGTTCCGCGTACAGCCGGTGCATGGGCAGCCCCATCACCGTGTAAAAGCTGCCCTCGATGCACTCCACGGCGGTATAGCCGATCCAGTCCTGCACGCCATAGGCACCGGCTTTGTCCAAGGGGGAATGGCGCTCCACGTAGTAGGCGATCTCCTCTTCATCCAGTTGGCGGAAGGTTACCAGGGCGGTGTCGCTGAAGCTGTGCAAGCCCGTTCTGGTCCGGATGCAAACACCTGTGACCACCCGGTGGTCCTTGCCGGAAAGCAGGCTCAGCATGCGCTTGGCATCTTCCGCGTCCAGTGGTTTGTTGAGGATCAGCTCATCCAGGAGCACGGTGGTGTCCGCTGTGATCAGCGCTTGGTCATCGGCCAGTTCGCCTTTCCACGCCCTGGCCTTCCTTCGCGCGAGGTGTTCGGCCACTTGGTCGTGGGGCATATCACCCGGAAAGTCCTCGTCCACGTCCACCTTCGTGATCTCCACGGGCAGGTCAAGCCCATGGAGCAAATGCCGGCGGCGGGGCGATGATGATGCCAGCACCAGGCGCCAGGATAAAGGAGTTTCAATGGGGTTCATAGGTTTTGCGGCATGAAGAACGCGAAGCCCACCCCCAAGGCCATGGCCAGCTTCAGAATGTTGCCGGCGATCAGGAACTGCTGGCGCGAGGTGGCCGCGTAAGTGAAGCCCGCCGAAAGCAGCATCGGCACCACCAGGCCCAGGCCGATATACCAGTAGGCGAACTTCCCGGTGAGCAAGGCGGCGCGCACCCAAAGCAGGGCCAGGATGGTGACGGCTATGTAGAACAAGGTGAAGGCCTTGGCCCACCCGATGCCCATCACAATGGGCACCGTCCGGCAACCGTCCGCCTCATCACCCTTGATGTCGGCCATGTCCTTTTGCATCTCGCGCACCAGGGTGGTGAGGAAGGCGAATCCGGTGAAGCCCCAGATCCACCCCCATAGGCCATGGAAGCCGAAGACGATCTCCACCGCTTCCCCGTTAATGGCCGTGCCGGTGGCCTTCAAGCCGTACAATTGCTGCAACGCCGGAATTTCATAAAGCCCCACGGTAAGCGGCACCAATGCTACCAGCACCGCCACTAAGCCGTTGCCCAGCAGGAAGGTCCGCTTCAGGCGGGTGCTGTACGACCACAAGGCACCGGCCACCAACAGCGGGATGACGGCTAAGCGCCACTGGCCGCTGCGCCAGGCCACCAGTATGCCGAGCAGGATGCCCGCAGCCGTAAGCACCCAGTGGCCGAACATGGCCGTGCGGCGCTTCAAGGAGCGGCCCACGATCACGGCATCGGGCTTGTTCACCCGGTCGATGCGTGTGTCGAAGTAGTCGTTGATCATGTTGCCGCCCGCTGCGATCAACAGCGTGCTCAGCACCAGCAACGTAAAAAGCAGGGTGCTGAAGCCGTGCACAAAGGTGTTGCCAGGGACCTTTTCGAACAGGGTGGCCGCCGGATCGATGGCCAAGGTGCGCAGCTCGGCCGAGCTCACCTCCAGGAAGCCGCCCACCACGCCGTAACGCATGGCCACCATGGTGAACGCGATGATCAGCAGGTTCAATGGCCGGGTGAGCCGCAAGAAGGCCAGCATACTACCAGTGGTGGGCTTGTTCGGTGAGCCACTTGTCCTGCACCTTCATGGCCTGCTCCAGCACGTCGCGCACACAGCCGCCGCCGCCGGGGAACCGCGATACGTAGCGGCTGATGGCCTTTACTTCCTCGGCCGCATCGGCCGGGCAGCAGGGGAGGCCTACGCGCTGCATCACCCGCAGGTCGGGGATATCGTCACCCATGTACGCCGTGTGCCGCAGGTCCAATCCCTGCTCCACCAGTTCATCCAACTTGGCGTTCTTGTTGGCCACGGAATGGAAGAACTCGACGCCCCCCAGCCGGGCAAAGCATTCCGCCACGCCTGGTGAAACACCGCCGGAGATAACGATGACGCGCAGGCCCTCCTTCAGCGCATGTTGCACGGCATAGGCGTCCCGCGTGTAGAACGTGCGCACAGGGTCCAGCCCGGGGTGCAGCAGGACATGGCCGTTGGTGAATACGCCGTCCACGTCGAACATGAACGTGCGGATGCCGGCAAGCAGCTCCTTATAGGTCTTGTTGGCCACGGGTTTCGGGGTGATAGGTGTGCAGGATCAAATTGCTCAGTGCCGCATAGGCGCGGCGAAGTTCGGGTTCATCGGCCAATAGCTCCAGTTGCTTGGCCATGGTGTTCACATCCCCGCGCCGGGCAGGGCCGGTAACGGCCTTGTCGGGATCTTGGAGCGCCCTTTCCGCAGCGGTTTTCCACAGTGGATGCAGCAGCGTGGCATCAATGCCATGCGCTGTGAGCAGTCGCGATGCCTCGCGCAGCAGGAACACGGGGAAGTTCGAGGCCATTACCGCGCTGAGGTGCAGGCGCTGGCGCTGTTCAAAGGGCAGGTGTACCACGTGCCCGGAAAGGGTGGAGGCCACCACCCGCACTAAGGCCAAGGTGTTTTCATCATCCGCGTCGATCACCAGCGGGATGGTGGTGAAGTCCGCGGGATCATCACCGCCGAAACTGTGCATGGGCCACATCACCCCGCGGTGGGCATGCGCCTGCAGCAGCTCCAGGGAATTGGACCCACTGAGGTGGATCACGGGGGTGCCGTCGGCGGGAAGCATCTCTGCCACAGCTTGAATGGCATCATCGCTCACGGCCATGATCCGCAGGTCGGCATTGGGCAAGGGGGTGTTGAGGGGCGTTGACGGGCAGGACAGCCCCTGGGCCAAGGCTCCGGTCTTCACCGCATCACGCCCGGCCACGGCCACCACCTCCATTCCCGCTTTCCGCAGGGCATGGCCCAAGTGGAAGGCAAGGCGCCCTGTCCCGATCAACAAGATGTGTTCCATCCGCCGCGAAGTTCGGAAGGGAACCGGTCGGGGTGCATTCTTTTCACGCTTCCTGCCGCCCGGACTTGCGCCGTCGGGCTTCCAGCACGCGGTACCGCACGGCGTGCCAAGTGCCCAAGGTCATCAGGATCACCCCGATCCACAGGATGTTGATGCCCGGGAACAGAATGGCCTGCATGATGACGAACTCGCGCTCGCTCATGTTCAAGCCCACCTTGTTCCCGTTCACCGTGGCCAGGTCGAACTTCACGTTCAGTTCGGGGATATCGAAGCCCTTGCTGCCCACAGGCTGGTCGTTGTGGTAGATCACCACCGGGTGCGCCTCAAACCAGCGGTGTTCGTCGTACAGGTCGCGTACCCGCATGTCCAGCACGTACACGGTGAAATCAGGTCCCAGGCGGTTGATGGTGACACTGTCGCGCACGGTGCGCACGCTGTCCAGCAGCACCAGGCATGTGGGGGTGACGATGGTGTCGCCGATGCTCTTTTCGTAAAGTCGTTCGGGCATGAACCCGTCTGAGGTGGAATCCAGCTTGGCGTAGCGGATGTGGGTGTACAGGTCTCGCTGTGGCCAATGCTTGGTGCTGGGTTCGGCCACGTTGCCGAAGCGGGGGTTGAGCTGCACCATGGGTTCCAGTGCAAATTGCTTGGGGCCGGGGCTGAAGGGGCGCCAGAAGCGGGCCCGCCATAATTCCCTGCGTGTATAGGTTTCCAACGGCTGCCAGTGTGCGGGCTGGTCCGGCAGGAACTGCTTGCCGGCCTGGTGCCCATCCTTGGCGACGAACAGGGTGTTGCCCACCCGCACGGTGTCGCCTGCACGGTAGGTGGTGGGCACCGCCGCGAAGTAGTCCATGTCGTAGTGCAGGTTCACCCGGTCCTGGTGCTTGCCGTGGAAGGTGACGAAGAATTCACCCACCGGTACGGTATCGCCCATGTACAGCAGCATGTCCTGCCCGTCGTGGAAGTCCTTGTTCAGGTAGCTCAGCACCGGGCCGGAGGTGTTGCGGCTGATCTTTTCCTGCCGCGACATGCTGATCAGCGCCCCCAGCAGCAGCAGCCCGAACCCCACGTGGGCCACCGACGGGCCGGCTTTGGCTTTGTTCCATTTGAGCACCACCGGGATGTAGAGCAGGTTGGCGGCCACGGCGAACACGGTGGCGAACAGCAGGGAGACCAGGTTGAGCTCGGTGATCTTGTAACCCAGCAGCCACACGCCCAACGCGGTGATCACCAACGCGATGATGAACGAGGCGCGCAGGCTGCGGAAGAACTTCCGGCGGTCGGTCTTTATGTAGGCCAAGTATTGGCCAATGGCCACCAGCATGGCCACGATGAAGGCAAACGGCACCTGCCACTTGTTGAAGTGGCTCTTGGCTTCCACCGGCGGTGCCAGTTTGGCTTGCGCCAGATCGTGCGCCCATCCCCATCCCGTGGCGGTGTGCAGGCTTTCCAACACGCTTTGGAAGGGGGCCAGCAACAGGTTGAACACGGGGATGGACGTGCTGAACGTGATCTGCATCGCGCTCAGGGCCAGCACCAGCGAACCGATGAAGAGCCAGAACTCGCGGCTCAGCAGTTCCTCTTCCTCCTTCACCCGGAAAGGGCCCTTGCGGTACGCCACCACCAGCATAGTGATGGCCACCGCCCCGAAGAGCAGAATGGCGGGCACTTCCACGTGCAATGCCAAGCCCAGCAGGAAGATCAGTGCGGAGATCCCCAGGAAAAACCAGCGCTCACTGCGGTCCTGGATCACTGCCCAGACGGCCAGGACCACGAAGGAGAACATGAAGATCAGCAGACCGGCCATCATGCCCTCGCCGGTGAAACTGTGCACACTGGTGTCGCCCAGCACCCCGCTACGGGTGAGGAAGGTGCTGTAGAGCACCAGCAGGAAGGTGACCAGTGTGAGCATCAAGGTGGCGAAGAGCGAGGTGTCCTTGCGCTTGTTGATCAGCATCAGGTGGCCTGCGCCCACCAAGGTGATCCAGGGCACCAGGGAAGCGTTTTCCACGGGGTCCCAAGCCCAGAAGCCGCCGAAGCTGAGTGATTCGTATGCCCATGCGCCGCCCAGCAGAATGCCTATGCCCAAGCTTCCGATGGAGAAGAAGGTCCAGGGCAGGGCAGGGGTGATCCACTCCTTTACCCGCTTGGTGGTGAGCCCGGCGATGGCGAAGGCAAAAGGGGCCAGGGTGGAGGCGAAGCCCAGGAAAAGCGCGGGCGGGTGGATCACCATCCAGTAGTTCTGCAGCAGTGGGTTCAGCCCGCGGCCGTCCTTGAACTGGGGAATGATGCTCAGGTAGTTCGGCAGCCGGGTCCATGGCAGCCCGATGTTCTCGGGCAGTTCCCGGATCAGCATGAACGGGCTGCTGCCCACCTTCACGCCCAATACATAGATGCCCAGGATCATGGTCATCAGGAAGGCTTGCACCAAGGCGAACACCGCCATTACCGGACCCTCCCAGCTGCCGGCCTTGCGCATCATCAGGTTGCCCAGCACCATGGTCCAGAATGCCCACAGGAGGAAGGAACCCTCCTGGCCCTCCCAGAAGCAACTGGCGATGTAGCGCAGCGGCATCTCCGTGTTGCTGTGCTTCCACACGTAGTCGAACTCGAACCAATGGTTCAGCAGCATAGTGAACAGCGTGGCCACGATACCGACGATGGAAATGGATTGTACCGTGAAACCAATGCGGCCCACCTTGCGCCATCCCGGGTCGTTGGTGTGGGTGTGCAGCACATAAGCCACCAAGGCCAGCAAGGCGCCGGTGAACGCGAGCAAGGTGAAGAAATGCCCGAGCTGTCCGGCCCAGGCGTGTTCACCCACGTAGTGTATGGTGTTGTCCACGGTCAGTGGCCGCAGCTGCGGCCTGTATTGCGATGTAAAAGATCGGGGGACAGGTGCGGCATGGATGCGGTCCGGCTCACATGCCTGCGGTCACCTGGTGTTCCTCGTTGTACTTGCTGGGGCACTTCAGTAGCATGTCCTTGGCGTGGAACTCACCGGCGGCATCCGCTTCGCCGATCAACACCAGGCGCTCACTGCGTTCCAAGTCCTGCGGTTTGGCCATGGCCAGGTTCACCTTGCACTTCTTGCCGTTGAGGTCCACCATGGAAAACTGCGTCAAGCTGGCGTTCACGCTGGGTTCATACACGATGGGCTGGGAGCGGTCCAGTGTGCCCACCACATGGAATTCCTTGCCCGGTTTCGCGAATGCTTCGGACAGGCTGGCGTAGCTGCTGCTGTCGCTCAGCGACCCCACCAACGCCGCGATCGCCACGGCGATGATCACCAGCGCAATGATGTGTGAACGTTTCATCTGTTGATTTTGTCTTTACTGCTCCCTGCCAACTGCCTCCTTCACTTCCTTTCCCGCTTCTCCAACTTCCCGATCCGCCGGTCCAGTGCGAACATCCAGATGGCAATCCCGATGAGCACCCCGCCCACCACCATCACCACGGTATTGATCTTGCCGGATGCGAACATTCGTTCCTGCAACCAGGCCGGGGTTTCCGATTGCGCGAAGATACTCACGGGCCAGGCCGCCCATGCGCTGACGGCCATGAGGCCCTTAACGATCATTTGCTTCATCGGCAATGGAATTGAGGCGCGCAGCGCGCAGGTGCAAGGTGTAAGCCCACACGCCGAGCAGGATCCAGCCTAGCACGGCCGGGTAGAATACGGCTCGCAGGCTGCTGTCCAGGTCGTACTGGCTGAAGGCGGGGTTGCCGCCATTGCCGGGGTGCAGGGAATCGGTGAGGCGAGGCAGTACCATCAGGAACACCATCATCAGCACGTAGGCGAAGATGTTGTAGATGGCCGCCAGCCGTGCGCGCTTGTGCGGATCGGGCACCGATCCGCGCAGGATCAAGTAAGCGGCGTAGATCAGTACCGAAACGGCGGCACCGTTCAGCTTGGGGTCGCTGGTCCACCAATCGCCCCAGGTGGCGCGTGCCCAAATGCTGCCTGTGATCAGGCCCAGCACCGCGAACAAGAGGCTCACGTCCACGGCGGAAAGCGCCATTTGGTCCTTGTCCAGGTTGCCCGTTCGCAACACCATCAGGCTCTGCCAGAAGGCGATGGTCATCAGCACCATCATGGTGAACCACATGGGCACGTGGAAGAACAGGTTGCGGATGGTTTCGTTCAGAATGGTGCGGTTGGGGAAGGAGAAGCCGGACCGTTCGGCCGTGCCCACGGCGCAGCCTTCGCCTTGCAGGTCTTTGCCCAACCCTTCGGTGAAGAAGGCATCGCGCAGCACCACGGGGCCGTCCACGGAATCCCAGGCCCACAGGCTGGTGAGGTTGGAATGGAACCCAGCGGGCACGGTGAATTGCGCGCTGAACACCACGTCCGAGGCCACCGTTACCGAGGTGGCGCACAGGCGGTAGCCGTCATTTTCCAGCCATACCTGCGGGGCTTCCTTGGTGAAGTGCGTATTGTAGCCGGTGCCTTCCACCGTCACCGGCCCGGGGGCGATGCGGTCGATGGAAGCGTGTACCAAGGCCGGGCCAAGCGGGGTGTGCAAACCAACCAGCACAACGTAGAGCAGCAGCACCACGGAAAGCCCCTTCCACCACCAGCCTTTCATCAGTCGCGCCAAAGGTAGGGGAAGAGCAGCCAGGCCAAGCCCACGGTGATCAGGTCGATCAGCACCAACCACAAGACATACTTGCCCGTGACATTCCAGCCCATGCCGTCCAGGGCGAGCTTGCTGGCTTTCATCAGGCTCAGCAGCATGGGCAGCACAATGGGGAAGCCCAGGATGGCCATCAGGCCGATGCCGTTGCCGGCGCGTGCCGCCAGCGCGGAAAGCAGCGTGAGCACCAAGGCAAAGCCCACACCGCCCACCACCACCACCGGCACGAATATGTCCAACCGCGCCGCCTGCATGGGCGTGCCGCCGATGAACAGTGCGTAGGCCGCAAGGCTCAACACGCTCAATGCCGCCATCACCAGCGCGTTGTATGCTGTGCGCGCCAGCACCACGCTGCGCGGAGAGGCCAAGGTGTACAGGTACAGCTGGCGGCCGGCATCCTCCCGCTGGAAGGAGCGTCCCAGCGCGTTGAAGGCCGCGAACAGCAGGATGATCCAAAACAGCGCGTTCCAGATAGGTACGTCGGTGAGGTGGCGCACCCCGTGGTAGCACACATAAATCGTGCTCACCACATACAGCGCCATGCTGCCCCAAACGTGTTTCTGGCGGCGGTCCAGCTGCCATTCCAGCCGCAACAGGTGGGCGATCTCGGCGGTGTGCATCGGGCCGCGAAGGTAGCCTTGGTCATCACCAACGTAATAGCAGCGCTTTCTCCACCAAGCGATCGTGTACATCCTGGAACGAGCCTCAAGTCATGGACAGAGGCAACATTCGCACTTTTGCGCCATGCCCCTGCGCATCAGTTACGCGCCCTTTCGGCTGCTCTTCAAGCACCCGTTTGAAACCTCGCACGGCGTGCGCGATGGCACGGACAGCATATTCGTCCGCATCGAGGAAAACGGGGTGGCGGGTTACGGTGAGGTGACCTTGCCGCCGTATTTGGAGGAAAAGCCGGAGGCCGTACTACAGCGTTTGCGGGCCGTAGCGGTGCGTGCGCCAGTCTCCATATCCGAATTGCTGCACCTGCTGGACGACCACCAGCTCTTCGGCCCGGGGGCCATGGGGTGCCGTAATGGGCTGTTTTTAGCTGCACTTGATACTTTAGGCAAATCAAATAATAAAACTGCAAGTCAGGTACTTAATAACCGCGAATTAAAGTCGCCTGTCACCTTGGTTACCTTGGGCATAACCCCTTTGGAACACCTACAGGACAAGCTTCGGGAGCTTCCGCTGAGCGGTGGTTTGAAGCTGAAAGTTGGGCACGCGGGATCAAAGGCCATGATACTGGCCGTGAAGCAGTTGGACGCAAGGCCGATCTTCTTGGATGCCAACCAAGGATTGAGCAGCGTGGAACAAGCCATGGACCTGTTGGAATCTGCCGGGAGCCGATTGTTGGGCATGGAGCAACCGTTTCCGGTTAATGACATGCTGAACCAGAGCGAGTTGCAAGGAAAGATCAAAGCTAGCGTGTATGGCGACGAATCCATACAGGGTGAATTTGAACTTGAACATTCATTGAAATTATTTAATGGCGTGAACATCAAGCTAATTAAGTGCGGCGGTTTAGATCGTGCAAAGGCAATGGCGGTGCGTGCCGGGGAATTGGGCATAAAGGTGATGCTGGGCAGCATGAGCGAAAGTTCCTTAGGATGCACGGCCATGGCGCACTTGGCCGGGCAAGCCGAGATCGTTGACCTGGACGGACCTTGGCTAATCAAGAATGATCCCTTCGAGGGGATGGACATGCGGAACGGCAAGTTGATCATGCCGGACAGACCGGGCATTGGGGCAGTAATCAAGGCCGCGCTGGATTTCATTCCTATCTGCGCATAATTTATATTATGTTAACTTGAATTTATCACGATAACCCCCTATCAATCTATCTGTTACGAGTTCCGACCATCTGTCCACTGCCTCCTGCCATCTGCCCACTGCCTCCTTCAACCCGCAACAGTTCGTAGAGCGTAGTTCGTAGGTGGTCGGAGCCGTTCACCAAAGACCGACCTACTGTTCACCTCCCTTAAAAGCCCTACCTTTGCCCCGCCCAAAGCGCCCAGCTTCACCCTTCCGGGTATCGTCCAGGCGCCATCCCCAGCGGATTCATTGCTCGCCGGACCAGATCGAGGGCTTTCTTCCAAACTAAACCGCGTTCCGTGGCGCAGTGACCCGGACCGCTTATTCCTGAATTCGCCATTATGGCACAAACTTCCTTTGACCAGCTCGGTCTCATCGAGCCCATCCTCAAGGCCCTTCAACAAGAAGGCTACTCCACGCCCACGCCCATCCAAGCCCAGAGCATTCCCTACCTGTTGGAAGGCCGCGACCTGCTTGGTGTGGCGCAAACCGGCACCGGCAAAACGGCCGCCTTTGCCATTCCCATCATCCAACACTTGGCGGTGGACGGCGGTGGCACCGGCCGTGGCGGCAAGCGCATCATCCAGGCGCTGATCCTCACGCCCACCCGCGAGCTGGCCATCCAGATCGATGAGAGCTTCCGTTCCTACGCCCGCCACACCCGCCTGCGCACCACGGTGATCTTCGGCGGCGTGGGCCAAAAGCCCCAAACCGATGCCCTGCGCAGCGGCGTGGACATCTTAGTGGCCACCCCAGGTCGCCTGCTGGACCTGATGCACCAGGGATACGTCCACCTGAACGACCTGCGCTTCTTTGTGCTGGACGAGGCCGACCGCATGCTGGACATGGGCTTCATCCACGATGTGCGCAAGGTGATCGCCGCCCTACCCAAGCAGCGCCAAACGCTTTTCTTCAGCGCTACCATGCCTACTGAGGTACAGAAGCTTTCGGCCTCGCTCCTCACCAATCCCGTAAAGGTGGAGGTTACCCCGGTTTCCTCCACGGCCGAAACCGTACAGCAGGAAGTCTACTTCGTGGACAAGCCCAACAAGCCCAAGCTGCTGATCCACCTGCTCAACACGCGAGACATCCCGGTGGCGCTGGTCTTCAGCCGCACCAAGCATGGCGCCGACAAGCTGGCCCGCCTGATCGACAAGGCCGGCATCCGCGCCGAGGCCATCCATGGCAACAAGGCCCAGAACGCCCGCCAGCGCGCCCTGAACAACTTCAAGGAGCGCAAGACCCGCGTGCTGGTGGCCACCGACATCGCCGCGCGCGGCATCGACATCGATTCGCTGCGCCACGTGGTGAACTACGACATGCCCAACATTCCGGAGACGTACGTGCACCGCATCGGCCGCACCGGCCGCGCCGGGGCCAGCGGCATCGCCATTTCCCTCTGCGACGCCGAGGAACGCCCCTATTTGCGCGACATCACCAAGCTGATCGCCCGGCAGATCCCCGTGGTGGAGGAGCATCCATTCCCTGCCAACGGCGAAAATGCCGCACCCATCGAGGTGCCCGTGCCGCAACAGCGCGGCCGCCGCAACGGCCAGGCCCAGCAACAGCCGCGCAATGAACCGCGCCGCGAGCCGCGCAACGACCGCCAACGAGGAGGCCGCCGCCCTGATGCCCGTCCAGAACGGAAGGAACATCATGCCACGGCTAACGATCGGCAGCACGACATGCCTGCGGCAAAGAGCCACGGTACCGACTATGCTGCGCTGACCGCCGAACTGATGAAGGACCTGGACGTGGCCGCAGGCAACAAGCCACGACCGGAACACGGTGGGAACCGGGGCAACAACAGCCGCCGCCGGTGGCATGGGCCGCGCAGAAATGGCGGCGGGCGGTAACGGGTAATCCCGTATTCGGCCAATTGGCAGGCAGCGTTCCTGTCTTGTACCATGTCTTGCAGGAAACCATGCTAATTTCCCGCATCATGTGGCACCGCCTATCCATGTTGTCCCCGCTTGTGTTGAGCGCAGCAACGGTGTTTTCCCAAACGGACTGTACACCCGTTGACACGCTTGTGCTGACCGATTCATGGCAAACAGTCTCGGGCAGTTACCCTGAAGGTGGATCGGTCACCTACGCCGTCACGCTGGAACTTGGTGCCAACCACATTTTCAAAACCGGATGTGGCGATGGGGCAACTGCGGACCATGATACCCGGATCGAGCTGGTAACCCCTACGTCGGACTGCATGATGATGATGCAGGATGACAACGGTTGTGAGAATGGCCGCTCCTTGTTGTTCAACACGTTCTTTGACGGAATTAACCTGCGCATTCGTGTATCGGGCGCGCAAGGCGAAGGCGGCACGTTCACCATGGCCTACAGAACCCTCGATGGCGAGCCGGGCCAATGCAATGAATGCCCTTCCTACGATGAGGACCTGTCCCCTTCCAGCCTGTGGCAAACGGTAAATGGAAGCTATGCTGCCGAAGGTTGCCGGGTGTACCGGGTCTTCGGAACGCCCGGTCTTGAGTACACGTTCAAGACCGGCTGCGGAGATGGCGCCACGGCCAATGCCGACACCAGGTTGGAACTGTTCCAGGCCGGATGGCCGGATTGCACCAGTTTGACCACCGATGATAACGGCTGCGAAGAAGGCCGGTCCACGGTAACGTGGACACTGCCCCCCGGAAATGCCACTATTTATGTAAAGGTGTCCGGCGCGGATGCCTTGGCCGGGGACTTCACGCTTGCGTACCGCGCAATTGGCGGAAATGGCAGCGTTTGCGGCCCATGCACGGCTTATGACCACACCATGACGCCGGGGCCCAACTGGCTCAATCGTTCTTCCAGCTATTTGCCGGGCGGATGCCAAGTGTACCGGGTGTTTGTGGACGGAGGCTTCAACTACACCTTCAAGACGGGCTGTGGCAACGGTGCTTCAGCTGACCATGATACGTATCTGGAATTGTTCAATGATACCTGTGGCCTATTGGCCTCCAATGACAGTGGGTGCGACAGCCTCGCAGCAACCATCAACTATTTCGCCGATTCAAGCACGATCCTTTTTCTGCGCGTATCCGGCGCCGGTGGTGTTGGTGGCTTCTTCAACGTGGCGGCGCGCAAAAGCGGCACTTGTTCGGAATGCCCCGCGTTCGATGACCAGCTCACGCCCAACCTGGCTTGGCAAACGGATTCGGGCAGCTATTGGGCCAACGGGTGCCGCACGTACAAGGTGAACGTGCTTGCCGGGCACTCCTATGTGTTCCAAACGGCCTACGGTCATGGTGCCAGTGCGGACCATCAGTTGGACATTGACCTGCTGGATGCCAACTGTGCGCCGACGGCCCAGGGAGCTCCGTGGCCCAGCTACTCAAGTAACCGCAGGTTCCTGCTTGCCGACTCCACTGGAACGGCTTACGTACAAGTACACGGTGTGGACAATGACTACGGCAGTTACGTGATGGCTTATCGGGACTTGGGCGCCGCAAGTGATCTGTGCCAAGATGCCGAGCCGATCGAGTTGGGCTACAATGCCACGGTGCAGCTTTCGGGCAACTTGGCCGATGCAACTTCCACAGGGGACTTTCCTGCCGGTTCCGCATGGGAAGGCTTGCCGGTAAAGTGGTATGCCTTGGACATGAGCGACGATTGCTATTCCTTGCTGGTCAGTTATTGCGGTCAAGCTCCTGCGTGGCAGAATACGCTGAACATTGTAACGGACAGCTGTGGCGGAGGGAATGTATGGACAGCCGGACCGTTCCAATGGGAGTCGTGCCAAGACGGCAATGCACAGTACTTCTTCCAAATCCAACCGGGATTGTACTACCTGCCCTTGTTGTACGATACCACAAACCCCGGTAATGGGAACTATACCATCGCCTTGAGTTGCGGGAACATCATCATTGATGCGATCAAGGGACCCGCTGTGGCACGCTGGACCCTGCTCCCCAATCCCGGCCAGGAGGGCTTCTGGATACAGGCTACTATCGGGGCAATGCCTGCGACTGCCCATGTTCAGGTGGTGGATCTCCTTGGCCGGACCGTCCTTGATGCATCAATCCCCTCCTCCCGTGCTTGGGTCGGAATGGACGAAGTGCCCACAGGGGTGTATGTCATCCGAGTGGAAGAGGCAACAGGAGTTACTTCTTTGCGCTGGGTCAAACAGTAAGTTGTACCGAACCGCCCCCTCAGTTCGCCCGCACAAACACGTGCTTGGGCGGCTCCTTCCCTTGCGCCTTGGCCTGGGCCAGTTCGGCCTGTAGCTGCTTGCTGGTCATGCTGCTGCCGTCGTGGCTCCAGCCCGGAGGGCCGAAGATGTACATGAAC
>JRYE01004374.1_pt1 | contig 31068 bp, 63 predicted proteins | sample 235321 | NCBI WGS metagenome assembly JRYE01 (sample SAMN03074214, study PRJNA261473) | activated sludge metagenome | biome: Common Effluent Treatment Plant; feature: Wastewater; material: Activated sludge; isolation source: activated biomass in a lab-scale reactor treating industrial wastewater at... | reverse complement strand
TCGTTTGGTTCTCACGAATTATCTTTGTAGAAACTTTATGCAAAAAATCCCTTCGTTTGTTTGCTACATCTTCATGTAGCTTAGAGAGTTTCTTTTTGGTTCTTTTACCTTTGTGTTTTGAGTATTTACGTTGTACATATTTTAATTTACTTTGTGCTTTGCGTAAGTATTTAGGGTTTTTAAACACTTCTCCATCAGAGGTTATAGCAAAGTCTTTAATTCCCAAGTCTATTCCAATAGTTGTGTTTTCGGTTATTGGTGCTTTAGTTGGTAATTCTTCTTTTGTATCACAAAGTATAGATACAAAATATTTACCAGTAGGTGTTCTTGATACGGTTGCACTTTTAATTGTTCCTTTAATTTCTCTATGCAAAACAATATTAATCCCCTTATTAAATTTAGGGATAAATAATTTGCCGTTCTCTACAATTACATTTTGCGGAATAGAAAAAGACTGTTTTCCTTTGTTTTTTGATTTAAACTTCGGGAAGCCTGCTCCTTTAAAGAATTTCTTAAAAGCAATATCCATGTTTTGGATGGCTTGTTGTAGGCTTTGTGAGTTCACTTCTTTAAGCCAAGGAAGTTCTTTTTTAAGTTCAGGTAATTGTTTAGCTAAATCAAAAGNNGTTATATAGAAAACGACTGCTGCCAATATGTTTGGCAATAAGCTCTTTTTGTGAGTTATTTGGGTATAATCTATATTTTAATCCTTTAAGCATATATTATTAAATAGTTTAAACTTTTGTAGTTAATGTGTTTACTATTTTGGTACAAATTTCCAACAATTCTTCTTGTGTATAAGCTCTTTTAAACCAATTTGCTCTACTTGTTACCCATTGCACATTAGACAACTCATTTTTACCTTTTCTATATTTAGGTAAAACTGTAAGGCTTTTTACTAAATTCTATTAAGAAAGGAAATTGTGTTAAGTCTAAATAGTTTCCATTTATTTGTTTTAATTTCATATTAAATTCAGTACTTTTAAATTCTTATTTTCAAGATACATTAAAATCAATCTCTCTAATATAAATGCGTGGAAACTATAAAAATCCAAACCTGAAACTTTTTTAAGTTCTTCAGAATTAAGACCTCCTTTATATTGTGCATCAATCATAAACCTATCTTTATTATTTTCCATATAAGCTATAGCAGGAGTGATATAATTATTTACATAATCATTAAACACTTCTATTTTTGTTATATAGAAATTAGAGAAGTTTACATATTTAAGGTTATGCCAATATTTTAATCCCACAGCTTTACAGATTTCTTCTAGTCTCTCTATCAATCCTGGATGTTGCTCTTCACTAAATTGTAAATATTCTCTACCTGTTTTCCAATGTTGAGGACTAAGATTAATAAAATCGTAATGCTGATAATTGTTTTTAAGTAGTAATCTATTTAAAATCTTAGGACTTAATCCTGTTTTTTGAGGGAATTTATGACTAAATACACCTATATAACCTTCTAAATTTGTTAATTTACTGCTAATATCTAATATGGCATTCCACTCAAAAAGATAACTCCTTTGTTCTACAGTCTTTATATGACTGTTATCATAAACTTCAAAATCAGCTTTTTGGTTTTGGTCATAAATAATAGAATGAATTTTTACATCTTTTACTTCTTCTTTCTTTAAACCCATTAAAATATCTACTAAACCTTCTCTTTTTTCTACTACAAAACTATAAGGAGTTTCTTTCATCAAGAACTCCCTCACTTCTTTACCAAATTGTCTGTAGTTTCTATTTTTGATAAAATATTTAATGGCTTCATACCAATCTCCTGATTTATAAATAGGAACAAAACAATTTACGCCTTTATCTAAATATAAATGACTACCAATAACAGGAATTTCTTTACAAGCAGCTTCATAAATTTTTAAATTAGTTCTGGCTTTATTAAAATGTTCTTCTTCTAAAGGAGCTAATATAACATCTACATGATTATACAATTCCATATAATCATCTACACCTCTTAAATCTAATATTTCAAGCTCTACATTTTTATGTATAAAGATATTAATAACATCTTTCCAATATTTATGACTAGGATTAGCAGCTATTACAATTTTAGCCTTTTGTTGAAATTCTGCATCTCCTAATACTTTCTTCATAACATTTCTAAGACTTAAATAATCATAATAATGACTAATACTACCTATAATACCAAATCTTATTTTTTCATCTTCTACTTTATCCTCTAATTTAAATTGACCTTCTTCAAAAGGAATTCTATTAGGAATTAAACTAATTACATCATTATAAGGTAACACTTGAGGAATTAAATACCCATCAGATACAATAACTAAATCTGCTAAAATAAGATGTCTAATTAACAAAGGTTCTTCCATATCAAAAACATACTTCAGGATATGTCTATCTCCTACATTAACACAATCATCTAAATCTATGACATATTTAACATTTTTCTCTTTTAATGCTCTTTCTAAAGAAACACTATCTATAGGACATTTTCTATTTACCCATAGAATATCTATTCCTTCTAACATTTCTTCTTTAAAGCTCTTGCTTTCTTGAAATGTCACCTCTACATTCTTCATTCTACTAAGAGGTTCTTTTATTCTATGTAACCTAGAACCACTTACATTATCCACTAACGCTAAAACTTTTCTAACCATTCTTTAAATTTTGTTTTAAACCATTCTGTATGATACAGAGACAAATATATAACTATTACAGTTACAAACCAAATAAAATATAATTCACCCATATTTTTCTTTTGCTATTTTAATATATTCTAAATGTTTTGCTGTAGGAAAGCCCATTGTTTTTAAACTGTGACAATCCGAACAAACTAATAATATATTTTCTTTAACCAAAGCTAAATCCTTTCTCTTGTTTTTTTCAAGCAAGTGGTCAAAAAATATACTTTTTGCCCCATTCCCTAACCAAATTCCACAACTCTGACAATTGTGCTTTCTTTCTTTCCATATCTCTAAAAAGAACTCTGTTTGATTTTTTGTATATTCCTTTTTTTCTTCTTTCTTTTTTAAGCCCTTTTCAGAATATTTTTTAATAGTTGTTTTAGGAACACAAGACTTACAAAACCCCTTAGAAAATATATAAGTCTCTTTATTACACCCTTTACATAATTTTTTCTTTTGCTTTATCATAAAGTAAATATAATAAAAATCTAAGACATCCAAAATAAATTAAAAACTGACAGAATTTCTTATTTAACCATCCTGCTTTGTATTTTTCTGTATTCCAAAGTGTATACCATTTTATATTTTTAGATATTTCCCAATCATTCTCTGTTTTAGCAAATTCTATTATAGCTTGTTCCCATCGGCTTCTAAAATAAAAGTAATATCCTAAAAAATAACCCTCTGATTGTATTGGACAATTTCCAGAAGGTTTATACTTCCAATTAATTACTTTCATCCTCTATAATTTTTTAAACTGTAACAAACTGTCTTAAATCCTTTTAATATACTATCTTTTTGTATAGATACAAATAATTGTTCTTCTAAATTCTTAGGTTCAAACATTAATTCACTACTTATGCAAAAATATTTATCATCTAATTTTCCATATCCTCCTTTATTAATAGAACTAAAGAGGTTAAATAACCTCTCTAGTCTATTGTTGTCATTATGTATTATTCTAAGCATTTCCTTCTAATATTTGCCTTTCTTTTTCTAAATTTCTGTTTAAAGCAGCTTCTTCTGTAAATTTATCAGGAAATCTTGCTTTTAGTTTAGCTATATTTCTATCTAATCCTTCAAATAAATCTATATCATTAAAATCACAATCATTTTGAAGTTCGCATAAAATACCTTTTATAGCATCTTTTTCTTTAAATTCATTTAAAGGTTTATTATAAGCTATATATTTTTTTATATAATCTTGTAATTTACTTAGTTTTATTTCACCTATGGCACAATTTTCTTCCCAATCTTCTTGAGTGAAGTCAAATCTATCATTATAAAGTTCTTGTAAATCAAAACCCCGAAATGTACAGTAATTAGCTATATACCACATTTGGTCTGACATTTCTTCCATTTGATTTATAGCATCTTTTTCAACAATTGCTTTCATTAATTCCTCATGTTCTGAATAAATTCCTAAAACCATGTGAGCTAAATCTAATTTATCACTTCCTAATGATGGGCATGTTCTTTTTGCTTCGTTTTGATAACTTTTTAAATCCATGCTATTTATTTTTATTTTCTATTTCTAAAATCATCATTAAACAACATGCTGCATGACTTATATGAGAATAATTTGATTCTTTATCATTTAATTCTCCTTTCTTCCATGAATTAAGGTGTCTTAAACAAGCCCCATATAATCTATTTAAATCTAATCCATTACCTTTAAGATAATTAAAATCTTCATATTTTTCTGCTCCATGCGTAAAAACTTTAGCTATTTCTTCTAAAGCATTAGGAGGAAGTAATTCCATTCTTATTTTTCCTTTGTCATGTTTTACAGCCTGTTCCCTTTCTTCCATTTCTCTATTATGTTTCGCACAGAAGGTTTCTTGATTTATAGAAATATAACTTCCAGTTTGTACTCCTACAGCTTTATTCTCAAAATCTAACCTTTTTTCAGGATTTTCATAATTTTTATTCATATCTTAATATTTCTTCTGATTCAATAAGTTTACTCTCTATTTCCATTTGTTCAGGATTTTCTATTGTAATATCATTTTCTTTAAGCCATAGTTTAAATCTTGTTACACCTAAATTAGTTTTCTTTATAGAATGATACACATTACTTAAATATGTAGGTGTTGTAGACTCAGTAGCTTCTTTTAAGCAATCCCCATATTTAATTTTTCTACCATGTATTTCTATATCTACATCCATTTTAGAATATTTACTCTGTTTAAAGAAGTTATAGATTATAGCTTTATTGTCTTTTAATTCCACAACATAACAATGTATATTTTCATCTATACTATAATACCTCTTAAATTTACTATGATTTGTAAGATTGTAATGTAATAAATCTCTTTCATCTTGAGTGTGTCCGTTAAAATGTCTGTATTGTATAGCATAAATAACTTCATTATCAGCTATTTTTTGTCTACTATCCCCAATATAGATATTAACTTTACCTAATTTTCTACCTAATGTAGCTATTTCTGTATTAAGGTCTAATAATGTATATAAATACCAATAACTCCTATTATGCCCTTCATACTTCTTACAAAAATTAATCTCTTTCTCTGTCACTATCATCTATATCCTCCTCTTTAGGTTCTTCAATATCCAAAATAGAATAATCTATCTCTGGAAACTCTTCATAATCATCATATATAATTATTCTCATAGTACAAAAATACCATTACTTAGGTTAAATTGATATTTCTCTTTTAATTTTAACAATCTTTCATCATTTTTTAACTCTTCTTTATGGACATAAACTATGTTATATCTCTCATCAAATGTTACTTCTAATGTGTCAAATGTTTCTTTTATTTCTTTAGATAATTGCATAGCTTGTTGATTATACATATCCATACTTATGTTCATAATTTTAAAATATATATCCAATAGATATTTTTAATTATTTAATTCTTATTAACTCTATTTCCCAACTATCTTGTAATTTCATAACTACACTTCCAAAAGCAGGAGATTTTCCTTTTTTACCTAATCCACTTTCAAAATTTATTCTTCCATTAGGTATATATAATTTACCCCCACTTACAGATTCATGAAATCTTTTAGTTGTAATAAACTCTATAGGAAACAAAATAAATATTTCATTTTTAGCTATTTGATATGTTTCCCATGCTTTTTTGAGAAACTCATGTTTTTTAGTAAAAAGGGGGTTTATCCAAATTCTACTGTATTTTGTCCAATCTGTTAATAAACCATTAGTTTCTATTGTATCAAAATTCGATAATTCAAATTCTGCTGCTTTTTCTTTAGTAGTAGCAGGGTCATAATCAAATTTACCAAATCTTTCTACAAAATCTTTTGGTGTATAATATTCATTGTCTTTTGTAAATTCTACGTTTGCTTTTGCCATATATGCTTGTTGTCCTGCCATTTTAAAATATATATCTTATTGGAATATCCAATTCTTGTTTAATTAATTCTTTAAATTCTCCTATCCATTTAGCTTTTATTGTTTTAGTTTTTTGATATTTAATTTCCATTAACAAGGATAAATTTTATAATTATTTTCTTTACAAAATTCCCTAAATCTCTGTAATCCTTTTTCTTTTGCTTCTATTACATAATCCCAAACATCATCCATAAACTCTTCTTTACCATACATTGTATCACAATACATCATTTTTTCATAATCATATCCTTTCATTAAAGCATATGAAGCTGCTTTTACTTTTTCTTCTGTTGTCATGTTTTTTTGTTTTAAATTTAAAAAAGAATAACTATTATACTATCCTTTTTGTTTTTCTAATTTTTCTAATTCATTCCAAATATAATTTCTTAAATTTATAGCTAAATCTTTGTTACCTTTTTCTCCGTTATCAAAATTCTCTCTTACAAAATCTGCTATAATTATCCATAATTGGTCTTTATTAATATTTACTTTCATTCTATTTTACCTTGTGTTAATGTTTCTATATTAAAATGTTCATCAAATTCTTCTAAAAGTATATCTTCTTTAACTAATTTTATATAAGTGTTTAAAATTTCAGGGCTTGATTCTAATAAAGATGTAGAATTAGTTTTAAACCAATCATTATATAACTCATTAGCTTTTTTAATAGCTTGTTGTTCTAATTTTTGTTTAAATTGTAATATTAATTCTTGTAATTCTTTTGTTTTATCATTTGCAAAACCATCCATTATATAATTTATATCCCAATATACACCAGATTTAAGATTTTTAATTTCATCTTCTGTATTAAATCCTTTTTCTTTTAACCATTCTTTTGCATTCATATTATTTTAAATTAAAATGTTCTCTATACACTTCTAATAATGTATGTAATTTCTGTCTTACACCTAAATAATTATCATCATTATTTAACTCTTGTTGTAGAATTAATTCAAATTCTTTTATTTTTTGTTCTAATGACATAAGTTATTCAGGAGTTGATTCTTCTAATTTAGGAGAATTTAGTTTAGCTAATACTTGAGATTTGATTTCTTCATAAAATTCGGGGTTATCTTTAATTAGTTGAGGAAATTCATCTGTTACATATTCAGTTCCCTTGTAGGTAGTTTTTTTACCCCAAACTTTTAAAACTTCATATTCATTAGCTATTTCTATTAGTTCTGATACTTTATCAATACCTTCTGAATAAATAATATTAAAAGATGCACTTAAAAATGGAGGCGACATTTTATTTTTCAAAACTTTTACAGTAGTTTTATTTCCTAATTTAGTATCACCTTCCATTACAGAATTAGCATTTGTTGTACTTCTTTTAACTTCTAAACGAATATGACTAAAAAAACGAATAGAATTTCCTCCTTGCGTAACTTCATTTGATCCGTAAATTATACCAATAGCTTGTCTTAATTGTCCAATTAGTATAAAAAGGCAGTTATACTTTTTAGATAAAAAATTAATTTTATCCATTACTTGTCCCATCATTCTGCTATGTAAACCTATAGCACTTTCACCAATTTCCCCATCAACTACAATTTTACGAGGTTTTAACGAATTATAACTATCAATCACACAAACATTTATTTCTCCAGAACTTATAAGTCTTTCCATTTTATTATAAGCACCTTCTCCACAACTTTCATCTAATTGTACTAGATACAAATCATCTAAATTAATACCTATGTTAGGATTAGACGCATACTCTTTACTCAATGAATTTTCTCCATCTATTAACAGGCACTTTAATCCTTTTTTTTGAGCATTAGCTATAATATGTTGCGTAAGTGTACTTTTTCCACTTGACTCCCAGCCTATGATTTCTACAATTTTACCAAGAGGTAAACCTTTGATTCCCAATGCAATATCAAGCCCTAATGAGCCAGTAGGTATCACATCTGTATAATCTTCTACAGCACTGCCATGTATTACAGAACCTTTCCCATATTCTTTTTCAAGTTCTTTTGTAATCTCTGCAAGTGTTTTTTTAACTTCTTTTTCTTTAGCCATTTTATTGTTTTAATTTTTAATTACTAAATATAAAATTTTTTATTTTATTTTTTATAACATCTAAGTCTATTAATTCACTTTCCCAAATATATAATACTTTAAAACCATTTAACTCTAACCACTCTTTTTTAAACATATCATTATAATAAGTAGCCCACTGATAGTTGTCTAAATCTTCATATTTGTAAATTAAAGGATTTCCATGCCAATAATCACCATTTACTTCAATAACTTTTTTATCAATTAGGAAATCAACTCTAAATCTTCTGCAAAGATACTTTTCTCTTTCAAAATTTATACTTAATTCTTGTAAAATATTTCTTATAATAGCTTCAATTCTTGTTTCTTTTTTATCAATACCATATTCATTAGTTATATTGTAAAATTTTCTAAGTCTTACTTGAGTTTTTTCACCTATATTCCACTTATTTTGAACAAAGTTTATATTAAAATAATATAAATCTTGTAATAATTGCTTAAATTCATTAGGTTTTAAATTTTGAACTTTCCAATCTAATTGACCTTTAAAAAAATTAAAACTATTCCACCATTCAGGATTATCTCTTATGTAATTATTTAATGCCTTATAACTTTTATCAGTTATACCTGCTACTTTAAATAATATTTTTTTATCTTTTACATAACCTATACTTAAAATTTCTTCTAATTTTAAAATATCTTCCTCAGTTAAATGTACTTTATTAGCTTTACTAATATTTTCCCACCTTCTTTCTAAAATTTCTATTGGAGTATCTTGGTAATATTTCAAAGTCCTTTCTTTTATTACCTTAGTTTGCTCCTTTGTTCTTGGTACAGAAATTTTATATCCACTTTTCTTTGGTTTCCTTCCTTTTACAGAGCAAGTTCTTCCGCAGAAAATACGATTATTAGTAGGGTAACTTTCAAAAATTTTTTTACAAACAGGACAAATTTTTTCTATCTTTGTGCTTAAATAATTAGATTTTCTGTATTTTGAAGCACATTGATTTGAACAGAATTTTTGTTTTTTGTAGTGAGCTTTAAAATGTTTATTACAAATTTCACAATTTTTAAATAATTTACTCATGTTAAATAAAAAATCCCTCAAAATCAAGTTGCTTATGTATTACAAACCTTAGAGAAGGAATACACTTGATAATGAGGGATAAAAAGTTTTTATTAATCATATTGTAATACATAAGCATCACAATAATAATTAATCTTTTTTATATTTCCAAATCTCTAATCAAATTTTGTTATTTTAACATCTAAGAAGAGGATTGTTATCAAAATTTGGGTTAAGATTGTGGATAGCATTTAATTCTTGTTGATGTTTTTTATTACCCATACTTGGGTCAATTTCGTGTTTAAAAACCAAATTTAAGTGTTTTTTAATCATTTCTACTTCATTTGGCATTATTTGTGTTGGTTTTGATATTTCAAAATATCCTTGTAACCAAAAAGCAAAATCTCTTGATGTCATTATTTATTGTTTTAATTTTTCTAATTCTTCTTCAATACATTCAGAAAGACATGTCCCTCCATTATAAAATTTCATAATAAAAGAATATGTACCATCTTTATTATCTTTTAATTCGTAAATATCATCGTAAGGTTCTTTTTCTTCATGGTCAAAAATCTCCCAAATTTCACCTTTTACTATGAAATATTTCTCATTAAATTCATCCCTAAAAGCATCTTCCCAATCATTATCATAGCTTCTAAGTTCTATTATTCCTTTTTCTGCCAACTTTTTTTTGTAAAAATCTTCTAATGATTGATTTTCTTTAAGTTGTACTTTTCTTAATTTTCCAAAATGCAGTTCTGTATCACTCATGTTTATTGTTTTTTATTTACATACAAATATAAGAAATATTATGCAAAAAGTAGCAATAAACACTACCTTTTGCAAAAATTTAGTATTCACATTTTAATTCTTTTAATTCATTATCTATTTTATCTATCATTTTGGAATTCTTTTAACTGTAATTTCTAAATATTCTGTTTTTGGATTAAAATCAAGTCTCCTTGATTCAGAGTTTGAATATTTTAATGTAGCTATCTCTTCATCTCCTACAAGATTTCTAAGAAGTTCTTCTTCCCAATGTTCTGTTATTATGTGTTTAATTTTTTCCATTTTTCTATCTGTTTTTGAAAATATTCTATAGAATATCTACCATCTCCTCCAAATGTATAATTATCTGAAATATATTGAATTGTTTTACCCCACATTACATTTTGTAAAAATTGTAATTTATTAAATTCTGCTTCAGATGTTATTTCATCAAATTTTCCTGTTCTTGCATCTAAAAATAAATATGTCATATTTCTACTTCTTTTAACCAAAGAATTTCTTTTGCTAAATTAAACATTTCTGTTGCTTTTTCTACGTTAGGAGTTCTTTGTATTTTGTTTTTAACTTTGATTTTATCACTCCAACACCATAAATATGTCTCAAAGGATTGTTTTTCGTATTCTTCTATTGTCATATCTTTATGAAATTGCTCTTCAAACTTTTTAATTCCATATTGCGGTGTAAAATTAGCAAAATCACCATGCTCCCCTATGTTAAGCTTTTTATACTTTTCCCATAAAGCATCTTTTTCACTTTGTATACGCCATTTGTTACGTTGGTAATTGTACATTATTGCGGAATCTATTTCAAGAAGGTCATGGTCGCAATAAGCTACAATGCAATTTTCCTTTAATTTCCAAGCAAATGTAGCACATGCATCTTCAGCTTCATACCCTTTTACAGGAATAGCATTAAATGTGTTTATTAAATAAGTGTATAGATTATTACACAGTGGATGTTTTTCTTTTCTATTAGACTTATATTCTTTATATAGAGATTTACGATAATTATTATCTCCTCTTATAAATACATATATTTTTTCTAATGTGAAGTGAGTTTCTATCTTATTAAAAATTCCTAAAACCATTTCATGTAGTTTTCCTTCTAAATATGGTAAATCTTCTTCTATTAACTCTTTAGGACTACCATCTTCATTTTTTTCTACTAATGTCCAATATATTAATGAATCAAAGTCACATACTAATATTTTTTGAGTTTTTTTAACAATTATAGGTAATAAATCTTTTATACCATCATCCCATACTTCTTCTGTATATTCTTTTTCTGTATTATAGTTTAATCTATTCATAATCAGTTAATTATAATACAATTTGGTTTAAAATCTAAAATTTTATCATTTTCATCATACTCAAAATTAGATTCAAGATAGTGTTCTTCTAAATCTTCTACTATAAACTCGCTTGGTTGATTAATTACTTTATGGTATGAATTACCTTCATCATCTGCACTGTAAATACAAACAAGTTCCCCTCCCCATAGCCTAAATCTTTTAATTTGAGCAATTCTTCTATTAATTTATTTACTGTTATCATTTTTCTTCTAAAAGTTTATTTTGTAAATATTTTTCTATTTTATTATAGTCTAAAAAACATTCTGCTTTATCTCCTTTAAATGTTATTAATGGACTATAAATATTTATTTGTTTTTTAATTTCTTTTTCTAAATCCCAAATATACCCTAAATTAGTGGATTTTATTTTTTTTTTCAAAATGTTTGTTAATTTTTTAACAAATTAGAAATTTCTGTATGTAAATTTTGAATTTTTTCAGAATAACTTTTATAAAATACCCCTTCCTCTGATATTTCACTTTCCCATAATATAAATTGAAAATACTTTGGTAATAATTTTTCTACTATTTCTGTAGCTAATTCTTCTTTATTCATTTTCTATTTCTTTTAAAAATTTACAAGCTTTATTATAAGAAGATGTTTCATTAGGTTTATAATTTTCATTCCAATCTTCTAAAACTTCTTTAAGTAATTCAATAGCTTTAGGATAATTATTAGCAGATTCTATAATATAATCAACATCTACATTTGAATAATAGCCACCTGTAACTAAAAAACAATCTCCATTTTTATCGTATAAACCTGCTGTATTATCTTTAATTACTTTCCAAGGTAATTCACTATAAGGTTCTTTCATTTTCTTTTGTTTTATTATTATCTAAATACTCTTGTAAAGTTTTAATTTTATGTTTAGTTTTTCTTTGACTCCCATTTTTAGTTGTTAAATATACTTTAGGGGTAAAAGTTTTTTCAAATAATTCAACATTTTTTATTGTTTGAACAAAAATTTGATACTTATCCCAAACCCATTTAATATTTAAAACAGATAACCTTGTCATATTTTGAAAATCAAATGGAGGTTTACATTCTATAAAACTCATATTTTTTGAGTTAATTAAAAAGGGTTTCTCCCATTTTTCTCCAAATTTATTTACAAAATGTTTAATCCCTGTGTCTGACCATTCAATAGTAAAATCCCAATTATAACTATGACCCATTAAAACATTTTGTCTACAAGGTTTAGATTTAGTTTTAAGTTGAGTAACATAATTATTTGATAAAGAATTACTTAATAACACACTATCTCCTCTTTTATAATCTATAATATAGTCATTTTGTTTAAGTTCTTCCATCCACATTATAAAATGTATTTCTCCATCACTATCTACAGGAAAACCTAAATATTCTTTTTGTTTCTTTTTTACTTTAGAAACTCTTGGTTTAGTAGGTTTCTTTTTTTCCTTTTTTTGCTTCATATTATTCAGTTATGTACTTCCATTCAAATTTTCTATAAATTTTAGTTTTTAATCTTCCTTTACATATTTGATTTACTCTTGACGTAGAGTATCCATCTTTTTTAATAGATTCATAATTAGGATAAAGTTTTACAATTTTCCCATCTAATATTTTAGCTATGCTTTTATAAGGTTTAGGTTTTTTAACTTCAACCTTTTTATATTGAGTTAAACCTCTAAGTTTTTGTAAAGAATGATAATATTGATTATTGCTAATAGATTTTTTTCTATGTTTTTTAAAATTACCAGATAATATATCGTCTATAACAATTAAATCATTTTTGTTATTTACTCTACTGTATATCAAGTCTAGTTTTTGATTATCAATAATATCTTTATTAAAATCATAATCTTCTTCAAAACAAGTATATAATTCGTCTAATATTTCATCATAGCAAGTATTTCTAATTTGTCGCTTGTTTACAAATACTGTATAAAAGCAACTTCTCATTACAAAAAATGAATATTCTTTTAAAGTGTCTACTTTTAATTTACCTCTGTTGTGCAAAAGTTCTTCTATTGTAAGAGAAATTAATTCTTCAACATTTTCAAACCCCCATGCAGATGTAGAAATAAAATAATGAGCTTTTTTCTTAAGCCAATTTTTATTTTTCTTATACCATTCACCTAATTCATTTAACTCCATATTTTTAATTTTTTAACAAACTCATCTTAATTCTTCTGTTTCCATTTGTATATTAAATCTTTTATAATTTCTTCTGAATTTTCTTTAAATTCACTATTAATCCAATTTTTTAAATCCACCCATTTCCCTATTTTCCATTTATCACCTATTTTCAAAATATATATATTTACTTTCACCATAATAAAAATTAAAGAGACCACAAAGATATATTTAATATCTTAATGGTCTCTATTTAAAATTGTTAATCTTCTGTAATTAGACTTCCATAACTACTTTCTAAAGCCACTTGTTCTGCAATATCTGTACAATAATCATCATCATTAAGTTTTTCAGGAGTTTCTGAAAAATCCAATTCTGCTAATATTTTACTATCATACCAAACAATTAACTTTTCCTTTACAGTATTTGTAAGATAGCTTACTTTTTCTAAAAATTCTTGTTCACTCATATATTTACAATCCTGTTTTTAAGCATATTACTAATATTTTCTACATCTTTAAGACTTACCTCACTCATAGCTGTAGAAACACTTGTAGATTCTAAAGATTTAGTTCTAAGAGCTTCTTGTAATTGTTCTAATGATTCATTATGATATAATTCGTCAAAATTTACTAAATCTTGATTATCAATATCTTCATAATTACCATTTTCATCTTGAGTTGTTACAGCAGCTATAAACATTTGTTTTACTCCTATTTTTCCACTACATCCACTATCCATTTTATAAATATGTTGTGGTGAAACTAAGCAACATACAGGAGTATTACCAAATCCGTTGTAATTAAAAACTTTTCCATCTGCTACATGTAAAGCTCCCCCACATGAACCGTTTTTATTTAAATTAATATCTTGCTCTCTAATTTTGTATGTAGCTCCAATCCTTATGTCATAAGTTTTAGTATAATCATCTGTATATCTGTTTTCTTTTAATTTGGACAGATTGTTATATAATTCTGCAAGATTACCAATTTCCTCCCAACTACTATGATTTTCGTAATTATTAAATGGTTTACCAACTTCATGTAAAGAATATTGACTTTCTCCAAAAAATTGACCTTCTACTACATAATAATTTTTAGGAGATTTTTTCCAAGACTTTGCTTTTAAATATTGCTTACTTACAAATTCCACTAAATCCTTATTTTTACTACCTGTAGCTACAATTCTACGATACATAATCATATTACCTGTATTTGTAAGTTTAATATCAAATTTTCTTACAAATTCTAAAGCATGTTCCCTACTTTCTTTTAGAGGGTTAAGTAATAATTTTAAAGTAAATGCTTTAAGCGACTCAAAATTTTCATTAAGTTCTTGTGTAATTCAATTAATGCTGTATAACCCTCTTCTTCATATTCCTTTCTTTTTTGTAGTATTTCAACAAATCTCGCAACAATCAATGGAGGAATTTCTACAGACCTAATATTTTTAAAAAATACACTATTTCCAATTACTTCAAAATCATCTACTCCTTCAAATATTCCGAGAAAAGGTTTTACAATTTCTTTTTCTTCTTTTTCTATATCAAAGTCACTTCCTTTACTTTCTACTTTTTCAGGAGTAAGCAATCTGATTATTTCTCTTGTATCTGCTGTTTTTAATAGTTCTACAACATCTTTTTCTACTTCTCCAGAAAAAGTATCATTATTACAATCTATTACTGTGACAGATTTCGTTGACACATTATAGATTACGCGATTTTTATATACTGGTTCTACTGTAACACTATCTTCTTTTTTATCAGAGGTTAATTCTTCTAATTTTTGCTCTATTTTGTTTAATTTTTCTTTTAATTCTTTATTATTTATTAAATAATTTAACGCTTTTTGAAATATTGACATATTGTTTTTTTTAATTTGTTTTAATAATAAATTTGACCAGCTTCTTTAATTTTATGAAGATAATTTTCAGCTTTTTCTTTTAATTTTAAATTTTCTAATTCGTTAAATTCTGCTGAAAATGATACAGCTTTTCCTTCAAAAGTCCAAATTTTAATATGTGTTCTTTCTAGATAAATATATCCACTTATAGTTCTATCAGGATTTGTAAATTGAGTGCTTTTGCAAACTGTTTCTACATTTTTTATATTAGAAGCCCACCAATAATTTCCATCTGATGTTTTAATTATAACTTTTGAAGCTTTTTTAGGTATAATTACATAACCTAATACTTCATAATCATCATTTTTAGGTAAAGTTCCAATATACTGTAATTGATTAATTATAGATTTAGATAGTTTACACTTTTTTATTATTACGTCCATATTTTTAATTTAAGAACAAAGCTACCACTTTTACATGATAGCTTTGTTATGAGGTTTGTTAATTATAAATTTTTTAAATCTGTATAATTTTTTCCAAACAAATACTCAGCAGAGCCATTTTTACTCCAATATGGAATAAATTGTCTTTTTCCTTCTTTAGCTTCATAATCTATTTCAGATTTAACAGTAGTTCCTACGACATCTTTAATTCTTTCTGAATATATCCAATATTTTTTTTCTGGAAATTTAAAAATTATTCCAAACATAGGTATTGGGAAAAAATACAACCATTTCTTTTTACTATCCCAAAAAAATCCTACCCATAAATCATACCATGCAAATAAAAAACTAAACCACCAAACTAATTTTATTTCTTTCATACTATTTCTAATTGTTCTTCTAAAATTGTTTCTTCTTCTTCCACTATAGCTAAAGATTCTTTAGGTTTTACAACTATTTCTAAATCTTCATGTAGTTTTCTATAGTTTTGCTGATGAAAAAGTATTTGGTTAATAAGCGATTTCACTTTAGCTGTTTCTTCTTCATTCCAATGTGAAGGAGATTGTAGAAGTGTAATAAATTCATATTTCTGTAATGAATTTTTAACATTTTGATATTCTGTCCAAAATTCATAATCGTAAAGATTATATACTTTAGCTACTTCTACCATTTGCTCTAATAACTCATTATCTCTTACATATTTTCCATTTTTAGATACATAGCTTTTTAGTAGTTGCATATCATTATATAATGGTTTTAGACAGTTTTGAATAATTTCTAAATCTTTTCTTTCAAATATGTTATCGTATTTTTCTACTTCTTTTTCAAACAGAAATGAAGTCATTAATCGTTTAAATGGTTTACTTTTTTCCATAAATTGTTTAAATGTTACAAAATTGTGAATGTTTTCTATTTTTTTACCTTCATTTTTACCTACAATGGCTATTCTCCATTTGCTTTGAAGATTTCTTAAATTAAGGGCTTTTTCTTTTTCTTCTTCTGTAAATAAAATTGTTAAATACTTGTTTTTATGCAATTCTTGTATTTTATAAGTGTTTTTATCAAACTTAAATCCACTACCTACAGATTTAGGAATACAATAGCTAATTGTTACTTCTCCTTCTTTCTTATTGAGAGTTTTGTAATTTCCAGAAGAATACCCCTTAGCTCTATTTAGTTTTTGTTCTTCTTTGTGTTTTAATAACCAATCTTGATATTCTTTAGTATTTTCTGTATCTATTTCATTGATAATTAATGATTTGAACTGATTTTCGACAAATTGCCACTCTTGAATAAGTGGTCTAAATTTAGATTTATCAACTCTACCATTTTTATCGAGATTTGATGAAAGATTGAGTAAATACATATAATCGTAATCTCTTTTTAGATTATAATTTCTGTTTCCCAATTTTCTTGTATGAACTTTCTTTAAAAATATCAAATTTCTATTACCATGTTTTTCAAGAAGATACTTTTTAACCAATCCTGTAGGAACTTTTTCTACTTCTATGTGCTTTATCCCATCAAGAATTTTTATCCAAGAATGTCTCCTTTTAATATGTTTTGTTCTCCAAGTAGTGTTTTCTAAATGAACAACAGTTTCATATTCATCAAGTAGTTCATTTCTTTTTTTGTAATAAAACGTTGGAGATTCTATAGATATTCCTTTGATTTTTAGCTCTTTAGGTTTTACAGAAGAATATTGCAATAAACTATTTATAACGAATTCCTTATCGGCAAGTTTTACAATTTTTGTATCATTATCAATATCTTTAAACACTTTTAATAATTCTTGTTCTTCTGGAACAGATTCATTATATTTGTTTACAAACCATGTAGCTACCTTTTTAATTTTTTCTAAAATTAGTTCTTTTGTTTCACTGGTATAAATTAAAGATTCTCTGTTAAATATAGGGCATACTTTTTCCTCTAAGTTTATTTTTATAGCTATTGGTAAGTGTATTTTAGGAATTTTTATAGATGACCATTCTATAGGATAATTTACCCCGCCAAAAGATATATACATTTCAGAATTTGGATAAATTTCTGACCATTCAAACAATTCATTTGTAAATACTTTTGCACTAGAGTAGTCAAAGTTATCGCCTTCTATTTTAATATACGCATTTGGGAAATGAGCTAATTGTTCCTTTACTCCCTCTTTAAATTGATTAAAATCCCATCTACTTACAGCAACTTTTACAGTAACCCCATCCTCTTCAATAGTATCTTTTTCATAAATTTTAGTGCATTCTGGTCTTGTTTCTCCTTTGTATATTAGAAATTTTAGCTCTTTTCCATTTTTTCTAATAATTGTTTCAAAATTATCTGTGTAGGCTAATGGACTTTTAAAACCTGCACCCATAGCACCAATCATTGTATTAGAGTTTCTTTTAGAAGATTCTCCAATATTCATACAATATTTGTAGAATTCTTCTTCATTCATCCCAATACCTTTGTCAGAAACTTCAAAAACATAACTCCCTGTTTCGTTTTTATATAAACTTACAAAAACAGGGTCATTTGGTTTATTAGCTGCAATATTTCCGTCATGGCTATTACAAAAAACTTCGCGTATTAAACTAGGTATAGGTCGCTTGTATCCATTTTCTGTCAGAAGCCTTATTATGTGATCTTGCACCTCTTCTGATGCAGATATTTGCATTTTTGTTGAATTTTCAATACCTTCTTTTTCAACATTTCTTTGTATTTGCCCTATTATCATTGTTCTACAAATTTTTTTAATTTAGTTAATGTTTCTTCTGGTTCTTCATAAAAACCATTATTGTTATTATAATAAATACTTTCAAATATATTCAATGCTTGTTTAAATCTTATTTGAGGATATTTTTCAAAATATTGAATAAGAAGTTTACAACATTCTATACTATTTTTACCTCTTTCTTCATCAAATTTTTTATTTGCTTTAAAGAGATTAAATTTTGTTTTTTCATTCATGTTAAAATATTTGTTCTTTTTTAATTTCTTCCCTTTTTACAAGATAAATATCTCTTCCGTTTAAATCTATATTAACCTTTTTGTTATGTTTGGAAACATCTTGTTCAAATATATATTGTTTGCAAGTTCTTATGACATTTGTTGATGATTTATAATCAAAAACATCTTGTCTTAAAGAACATCTGACAGATTTATATTTTTTTCCTACGACTTCATAACTTCTGCCATAGGGTTTACTTTCGTCATATTTCATTTCCCATAAATCTCTATTTCCTAATATAGGAGTAGATAATACTTTAAGATATTTCAATTTTGAATTTGCAGAAATAATGATTTCATCGCCCTCTAATAATTCTTCTATTTTAACTAATTTCATTTTAATAATGTTAAACAATGTTCATATATTTTTACTAAGTTTTCATATTTATCAACTAAACATCCAATTTGTATTTCGTCAATATAAGATGATTCTGTTCCTCTTTCAATTGTAGGTATGTGTTTTTGAGCATCTAATTCTCCTTTTAAAGTGAACCCTCTTGTAAAAACTTTTCCAAAAGGCAATCTTTTTAAAGGGTTTTCTAAAATATTAAATATTCCATAATTAGCTCCAGTTTCTCCTTTACAAGTTACTTCTACAAATTTAAGTGGTCTTTCTCTACTATTAGGGATTACTTTAAAACTAACTTCATGCCCACCAAATGTAAATTTAGGTTTAGACTTTTCAATACCATTCAAATCTAAATACCAATTTTTAGAGTTAATTCTTAATTGTCCATCTAAAATTATATCAAATCTATCAATTGGGTGTTGATTGTCACATTCTTTTCCTGTAGGATTACAAATATCTCCGATAGTATATACATTACCTGTTTTTAAATCTTTAACAGAATGTATTTTATATCCCCCTTGAAACATAATATTTTCAGGACTAGTTCCTATATTTTCTGGGGAATGCATTGTAAATAAACCATTGATATTACTTTTATAAGCAATGCCTTGTNNTTCCTATAAAACTCAATATCTCATAATCTTTAACTTCTTCTACTTTTTCAGCCCATTTTCCATTAGAATAAAGAATAATTCCAGATTTAGCGTATTCATCAGTTTCAGGATAATAATCATCATTTTCTTGAACTATTGTATGTAATAAAAGTTCTGAATTTGATTGAATACCTTTTACTTTAGCACCTTTAACTAATCCTTTTTTTTTTAGCTATAGTTCTTAAATGTTCTAATATTTCTTGAGAAGTAGCTTTTTTAAGTAATTGCTTAAAAGGTTTTAATCCTCCTTCTAATATACAATAAGAATGGCTTGTCCACTCTTTTATTTTAGAAGTAAAAAATCTTTTATTAACTTCTGACCAAAAAGTTATCCAATCTCCTACTTTAAATTTTTCTACAGGTTTATACCATTTATTTTAATACCATGTCCAATCTGTCATTGGGATTGAAGCATTTGTTTCTTCAAATTCTTGATTGTTAATTGTTATTTTGTTCATGAAAATAATTGTTTATTTTGTTTATTAATTACTTTTTCTTTCGGGGAATCTCCTAATTTAATCCACTGCCCATCCCACAGAATACCATTTAAGTATATTTTATGGTTTACTTGTTGTATTCTTGCACCAAGTAGAGATAATCTATCTCTTGTAGTTGCAGAACAAATATGTCCTTTTTTATCTACATATCCTCCATTAGATATAAATATTCCATCTGTTCCCTTTTTAGCTATACAGTTACCAAATAAATATAAATTATTTCCATCTGTTTCTGTATTTCTAATTTTTTTAGGTTTTCCTTTTAGGAAAGCATTTATTACAGGTTGTATATAACTCATAATTTAATCATTTTCTATTTTTAAAATACATAATTCTTCTAAATAATACCAAATACTATCATTTCTATAAAAAGTACCTCTATTCATACTTTCTCTTAAAATGTTACATTCTTTAGAAAGTATTCCATCACACCAATCAATAAAATCATACAGCTCTCCTTTATATATACTTACTTTTTCAATATAAAATTCAGAAGGACTTCCAGGAAGACCCGTTCCATCTGGATAATATCTTACTTCCTTTTCAGCAGGTGTATACACACCATCTATTTGTAAAATTAAATCTTTTTCTAATGTTATTTTAACTGTCATTGTTTATCTTTATTTACATTATCCCAAATACACTCTTGCCAACTTTCAATGTCTTTTACATTTTGATAAACTTCTATTGTAGGTTGATTATAGTTTTCAGAAGGAGTGATATATTCTTCTGTATCATCAATTTGCTCAAATTCATCAAATCCTAATTCAGGGTCATCACATAATTCGGAAGGTAAATACCCTTGTTCTAATTTTTCTATTATTTTAGATATGTCTGTTCCTTCTTTAAAATATAGACGTGACCATGCGGTGTGTTTATAATCCAGATAATTCCTCATATAGTTTTATGAAATTGTTTTAAAATTTGTTTTTCTATTGCTTCATTATTTTTTCATACAAATTTCCATTTAAATCCCCCTGATGTTTTTGTTTTTTTATTTAAACAATTAGTAATTCCAAATCTACTTAAATTTAAGATTTTGCTAGCATCCAAAGTAGAGTCAAATTTTTTTATTATATTTTCTTCTAAATCCATTTGATATATAGGTTTTTTAAAAAATTCACTAATCTTATTTTTTGATAATTCTTTCATTTTATAGCCGTTTTTCTTTTTTGTTTCAATTCCCTTTTTTATACTTTCTTTACTTCTTTTTTTACCCGTTTGAGATTTTGACATTTTTTGTTTAGTTTCATTTGAAATTATTCTGTTTTTATGGATTTTGGAAAGTTTTTCTTTTGTTTCTTTTGCACAAGATATTACTCCAAATGGACTTGTAGGTTCTATATTATAACCATAATTTTCATTATGAGAATTTAACATGTTACACCACCAATTTTCCATAGAACAAAGAAATTCAGGTTCATATTCTTCAAGTATTTCAAAACTAAAATTACTTTCTCCGTATTTGTTCCATGCGTTTTGGAGATGTGTGTTTTTATGTTTATTATTTTTTAATAAACTTTTATGAACCACTTTTCTTTTAGACCATTTTATAGTTCTCCCAATATAAATTTTATTATCTATTAAGCAGGTAATAGTATAAATACAAGAAATTTCCATAAACAAAAAAAGTCCTCAAAATCAGGTGCTTATGTCTTATACAAATTGTATAAAACCCTGATAATGAGGACTATTAGTTTAAATAATTTTACTGTATAAGACATAAGCAATACANNGTATTAGATAATTCATTTATTTCATCATCTTTATCTGATAAATCTGAATAATAAGTATTCTCTAAATCATTTATGTAATCATAAATTTTTTCTAAACTTTCTTTAAATGTTCTCATTGTTTAATTTTGTTATTGTGTCTAAATAAACTATTTCATTATTAATTACTATATATTCTCTGTTAGAATTTTCTCTATCTGTCCACACTTCTACATAACCAACTAACAAATCTTTTTTGTATAAATCTATTAATTCTTGTTTTGTGTCATAATAAGACAATTCTGATAAATCTTTGTAATCTAATTGAAACTCTTCTGATTCTTGGATATATTCTTCAGAAATTAAACTTTGGATTTCTATATCTCCATCTGCTCCCATGTTTTCTGAGACTTGATTCCAATTTTGACATAGTTCTTCTAACTCTGAATTACCCATTTCTTCCAATAGCTTTTTAGCTTCTTCCTTTGAATTTGCTTGAATTTTTAACTCTCCTTCATAATATCCTACTAAAGGTTGTGTTACTCTAAATGTATATTGTTTCATAGTTTTTTAATATTTATATTCTCTTTCTCCTTCTTTAAAAGGAACTGTACTTAATAAATAGCCTAATCTATTAATGTAATGCCATCCAGGAATTAAATAAAGTTTTCCATCAGCATCTACTACTGTCCAACAATATTCATTTCCTTTTTCTTTTATGTGTTTTTGCACTATTTTATATTCTTCTCCATATGTTTCATACATATAAAAACCCTCTTCGGTTGGATGTTGAAGAGGGTTGTATTTTTCTAAGAATATATCAAAATCTGATTTACGACCCATTGGTTAATAAATAAAAAGTTAAAAATAATTGCAAATAATGTAATATTTGGTCAAAACCAATACTTACAAAAAACCAATGAGTTTTTCCCTCAGTCCATAATTTACTATTTAATCTGCTTGTAAAATAATCTGTAATTGTATGAGTTATAAAAGTTATTAATACAAATGATAATGCTTTTATTATCCCTATTTCTGACTGATTGAAAAATATAATTAAAGATGGAATTAACCATACTAAAGAATAAATTCCTGTATGACTTAATAAATCACTCCAATTTTTACTTTTACCTTTTGCTTGTTTGTCTGTTTGTAAAACAAAATCTGCAAACCAATGTATTATTAATATTCCAAATATTATTTTTAATTCTATCATATTTATTTAATTTATTATTACTGCATTACAATCTTTTAAAACTATATCATCGTTGTTTAAAAATCCTACAAGTTCTAAATTTCTATAATTTTGCTGATTAGGGCTTTCTAATTGACATAAACTTGGTTCATTTATAACTCTCTGATACTCATTACCTTCATCGTCATGTGAATATATTATTTGGTAATTTTCACACTCTGGTTTTAGTTTTATCAACTCTTGTAAATTTTTTATTAGTTGTTTTACTGTTATCATAATTTATTTTTTACTATTTACAAAACTTAATAAATTCCAAAGATTAGTATCATTTTTTTCATAGTCATCTCCATATTCATGAGAATAGACATATGTGATATTTATACCTTCAATATTGAATGATTGAACTCTTACTTTTTGCTTTAAAAGTTCTTTTTCTGTATATTCTTCTAATAATTCATGCATTTTCTTCTATTTTAATCATTATTTCTGTTAATTCATTTAATTCTCTGAACAATTTTCTATGTTCTTCCTCTTTTAAGTTCATGTATGCTATACATGTATCTAAACTTACTTTGCATATATCTTGCATTATTTGCAACATATATTCTGTAGATTTATCTTCTGCATCGCATAATTGATGAATTGCTGCTAATTTAAGTTTTGTTATTTGTTGCATTTTTTAAAAGTTCTAAAATTGTTTTAGGATTTAAATTTTCATGATATGTTAAAAATTCACCACCATATCTTAGATAATAATATCCAAGAGTGATACTATCTCTTATTCTTGCTATAAAGTAAATAAGTAAAATAATAGGTAATGTAATTATTCTAAAAAATAGTTTAAATATTTTATATATCATCTTAATGTATTTGTAATGTTAATTTATCTTGTATAATCCATTGGCAATTATTTTCAGAGAATTTAATCCCATAATGTCCTTCTAATTGTTCAGAGATATTACTAAAATCATCTCCCCAATAATCTAAATAAGGAAATGAATGAATTTCACCTCTTTCAAAACATAAAATTGTAATATATTTCATATTTTAATCATTTAATTCCTCATCAATACATTCTGTAATAAGTGCATCTGCACTACCTGAAGTGAGAAAATAATCAGCTAAACTAAGAATAAGTTCTTGTTTAGCTTCTTCTACTAAGCCATTATACTGTTCTTCTGTTATCTCTCCATGTTGTAATAATGCTTGCTTAGTTATAGTAATAGGATATATTACTGTGCAATAAAATTCATCTTTTTTCATGTTTTATAGTTATTTTGTCAGATTAAACCTGATTTTAATGATATAATTAATAATTTCCACATTCTTGTTCAAAAATACATTCTGCTATAACCCAATTTACTGTTTCTTTATTTTTGTAAATATCAAAAATAAAATAAGAACTTGCAGGATTTAAAGAATATCCATAACAAGGTATATAAAATTGCATTTTTTCTGTACTATAATCTTCTAAATCTATAATAGTTTTTTCTACACCCTTTTCTTTAAATTCAAAAGCCCAAGTATTTAAATCAGTTCTTTTTCTACCAAATTGTTGATTATCAGCATCTGTACAAATCCATTTTTTCATAATTAATCTTTTAATATAGGAGTTAAATCAATGCAAAAATAATTTGTCATAGGTTTCCAATCAAAAACTTCTAATAATACTTCCCCTGTTTTTGATAATATACAACCTGGTTCATATTCACTTTCTACATTTATTCCAGTTTCCCATTCAGATTCTTTTGCTCTTTTAAATTTTATTTTATATATTACCATTTGTCATCATATTTAGTTCTTAATTCTTGTTCTAATTCGTTAGAATATCTTTCTTTTGGAATACATATTACATGAGTCCCTCTTCCTAAAGAATTATGAGCAGGCTCATGAAAACATTTAAAACATGTTTCTTTAAAGATTTTATCTTCAATTCTTTCTCCTGGATGTATTTTTATTTCTTTATATGCATTGTCCCATTTTTTATTTCTAAGATTTTTTAGTAAGGATATTAATTCTGTTAATTCAGATAATGTTTTATTTTGACATTCTTCTAATATTTCTAAATTTTCCATAATTTTATTTTATATATTGTCATATTACATATTTTAAATATTCTATTATTTCTCTTAAAACTTTTTGTTCTCCTATTTGTTGAAATTCTGATTCAGAATTCATAGCAAATGGTGTTTTAACACATTTTTCTAATTGTTCTACAATATTATCTCTAAATTCAAAAGCTGAATTATCAGAAATAATATCATTTAATTCCGTATTTGCTATTTTCATAATTTTAAATTAAAAAAGCTCTTATAATATAAAACTACTTGTTTAAGTAATTAAATACTATAAGAGCTTTTATGTGTTAATTAAATACTACCATGCTTGACCTTTAAGCTGATTTTCTGTTATTTCAGCTAAAAGATACAAATTAGCATTTTCTTGAATTACTTTAAGAGCTTCTGTTTTTTCTTTAATTTCTTTTTGTAATTCAGAGGCATATTTATCAATTAGCCTTTCTTTAGCTAATTGTTTAAGCTCTTTTAATGGTCTTAAAACATCTCCCCATCTTGCTACAATATAATTGTTTATATTAGTTTCACAAAACAACCCTTTGTTGTTAGGATGTTTTTTACATTCTTCCTTATTATCAAAATAAATATATTTACCATCTTCACCTTTAGCATTATAAAAATATTTACAAGTTTTGCCAACTACTAATGGGTCTGGAGCTTTATCATCAAACCAGATTTCAATATCTTGAAAGTATTTATCTCTTACACATAAAGCAATTTGTTCCAAAACTTGTGTAGGAATAGGAGTTTTATCATATTCTTTAAAATTTACTTTTCTTGGACACAGTGTACTATAAATTCTTATCATGCTTTCATTCATATAGGGATAAGGAAGAGGACTTTCTTTTCCTTTAACAAATTCTAATTGTTTTATTAATCCCAATTTTTCCGAAAGTTGCTTCCATGTTTCTTGACTATCTATATCAAATACTACATCTTCTAATTCTTGATTAAAATATACTTCTACCATTTTGTTAATTTTTTTAATTTAATGAATACATAATTTGTTCAGCATTTTGTGTAAATCTGGCAGCATTTCCAAAATATACATCTTCTTCTACTTCTGCTAATTCATGTGTGGCATATCTTGTAATACTTTGAGAAAGAGAAAATAAATTCATTCCTGTATTATTAGTTTCTATCATTACAGCATTTTGAATAGCATCAAAATTCTTTTTAACAATTCCATGAGCTTTATCATATTCATGCTTATTTGTTCCTGTAAGACGTAAATAAAAATCATCTAATTGTTCTTGTGTAATAGTTCTTTTGGATAAATCCCCAAGATGTTTTACATAGTCTTCTACGTTTTGAGAAGTTTTAATTATCTGCTCTGTAAACAAAAGATATTTATCAGCATTGTTTTTAGTGTTTTTAAAACTTAATCCCATTTGATTTTCCCATGCTGCTCTTCCATTACTACACCATACTCTGTAAGTAGAAAATGTTAAACTACTTTTTGTCTGAGTGTCAAAACCTGTTGTAAAAAGTAAAGAAGATTTAAGAATATCCCCTTTTTGAGGGCTTTCTATTTCAAAATCTTTTAAAGGAACTCTAAATGTTACTTTTTTACCACCTTTGTACTCTTTGTATTCTATTTTATCTACGTCCAAATTTAAATCTGTTTCTACACAAGAATTTACTATTGTATCCAAAAATAAAGAAAGGTTAGCAGGTTTAAAACTTTCTTTACTTATTCCTAAACATTGCCCTCCTCCTTGTTTATAGATTCCATATACATTTGGAACTGAATAACCCTCTAATCCTACAGAAAGAGGGATTTTTTCTATGATAGGTAATCTATTTTTTAATTCTTCTGCTTTTGTAAATTGTGTTTCAATTTCTTCTAATAAATTACTCATCTCTTAATTTTTTAATCTGTTCATTAATTAATTCAATACATTCTTTAAAAGATTTTAATGCTCCTGATTTTTCAGAATAGTCATATTCTGTACAAGTTGCACAAGGATTGTTAAAATCCATTCTTTCTTCTATTTCTCTTTTAAGTTCTCCTAATACTCTAATAGTTTTCATATTATACAATATTTCTTTTGTAGAATCTATTGTATTGTCTGTTTCTTTTATTACTTCTTGTACATTCATAACATATTATTTTTTAAATAAACATCTGCTTCATTAATTAATTTGTATAATGTATCTATACTTTCTTCTATTCCAAAGAAATTGACTTTGTCATCTTTAGAAGGGTCTACAATATGTTGTTTAAGAATATTATACACTTTATACCAGTCTTTTAGTTTAGATAGGTATTCTTTTTGACCATTGATGTATATTTCAACATCATTAATAAATATAATATATTGAGGTTTATATGTTCCCCATATTACTTCATTCTTCATCTTCTTCCCAATATTTTATCCAATTGTCAGGTAATTCACCTATTTTTTCTAAAAAATAGGCTATTTCTTTGTCTAATTCTAACTCTATATCAGATTCAATTACTTTTTGAAGTAATTCTACAGCAGCATTTCTTTCTTTTTCTACTTGAGAAAGTTCTAAAAAGTGTTTTGTTTGTTCGTTCATAATTTTAATTTTGTTTAATGACATTCATACCAATTTTTACCTGCTACCCATTCAAATCCTAAAGGTATGTTTAATTTTAAAAATGATTCTGTTTGTTTAATTGCTTTTTCAATACCAATAGAAACAGGATTTTGAGTATAAAGTCTAAATTTTCCATTTATTTCAGAAATTGTACTTAATTGATTTCCTTTCCAATTGTTAATTATTTGTTCAACTTCTTCTTTTGTATTAAAATCTTTAAATTTTAATAGTTTTTCATTAACATATAATTGGTTCTCATCGTGGTATTCTATCATACTACATACATCAGGTTTTCCAACAAAAGGGCTTATACAATATTTATTATGTTCTAAATACTGCATTAAATACACTGTTACATATTTAGCACAAATTACTCCTGCTGATTGAAATAAAGTGTTTAAAATACTATGCTTACTTCTAATTTTAATAATTCTACCATCTATTCCAATAATATAGTTATTTTTTTCCCAAAAATTTTCTATATATTGTTTAAGTTCTGTTAAAGCAGGAGCATTATCCCAAACACCATTTAATATTTCTTCTCCTTTTTCTAAAGAAACTCCTAACATTTGAGCTATCTTTTTTCCAGATGCTCCGTATATAGCAGCATAATTTACACTTTTTGTATCTGTTCTGGATAGTTCTAATTTAATTGAAGTTACAGTATGCCAATCATTAGGTTTTTCTGCGAGAAACATTTGTGCTAATTCTTGACCTCCTTTATAATTCCATACATAATGAGCCATAATTCTTGCCTCTAATGAGCTAAAATCGAACCCTAACTGATAAGCTCCGTCTCCACAACCAAATAAACTTCTCATTTCTTTACCATAAATAGAAGAAGCTCTAGGAATATTTGCTACTTTTATGTGTGTATATCTATGTGATGTAGCTCCTATTTCAATAGCAGGTGTAGGAATTCTTCCATCTTCTTCTCTATAAGTTGATAAATATCCTGTATTAGGACTTTCTAAATCAAAATCCATATCTTCTATATCTCCTCCTGCTATATTTGATTTTCTACTTTTATAAGTTAAATATAAAGTAAAATCTTTAGCAAAAGCTACTTGTTCTCCTAATTTTTCAAGATTAGGGCATAAGTTTTTTTCTACTCCTACTCTTACACAAGGAGAAGTTGGAACTTTAATTGGTCTGTCTTTTTTTAAATCTTGTTTAACTTTAAGAATCCAACTATCAAGTTTAGATTGTTTTACTCCTAATTTTTCTAATCTTGCTATAGTGTACTTACCTTTAATAGTTTCATCAACCCATCTTTCTAAAACTTTTATTCTTTTTTCATAAGGTATAGATTGTTTTTTACTATCTTTAGTTAAATCTCTTTCTCTCCATTCAGTAGGTTTCCATCCAAGTTCTATTAAATACATTTTAACATGATCTAAGTCTGTTATTTCTGCTTTAATATGTGTTTGTATAGGCTTATCTTCTAAAGGTAGTTTAAACTCATTTCCATCCTTATCTATATAATAAAAATCATTTCCTTCTTGTCTATATAATCCATTAGTATTAATAATAAATTTTAACATAGAAGCAGTTATATTACCTTCCTTATCTATTTGTCTTTTAGGGGGTGTATAATCTTTTAACTCTCCTTTATTCATTAATTTAGGAGGAAGCAAAGGATTAACTATATCAGCTAAATTTTGCATTTTGATTGTTAAATCATCTACACATTGAATAGCTAAATTTTTATCAAATTTAAAACCTAATGATTCTCTATTTAAAGCTAAATCTGCTAACTTATTTTCTTGTTTTATACTTAATTGAAATTTTTCAAAATCAAATTCTCTTAACAATCTAATAAAAGCTTTACTATTTACTAAAGTATCTTGATTACAATAATTTAACATAACATCAGAATACACTTGAAATTCAGCTCCCTGTGGACTATTTTTTTCAATAATTCCTTTGTCAATACATTCTTTTCTAAAATTAGTTTTAGCTTCTCCTACTCTTTCTCCCCAACTTTCTAAAGAATGTCCTCCAAATCTATCAGGAAAACTCCATCTTGATAAAATTAAACTATCAATTATTGTAATATCTTGATTAAAAACTGTATCACTTTCATTAATATATCCTATTTTATAATCTAAAACACCAAATAATTTAAGCAGTGGGAGGTCAAATTTAATTCCGTTATGAGCAATTAAATATTCACAATCTTTTAAATTTTCTTTCATCCATGCTTTAGTAATATTTTCTTTAATTGCAAATCTTACTTCATTTGTTTCAACATTTCTTAAAACAATACACCATAATTTAGCTTCTTTTTTTAATTTATAAGGAAAAGCAGTGTAATCAAGACTTTCACTTAATAAATTATTACTTTCAATATCTATAACCCACGCTTTTTCTATATTCATACCCCTTTAAGTTTTAACTCTTCCTCTAATTTTTTTAAAGAAAATGTTCTGACTAACTCTGCCACATCATTACATCCATATTTATTATAATATTTCTTTTTAACATTAAACCATCTAAATCCTGTTTGTTTAGTAATAGTGAGAGATGTATTAAATCCTTGATTATCTGTGCCTGTGCATATTATAGGATTATTACATATAAGTTTAACTTTTTCCACATTATTCTCAAGAAATACTTTAGCATTTTCTGATTGTAATTCTATTGCACATCTTCCTAATTTAGCTAATACAGCACCATCTTTATTTGATTTAACTACAAATAAGTTATCACATTTAGTATTTTTATATCTCCAATAATTCCATAAATATGTTGAATCAATATTATATGATCTCCACTTCTCATCTTTTGAAACCTCTTTACCTAATGTTAATACTTTTATTTGGTTTATATCTTTTGCATAATAAGCAAATTTAAATTGATAATCAGGAAATTTCTGTATTCTTTTATTAAAAGCTATAGTTTTTAAAGCCCAAATATCTCTTGAATTTAAAAAAGATTCATCTAATTCATATTCTTCAAAATATCTTTTATGTTGGTCAGTAAATTTCTGTTCACACCAATCTACAATTAATTCTTTTTTTTCTTTAGATTTTTTAATTTCTACAGATTTATTTAAATCAATTTTTAAATTTTCAACATATTTAATAGCATCATTATAAGAAATATTATATTTTTCTTTAATCATGCCTAATACATTAGAACTAAATCCACAACCAAAACAATGATTTCCATAAGGAAATTCTATATTGATGTAAAATGAACCTGTTTTTTCTTCATGTATAGGGCATAACCCAACTAATTTATTACCTTTTTGTTTAATATCTTCTACTTCTTGATAATATATTTCAAGGCTATTTTCTACTATTTTATCAGCAATAGATTTTGATAATCTTGACATAATACAAAAATAAAAAATCCCCTGTAAATTGTAACATCTACAGA
>JRYE01005745.1_pt1 | contig 31470 bp, 28 predicted proteins | sample 235321 | NCBI WGS metagenome assembly JRYE01 (sample SAMN03074214, study PRJNA261473) | activated sludge metagenome | biome: Common Effluent Treatment Plant; feature: Wastewater; material: Activated sludge; isolation source: activated biomass in a lab-scale reactor treating industrial wastewater at... | reverse complement strand
CGGCATCGCCGGCACGACCGGAAACGTCGCGTTTCTGGTCTGGATCGTCAGCATGTGCATGGGCTTCATCCAGTCGTTCACGTACGCTGAGATCGCCGGTCTTTTCCCCAACAAGTCGGGCGGCGCCTCGGTCTACGGCGCGTCGGCCTGGGTGCGCTACTCGAAGCTCATCGCTCCGCTGTCCGTGTGGTGCAACTGGCTTGCGTGGACGCCAGTGCTTTCGCTCGGATGCTCGATTGCGGCCGCTTACATTCTGAATGCGCTTGGTCCGATTCCGGGCGCTGAATCGGCTGAAGTTCTCGCATGGGTGAAGGCGAACGCGAGCTCGATCGCTGCCGACAGCCCGCGCGTTGCCGAATGGCTGGCCGCGAACGCAGGTGCGACGGCCGACGACGCCATGGCGGCGCTTCTCGCGCAGGATGGCGTGGCGGCTCTGACGCCCGCGTTCCGCAACTGGACGCTGGCCACGGGGGCGATCGGTCCGGTGTCGTTCTCGCTCAACTGGACGTTCTTCATCGGCGTCGTGCTGATGCTGATCACCTTCGCCATTCAGCACCGCGGCATTCTCGGCACGGCGAGCGTGCAAAAGTACATCGGCATGCTGGTCATCGTTCCGATGCTGATCGTGGGCATCGCTCCGATCCTGACCGGGCAGATCAACTGGGACAACTACTCGCCGCTGGTTCCGCTCAAGGAAGCCTACGTTCCGGCCAACGGTGAATGGAACATCGGCGGCTGGACGCTGGTGCTCGGCGGCATGTTCATTGCGGCCTGGTCGACCTACGCGTTCGAGACGGCGATCTGCTACACGAGCGAGTTCAAGAACCCGAAGACCGATACCTTCCGGGCGATCTTCTACTCGGGCCTTCTCTGCCTCGTGCTCTACACGCTGGTTCCGTTCACGTTCCAGGGTGTTCTCGGCCTCAACGGCATGCTCGAGGACTCGATCGTTGATGGCTCGGGCGTGGCTGCGGCCATGGGCCAGATGGTCGGCGGCGGCGGCTTCATCACCTCGTTGATGGTCATGATGATGATCTTCGCGCTGATGCTGGCCATCATGACGGCGATGGCCGGCTCGTCTCGCACGCTCTACCAGGGCTCGGTCGACGGCTGGCTTCCGCGCTACCTGTCGCGTGTGAACTCGCATGGCGCGCCGACGGCTGCGATGTGGTCCGACCTCATCTTCAACCTCGGCCTGCTTGCGATCGCGGCTGCCGATGCGACGAGCTACTTCTTCATCCTCGCCGTCTCGAACTGCTGCTACATCATCTTCAACTTCCTGAACCTCAACTCGGGCTGGATCCATCGGATCGACAACGCGCACATCGTGCGTCCCTGGAAGGCCCCGACGGTCCTCTTGGCGCTCGGCACGATGTTCGCGTTCGTCAACGCGACGTTCCTCGGCGCCGGCGCCAAGGTCTGGAACCCGGTTGCGCTGTGGGCCGGCATGATCGCCGCCAGCCTCATCATCCCGGTGTTCCTGTTCCGCCACTACGTGCAGGACAAGGGTGTGTTCCCCGCGCACATGCTCGAGGACCTGAACCTCACGCAGGAAGAACTCAAAATCCGCAAGGCCGGGATCCTGCCCTACCTCACGCTGATCGCGGGCGTCGCGGTCGTGCTGACAGCAAACTGGTTCTTCCAGTTGCCAGGGTAAACGAAAAGCGACGGCGCGGCGGCATTTCTCCACTGAGGGAGCTGCCGCCGCGCCGGACCAAAGGAACAAGTCTATCGCAAGGCTTTCTGCCACCAAACAACGGCATCAGACAGGCGACGAGGTCATTCTTTCCGAGCCACCCGGCTCAAAACTTACTCCCCGTACGCGGCTCAGTGCAGGCCGCGTACCCTCAACTGGCCGGAAGCTTCGCGCTTCCGGCTCTTTTTTTTGTAAGCCGGGCAGTCCGCCATTCTTAGCATCAAGACGCAGAACGGCAATCACAATCGAACATATCCCCGGCGACGGGATCAGGATCTGAGCCTGTGCTGGTCAAGCAGCAGCCTCTTGAAGCCTCGCACAGCCTCGTCGTCGCCGTCGCTGGCGATGTCGGTAATAAACCCTTCCAATGCCAGCGGTTCTCCCGTGCTCGAGAACACGCCCTTGCCCTGCTCCCAGACCCATTTGATGGCTCCGGATCGATGAACGATCCGATAGATCAGCTGGAATTTTCGGCGCAGGGCAACCTGCTGCCGCACGAACTCCCAGGCATAAACCCTATCCTCGGGATGGATGATCTCGACGTAAGAAAACTTGGGATCTCCAACAATTTCATAGGGTTCGTAGCCGGTCACATCCAGACATCCGTCGCTGGCAAAATCAAAGCTCCAGTTCCGGTCGTTCTTGCAGCGGTACACCATCCCCGGGATGTTGCTGAGCAGCATGCTGAGCGAGCGCCGGTTGGCCTGGAGGCTGGCCTCCGTGCGCTTCATCTGGCTGACGTCGGTAAAGGTGCCGATGACGCTGGTCCGCTCCCTCTTGATTAAAGACATGGATCGGGCGCGCAATACGACCCAGTATGATGTCCCGTTCCTGCCGATCATGCGGGTTTCGATATGGCAACTGTTTCGCTTTCCGCGGGTGAGGGCAGTAACGTGCGCTTCGACCAGCGACCTGTCTTCTGGATGGATAAAAGATATCAATGGCTTGCCAAGACTGTCCTGAATGGCGTGGTCGAGCAGCGTCGCCCAGGAGGAATTCAGGAAGATGAGCTCCCCGTCCGGGTTGATCTGGAAGACGATCTGCTCGATGCGGTCGATCAGCAAGCGGCAGTCGTAATCGCCCACGGCATCGCCGCCGGCTGCCCGATGGGGCGACAGCAGCGAGACCTGGAGGAGGTTGAGCTCGGAGGTCCCCTCCTCATGCAGCGGGGAGAGAGAGATGTGAACCGGTACGGCGGTACCATCTGCGCAAAGCATGCGCAGAGCCACCGGGGCGTTGTTGAGGTTGCTCCGACCCGCCGTCGCAATTACCTTCGCGAGGGTGCGACGATCGCTCGGATAGACAAGATTGGAGATCGGCATGCCGACGATCTGCTCGCTCATCTCGTGCATGCCGAGCTCCGTGAGGAACGTCTTGTTTGCGACGACAACAGTCGCACGGTCGTCCAGAACGGCCGCCGGAGCGGAGAGCTTGCGCGCAATATCGCCGGCCCATTCGGTCGCGTCGAGATCGCTCTTCTGAGCATTGAGCGGCTTGCCCGCTCTCGCGAACGGGAAGACGGCGATCGTCAGCGTGACGATAGAAAGACCAATCATAGCGGCAGTCAGGCTCGCCATATGGATCTTTAAAGAGAGGCTCCCGTCCCACCAGGTCCCGAGAACCACCAAAAAGACGATGCCCAGCACCGCCATACAGAAAACCTCTAGACTCATAATGCTGGCCTATGGGGATATGCGCAGCGGTCTCGCGCGCGTTGCCTCGATCATTCAGCCTTCGCGATTTCAGCGGATATTCGTCGAGCTCAGAAGGCTCGCGCAGCACGCCATCTACGTTCGCCTCTTGACGCTGCTTTTCTGCATAGCCGTCACCTCGATCCTGATCCAGGCCGGATCGCTGTTTTTGTTCGACTATATTCCCGCCGCCCGCTCCGTCGCCACCAAGATTCACCACCAGGAGCATTATTGGAAAAGCCGGCTCGATCTTGCGAGAGCGGAGTCTAGCACCGACGCAGAAGCGATCATCCGGCGACTGGGCGATGCTTATTTGAATCTGCCTGACAGCGAGACATCGTGGCTGATCAGCCGAGCTCATCATAATCTGAGCGCAGAATTCGAGAATGTCGGCACTATTGAAAACAAACTCAAGCGTGCAACTCAGGATGGATGGCCTACCGCAAGCTGGTTGCAACTAGCGGATGAACTGGTAGCGTCATACGCTCAACTTGGTATCGCATTGCAGCATGATGCCGCCATCAAGCAGACGACAATTGTTGCACTGCAGTTTGTCGCCTTGCTTTACCTTATGTTCTGCATCGCCAGAATTGCATTGGAGATGCGGCATGTGCTCGTCGAGCGGTTGGATAGGCTTGTGGAGTTCATTCCGGAAAAATATTCCGACGGCTCCGCCCAAGCGGAGGGCGATGAGTTTCTGCGCCTCGAGCACAAAATATCGAGCGTGACGGCGCGTCTGGAAAGATACACCGCCGAGGCAACCTGGACGAGCAAGATCAGCGAGCATCTGAGACGCGTCGTCAGCGCTCAGGAGTTCCTCTTCAGGTTTGTCGAGATGATCAATGAGCATCCGCTCAACGAGGCGATGCTCCGAAGGATGCTCTATTCCCTCGAACGCGCATTGGACGTCAACAATGCCGCGATCATCTATACGGAAGACGAGCCTCAGACGTCGACGGGACGCTCGATGTATTCCAACCACGAGCCCCTTCCGTTGAGCGACGGCATCTTCAGCGAGCTGCGCGTGTCGGGCTCCTCGATGTTCATCGTGAGCAATCCGGATAACACGCAAGCGCGCTGCGTTGCCGTGGCCTTCGACGAACCGTCCGGGGAGAAGGGTGCGTTGCTCGTCGAGATGGATACGGAGCGCTTCCTTGACGATGCGGAGATGCAGGTTCTGCAAATCACCGTCGGCCTGCTGTCCCTAACCTCGAAATTCCAGAACCACGATCAGGAAGGACGGCGCATCGCCGTGCTCGAGGAGCGAGCCGCTATCGCGCGCGAGCTGCACGATTCCCTCGCGCAGTCGCTCTCGTTCATGAAAATTCAATTGGCCCGTCTGCAATCGAGCAGTGTCGCCGTCAACAACGGTCCGGTCATCGGGGAATTGCGGGCAGGTCTCAATAATGCGTACCGGGAACTGCGCGAGCTTCTGGCGACTTTCCGCGTACATATGGATGTGCGCGGGCTGCGCTACGCGATTCAACAAGCCATCGACGAGTTCTCTCAGCGATCCAGCCTTTCCATCTCGTTGGACAATCGGCTCGTAAACTGCGAGCTGACCGCGAACGAGGAATTTCATGTTCTGCAAGTCATACGCGAGGCGTTGTCCAACATCGTGCATCATGCCTCAGCGGACAGCGCCTTCATCGAACTCGCCATGGAGGCGAACGGGTCGGTCGTGGTTACGATCGACGACGACGGCGTAGGCTGCAGACCTGCCACGGACGGGCACGGGCACCATGGGCACACGATCATGAAGGAGCGTGCTTTCAGCCTGGGCGGAAACATCGAAATCGTGACGAGACCGCAAGGCGGTACTCGCGTCAAGCTGACGTTCATACCGAAGTCGGCTCAATAAAAAACTATGGGTGGAGGAAATGATCAAAGTGATGCTCATCGACGATCATGCGTTATTCCGCAGAGGAGTGAGGCAGATCATGTCGGACGACTCGAACTTCGAGATCGTGGGAGAGGCGGCCTCGGGGTCGGAGGGGTTGGCGTGCGCTCAGACGCTGCAGCCGGACATGGTCCTGATCGACCTTAATATGAAGGGGATGGATGGGCTGGAGACCCTTCGCCGCTTCAAGGCGACCGGCCTTGGCGCACGCTGCATCGTGCTCACCGTGTCTGATGCCGAGGAGGATCTGTTGGAGGCGCTACGCGCCGGTGCGGACGGTTACCTGCTCAAGGACATGGAGCCGGAAGACCTGTGCTCGAGCCTTCTCAAGGCCGCGACGGGCACCACCGTTTTACAGGACCGGCTTACGGACGTTCTGAAAAACGTCGCCCTGGAGCCTGCATACAAAAAGCACACCAGCGACGACGAGCTGACCGAGCGCGAGCGGCAAATCCTTCAATGCCTGGCCGACGGCCTGAACAACAAGGCAATCGCCCGCTCTCTGGGCATCAGCAGCACCACCGTCAAGGTGCATGTCAAGAACGTGCTACGTAAACTGAACCTGTCGAGCCGTCTTGAAGCGGCCGTCTGGAAGCATCAGAACAAGCCCCGTTGCGAGCTGTCGGGATGCTGCCCATACGGATCCGACCGCGAGGAGCGCGGCAAAAAAAGTATGCTATCGCAGCTGACCGATGCCATCCCGACGAAAAGCCAGGGGAGCGTCCGTCGCTAGTCTCATCCGTGCCTTACCTCGAGTGTGTTGTTCTCATGCGGATCGCAATGAGCTCCCCGTTCTTAAAGGGACGGACGGGCGACGCCTTGGACTGAAAGGGCCCCAAGCGATCACAGGCCAGGCGGTCAGTGCCCCAAGCGATCAGGGCCCAAGCGGCGAATATCTTCCTCGCGCCCGATGCGCTGTTTCATGCGCCGCTCAGCGTTCCCGATGGAACGGCGTTCCAATGTGACGCCAGCCGCGCCCGGCGAAGCAATCGGCCAGCACCTGATATCGGTCAAGGACCGACACCCGTCGACTTGCTAAAGCCACCGCGGCGGCTATCGGGCAACGGGATGACTGGCGCCCCGGCGGCCCAGCATCGCGATCTCAGGGACATCCAACACATGCATGCGACGCTTCGCTCCAGGATCGATCTCAATCCGTCTGCCAGCGCGCCGCTCGGCGCGGCAGTCGACAAGTTTACCGCCATCGCGGCCGCTGGAATTCTTTGTGCAGTGGCGGTATCCGCCAGCCTTTCGGCGTCGATCGAACCCGATGATGCCGCAAGCGCGCGGGGCGGAGTATCGACACCCTCGCCGGAAGAGGCCCGCTCCGATAGCGGCAAGGTGTTCGTCGGGGGTTATGTGGCGCAACCCTTCTACGCGCGCAGCGACGTTCACATGACACGTCCCGACGGAACCGATATCACGCTCAAGGGGCTCGGATGGGATGGGGACGCGCTTCAGTTTCCGATCGACGGCGGCGTGCGCGCGGTCACGGGGACGCAACCCCTCGCGTTTATGGTGGATTTCCTCCACAACAAGGCTGTCTCTCGTCTCGGCAAGGGCGCCCATGGCCGGAAGATCGCCAATCCGGTGATCGAGGACGCCGACACGGTCGGCACGCTCAAGGGAGAGCCGGCGCCGCCGCGCGTGAAGCTAACCGATGTCTTCGAGCGTCTCGAGTTCACGCACGGGCACAACGTGCTGCTGTTCACGCCAATCCTGCGGTTCGCCAATGTCACGCCGCGCATCCGTCCCTATATCGGCGTCGGCGCCGGCTTTGCGCTGCCGCATGTCGAGGTGTGGTTCCCCGGCGAAAGTAAGGAGCACAAGACCAATGAGTATCAGTATGCCGGGCCGGCCGCACAGGTGCTGGCGGGCTTCGAGATCAAGACCGGACGGGTCTCCGTCTTCGTCGAGTACAAGCACACCTTCGCCTGGATCTCCGCCGCACTGACGGGAGATCGATCCTGGCTCAACTTCGATATGCCGGGAGATCTCTTGAGGGGGCTTGGGCGGTGGTGGCGCGGTGAGGAGCCCAAATTCGGGCGGATCAGCACGACGCTTGCGGCCGATCAGATCGCCGTTGGGGCAGGCTATTGGCTGGGCGGATCGTCTTCGGGTCGCTAGAGNNTAAGTCGGAACGACTCTAGACCAGCGTCATTATTCGATCGAGCATCGGCGAGCCGGACGGGTGCGGTCGTTCACACCTCGGCTCGTTTGCAAGAGCTTGCAAAATTCATAAGACCTGCTGCGCGACCGTTCCTCACGGCCGCATGGAAGTCCTCACGTCACGGCCCATCCAATTATGGGACCAGCCCGCTTGGCGAGATCGGGCTTCAAGGGGATGGCGTGCTTGATGCGGCCGCCTCGCACCAGCTTAGAACCTCGTCCACATCGGTCGGCAACAGAAGCGGATCGCCACCGACGAAATCGGTCCATGCCTCGAGATGGATCTTTTTCAACCCGATGAGAACCGGCACGTCCAGGGAGACCGCGTTCTCGATCATGTCGCGGAAGCCATGACCTTCCGTTTCGCGTTTGCCGAAACGATTGACGACCACGAGCTTCGTCTCGGGATCGAGAGACGAGGTGGCGAGGCCGACCGAGTCCTCGAGCGCCTCCGTGTCGAGCCGGCAGCCGGCGGCGTTCGGGCCGAGGGTGTCGGACGTCTCGATGCAAGCGCCTGTGGCCAGGTCCTCGAGCGTCATTTCGCAACGGCTGTTGCGGACCGCCCCCGGAGACTGCACGGCACCGGCCAGTTTCCATCCGGCCTGACGCAGACAGTAGCTGACGCTGGCCAAGAGCGTGTCGACGGTCGAGCCCTGATTGCCTTCATACACGATTGCCGCGATGTTCATCGGTAGGTCCTCGGTCTCAGCGGAAAACCATGCCCGCCGGGCCTTCCCGGTCAAGGTCACGGCCTCTGCAGCAGACACCGAGAGTAAGCCAAGGATCGAAGCGGTCGGCGTTGACCTGGGTTAAGAGAGCGCGCGGGCCGGCCTCACCTCGACAGAGGTCCTGAATGCGGCGGCGCAAAGGCGTCTGCGCCGATCCTGCCCTCAGAAGTTGATGAGGCCGCCGAAGCTGACGAAGTCAGCGTCCTCGAGATTGTCGAGGTCGGAGATGCCGTCGATATCGGCCTGATAGTGCTGGTATTTGAGGTAGACCGTCATGGCCGCGGCGTCGATCTCCTGGGCGATGCCGCCGCCGATGCGCTCGAGCGTGCTCGAGGTGGCGCCCATGTTGATTGCGGCGGGGCCGAGCTGGTCGTTGTAGCGGGCATAGTCGCCGTAGACGATGGTGGCGCCGAGGGGCAGGACTTTGCGGCGGATGCCGGCCTTGACATAGTAGTGGTCGCTGTCGGGCTCCAGGCGTCCCGAGGTCAGCGCAGTGCCGTTGTTGTCCTCGTTGCCGTAGATGCCGTGCAGGAAGAGGCCGGTGGCGAGGTGCTGGACGTAGGCGCCGGCCTGGAAGAACTCGGAATCCTTGTGGTCTGCGGGGACGACGAAGGAGGTGGTCTCGCTGGTCATGGAGGTGTACCCGACACCGGCCGCCACCTTGAAGCCCGCGATCTCACCCGAGTAGCGGGCCGCGAGCTCCCAGAAGTCGTCCTCGCCCCAGCTCGCCGAAGCGGAGAAGCCGGCAAACGTGGGCGTGTCGTAGCGCACGCCGTTCATGACGATGCCGTTGCAGTCGCCGCCGAGGGGAGCGCCCTGCGTGTAGCAGAAGCCAAGCTGGCCCCAGGTCAAGGACGAAAGCTCGCCCGACGAGGTGCGGAGGCGAAACTGCGGGAAGCCGGCGAGGAAGGTGTAATTGTCGATGATCTGCGTGCCGGAGAGGTCCGTGAACATCCCCGCGCTCTTGGCGGCATGGGCGAGGCGGCCGACGCTGAGCTTGCCGAGGCTCTCGCTCTGCAGATACCAGAACGACATCTGCGTGTTGAGGTTGCCGTTGTTGCTGCCGTTGAGCTGGTTGATGGCGTTGTCGCCGCCGGCGAAGGCGTTGCCGGTCAGATCCTGGATGCGCAGCATGTAGCCCGCGGTCCAACCCGGCGCGATGGTCGCCTGGCCGTTGAACTTGACGTGCGAGGCTTGTGTGGGGCCGAGACCGTGGATGTAAACGTTGCTCTCGGTGCCGTCGTCCCACACCGTGATCTCCTGGGCGATATAGCCGGAGACGGTGAGGGAGACCTTGCGGTTGCCCTTGCGGGCGGTCGTGGCCTCGAGCTCGGCCACGCGCTCTTCGAGATCGGCGCAGCAGTCGCCGCCGAGATCGGCCGCAGACGCCGGCAAGGGAGCGAAGAAGGCCAAGCCTGCGAAGGCCGCGAATAGTCCGGCCGATGCCAATGGCGCCGATGCGCGTCGAGACATTTCCTGTTTTCCTCTGCCGGACATCTCGTGCGCCTCGAAACCCGCCATGGCGCGAATCAGAATTCAGATCGGAAGCAAATTAGAACATTGTGGGATAAAAAGCGCCGTGCCTTTGCTGCTCCACGTCAAGGTCAGGCCGGGTCGGGTTCGGCGGCGCCCAGCACGAGGGAGGCGTTCTGCCCGCCGAAACCGAACGAGTTCGAAAGCACCGTCCTCACCCGCGCCGTGCGGGCGATATTCGCGACGACGTCAATCGGGATTTCGGGATCGGGCGTCGTGCAGTTGATGGTCGGCGGCAACACGCCGTTGCGGATGGTGAGCAGCGAGAACACGGCCTCGATCGCACCCGAAGCCGAGAGGGTGTGGCCGATCATCGATTTGTTCGAGCTGACCGGCGTGGCCGCGAGATGGTCGCCCAGCACCGCATGCAGCGACAGGTATTCCATCTTGTCGTTCTCGGGCGTGCTCGTGCCGTGGGCATTGACGTAGTCGATCCGCCGGGGGTCGACGCCGGCGTCCGCGAGCGCGTTGCGGATCGCTCCGATGATCGCCGTGCCGTCGGGCTTGGAGCGGGTGCGGTGATAATCGTCGGCTTTCTCGCCGCAGCCCAGAACCTCGCCCAGGATCTCGGCGCCGCGCGCACGCGCCGCCTCGTAGGACTCGAGCACCAAGGCGCCCGCTCCTTCGGCCATCACGAACCCGTCACGATCCTTCGAGAACGGGCGTGAGGCTCCGGCCGGCGCGTCGTTGCGCGTCGAGAGTGCCGAGAGGAGCGAGAAGCGGATCAGGGCCTCGATCTGCACCGAGCTGTCGGTGCCGATGCAGAGCGCGGCCTCGGTATCGCCGCGGCGGATAGCTTCGACGCCGAGCTGGATCGCCGTCGCGCCAGAGGCGCAGGCCGTCGAGACCGAGACCGGCAGCCCGCGCGTGCCGAGCCCGCGGGCCACATGCTCGGCGACGCTGGCGAATTGGCAAAGCGCCTGCAGCTCGCTCCAATCGGACGCGCGCGCGGCGGCCAGCAGGCGCTTGTAACCCGTTTGAGCCGGCTCCGACGATGCCTCGTAGAGGGCTCTGCGTTGCGGCCATTCGATCTCGGCGGGAGGCGTCGCCAGGAAGAGCGGCCCCGGAAAGGCCGCCTTCGACCCGATGCGCGCCTGGCCGATGGCCTCGCTGCCGGCGGCGAGCGCCATGTCCGTCGAGAGCGCGGCGGCGGAGTAGGGCCGGGTGCTCGGAAAATCGACGGTGCCGGCGATGGTCGTGCGCAAGCCATCGGTGGGAAACCGGGTGATGGACCGGATGCCGGACCGCCCCTGCGTCAGCGCGGCCCAGTTGTCCCTCTTGCCCTCACCGAGCGAGGTGATGACCCCCATGCCCGTCACGGCAACGCGCGGACGGCCCTTGCTGTCACGATATGCCGTGCTCATTGCGGCCTCACTGGATTGCTTCGACGAGTGCAAGGCCTTCGCCCCGCCAATGGCCGACGCCGGTGACCAGCACATGCTCGAGCGGCGTCGAGAGCGGGCCCTCGATATCGGCTGGCCCCGAGGGCGGGAGCGAGGCTTTATGCTCGAGCGCCAGGGCGGCCAGCGCCACGCCCATCGGGAAGTGGGCTTCGACACCATGTCCGAGCAGGCTGCCGTAGGCGCGTGCCGCGACCACCCGATCGCGTGCGGCGAGGCGGGTGAGAAAGACGAGCTCTTCCTTGGTCGCCGGCTCAGCGCCGCTGGCGCCGCTCAGGACCAGAAGCGGGCCGGCCAGACTCTCGCGGTTCAGGCGCGGGAGAAGCTGCAGCAGAGTGTGCATAACCTCTCCCGGCTCCCGGTTTGCCCGGTCGGTTTCGATCGCGGTCAGGCGCGCATAGCGCTTGGCGCCTCGGGCTTCTGCATGCGCGGCAGATTCGAGCACGACAAAGGCGCCCATGCTGCCGGGACTGAAGCCGCCGCCGTCGTCGCGCCGCTCCCATACCGGCCGGACGGGGCCGCGCCACAGGTTGTGGCCGATCTCGTAGCCGAGCAGCAGATCCTCCCGCTCGGCGTTGAGCGCACCACCAACGAGAACGACATCGGCTTGCGAGGCGGCAATGCGGCGGAACGCGTTCTCCATGGCCGCAAGGCCCGCCATCTCCTCGCCCATGAACGTTCGCGACGAGCCGGTGACATTGTGCACGATCGAGATGTTGCCGGCGAGCATGTTGGAGAGCTGGGCCAGAAACAAGGTCGGGCGCAGGGCACTCGGCAGCACTTCCTTGGCCAGGAGTGCCGCGTCGTCGCGGGGGCCGAGCTTGTCGAGAACCTCGCAATCGACCTTGGTGTCACGCTCGCCGCTGCCGGCGGCGACAACGAGATGGGTTCGGTCGAGCAGATCGGGGTGCCCGGCGATGCCGGCGTCGGAGAGCGCCAGCCCGGCCGCGTGCACGCCGATCCGCTGCCACAGCTCCATTTGCCGCTGATCGCTCTTCTTCGGGATCTGTTTCGAGAAGTCGAGCTCCGTCAGGGGATGCACGGAGTAGGGCGCATAGCGGGTCTCGTCGACGACGGGCACGACGGGGGCGCCCGAGAAAAGCCGTTCGGCGTGCTCGTTGGCGTCGGCCCCGAGCGAGCTCACGAGCCCCACGCCCGTGATCCAAACCTCGTTTTGTTCTGCCGGATTGCTCACATCAGCTCTCGAAATGTTAGAGGGCCACCACGATTTTTCCGAACACGTCGCGCGCTTCGAGACGCGCCAAGCCCTTCTCGATCTCGTCGAGGCGAATGACGGTGTCGATCGTTGGAGCGACGAGGCCCTTGGCCATCTTTTCCATGACGTCTCGCATGTTCTGCATGCGGCACCCGAAGCTGCCGATGAGTCGCAGCTGCTGCTGGAACAGCAGGTAGAGGTTGGTGCTCTGCGCGACGCCGGTGGTCGAGCCGCAGGTCACGAGGCGACCGCCGCGCTTGAGAGACATGATGCTGCCTTCCCAGGTCGCCGGCCCGACGTGCTCGAATACGACGTCGACGCCGCGCCGCCCCGTGATTTTCCGCACGCGTCCTTCGACCCGCTCCTCGCGGTAGTTGATGACGTGATCGGCGCCAAGGGCCGCGGCCTTCTTCGCCTTCTCTGCGGTGCCGACCGTCGTGATCACGGTCGCGCCCACGGCCTTGGCGAGCTGGATTGCCGCGGTTCCGATGCCGCTGCCTCCTGCGTGAACGAGCACCGTCTCTCCGGCCTTGAGTCCGGCATTGTCGAACAGCATGTGCTCCACGGTCCCGAACGTGATTGGCGCGCAGGCGGCCGCCATCACATCGAGCCCCTTCGGCGCCTTGACGGCGATGCGCGCGGGCACGTTGACATGGGTACGCAGGAAGCCGTCGATATGAAAGCCGTACATCGCCTGCGGCCCTTCGCAGAAATTGTCGCGACCCTCGCGGCAAGGCGCGCAGGTGCCGCAGGTTCTCGCGCCGTAGATCGCCACCGTGTCGCCGCGGAAGAGATCCTCGACCGCATCGCCCACGTCGACGACCTCGCCGGCCGCCTCGGCTCCGAGAATGATCGGCAATTCGCGCTTGGCGAAGGCCATTCCTCGCCAGCTCCACACGTCGATATGATTGAGCGCCACGGCGCCGATGCGGATCTTAACCTCATCGGGTTTGGGCGGCGGCACGTCGTCGACCACGTTGACGACGACATGGCGCTGGCCGTGAAGCTCGGCTGCCCGAATGGTCGTGCTGCGCATCCGCTCGCCTTCGCTACCGTACATGATGAGGACCTGTTCCGATGGTTGTGAGGCCGTGTTGGCATGAGGTCATGTGGGCTCTCCCGAAAAGACGACGCACACGTTCTGGCCGCCGAAGCCGAACGAGTTGGAGATGATCGTCGATACGCGGGCGGGCCGGCTGACGTTGGGCACCACGTCGAGCGGAAGATCTGGATCCGGCTCGTCGTAGTTGATAGTCGGCGGCAGCATGCCGGTCTCGAGCGTCAGCACGGAGAAAACCGCTTCCACCGAGCCGGCCGCAATCAGCGTGTGGCCGACGACGGACTTGTTCGAGCTGATCGGGGTTCGCGCCAGATGGTCGCCCATGACTGCCCGAAGCGACAGGTGCTCCATCTTGTCGTTCTCGGGGGTGCTGGTGCCGTGGGCGTTGATGTAGTCGATCTGCTCGGGCTCGACCCCGGCGTCGGCGAGGGTCTTGCGAATGGCGCCGATCATCGCCGCGCCATCCGGTTTCGAGCGGGTCCGGTGATAGTCGTCGGCCTTCTCGCCGCATCCGCGCACGACGGCCAGAATTCTCGCGCCGCGCGCCTTCGCCGCAGCGTAGGATTCGAGCACGAGCGCGCCGGCGCCTTCGGACATGACGAAGCCGTCCCGGTTCTTCGAGAAGGGCTTCGAAGCCTTTTGCGGCTGCTCGTTGGCCGTCGACAGGGCGGAAAGAAGAGAGAAACGGATCAGTCCTTCGGGGTGGACCGTCGCGTCGGTGCCGACACAGAGGGCCGCCTCGGTGTCGCCGCGCCGGATTGCCTCCAGACCGAGCTGGATCGTCGTCGCCCCCGACGCGCATGCGGTGCAGACCGAAAGGGGCTCTCCCTGAGTGCCGAACCGCTCCTGCAGGCGGTCGGCGATGGAGGCGAACCGCACATGCCGCGCCAGGCTCGCGAACGCGCCCGTCCGGGCGTTTGCAAGAATACGCCGGTATCCCGCGAGCTCCTCGTCCCGGCCGGCGCCGTGGAGTTTGCCGAGGTGGGGCCACTCGAGCTCGGAGGGCGGCGTTGCGACGATCAGCGGGCCGGGAAAATAGGATGCGCGGCCAATGCCCGCCTGGGCGATCGCCTCGCTGGCTGCGGCCTCGGCAATGGCGGTCGAAAGATCGTGGGCGGACGTGGGGGCGACGGCGATATCATCGACGGTGCCGGCGATGGTGGTTCGCAGCCCCTCGGTCGGAAAGCGCGTGATGGACTTCACGCCCGACTGCCCGGCCAGGAGCCTGGTCCAGCAATCGGATGCGCCGACGCCGAGCGACGTCACGAGGCCGACGCCGGTGATCACGACCACCGGCCGGCCCTTATGGTCGAGGAGTGGGCCATCCATGGTGCTCGCCCTCACCACGCCGATTGCACCAGTGCCAGCGCCTCGCCGCGCCAATGGCCGAAGGCGGTGACGAGAATCCGGTCGACGCGCAGGTTGGACGGGGTCTCGACCTCGGATGTGCCGAAAGGCGGGTAGAAGGCATCGTTGGACATCGCCAGGGCCGCCAGCGCCAGGCCCGCCACGAAATGCGCTTCGAGCGAATGACCGAGCAGGCTTCCCCACGCTCTCACTTGCGGGTTGAACCCGCGCCGCTCGATGCCGGCGAGGAATTGCAGCTCTTCTGCTGTTGCGGGCTCGGCTCCGCTCGCGCCCGACAGTATGCCGATATTGGGGGTGTCCGGATCGAGCGGAAGGCGGCTGAAGAGCCGGGCCGCGGCGGCGGACGCTTCTCCGGGCCTGCGGCGCGAGCGATCCGAGAGAACGGTGGACAGGCGTGCATAAGGCACCGCGCCCCTGGCGTGAGCGTGCCCTCTGGCCTCGAGAACCAGAAACGCACCGAGGCTGCCCAGCACGAGGCCGCCGCCCTGGTCGCGGCGCTTCCAGACGGGCCGATAAGGCCCGCTGCACAGGGCGCCGGCAAGCTCCGAACCGAGAAGCGCATCCTCGCGCTCGGCATTGAGCGCTCCGCCGACGAGGAACACCTCGCCTTGCCCGGCCTCGATCCTGTGGACGGCGTCAGCAACCGCCGACACGCCGGCCATCTCTTCGCCCTTGAAGGTGCGCGACGATCCGGTCGCCTTGTGAACGATGGAGATGTTGCCTGCGAGCAGGTTCGAAAGCTGCCCGAGGTAGAGCGTGGGGCGCAGCCCTGTCGCGAGCTGTTGATTGAGATAGGCGCCCGTGGGTCCCTCCGCGCCGCTTCCGGCGAGGATGCGCGAATCGAGGGCGAGGTCCCGCTCGCCGTTGCCGGCCGCGATGCACAGATCCGTCCGTTCGAGGAGCTCCTGATCTCCGGCAATATTGGCGTCGGCGAGCGCGAGCCCTGCGGAATAGACGCCAATTCTCTGCCAGCGCTCCATCTGGCGCTGGTCGCTGGTGCGGGGGATCTGATGCGCGAAGTCGATGTCCGCGAGGGGATGAACCGTGTAGGGCGCGAAGCGCTCGTGGTCGACAACCGGCTCGGGTGCGATCGGACGGCCGAGCTTTTGCCAATGTACGTCCGCGCCTTCGCCGAGCGAGCTGACAAGCCCGATGCCGGTTATCCAGACTTCCTCGCGCCCTCGCCTCATCGGCTCGCCTCTGCCGGCTTCAGGAAGCCGAGCCGTTCGCCCTCCCGCCGGACATGCTGCTCGAGTGCGCTCGAGGGAAAGGCCGTGGTGCGCATGGTGAGCTGGGCATCGCTGACGCGCTTGCCCTCGCAGTCGAGGGTGGTCGACATGACCGCGTAGCCGGAGCCCGCATGAATGCGCGATGCGCTCACCTTCAATATCGAGCCGGGGGCCACGAACGAGCGGAAGTTCGCCGTCTTGGCGCACGCGAAGAACGGCATCCGCGTGAAGCCGTCGAGCGTCATGAGCAGATAGCCGGCGGCTTGCGCCATGGTTTCGAGAAGAAGTACGCCCGGCATGATGGGATAGCCGGGAAAGTGCCCTTCGAAGACAGGGCTTTCGATGGGTACGCGCGCCACCGCCACGAGAGAGGCCTGCTCGGCGTCGAGCGCCTCGATCTCATCGAGCATTTGGAAGTATTCTAAACGCATTGTCGGTCGTTATTGCGCGGCAGCGACGCGCAGGGAGTCGATCTGGGCGCAGATGTTGCCGACGATGAAATAGTCGTCGCCCTTGTCCTTGCCCTCGTTGACCCGGGCCATCCACTCTTCGACGGGAAGCTTGATGCCGAACGTCTGGTCGATCTCGAAGGTGATATCCAGGAAGGCGAGGCTGTCGACGCCGAGATCCTTCATGACATGAGACTGCGGCGTGATCTGCTCCACGGGGACGTCGCTGCTCGATGAGATAATGCCGGAAACGGTTTCGTAGGTTGAGGCCATCAGCATACTCCCGGTTTGGTAAACGTGCGGATCCCCCGCAGCCGCGCTCCGCCTTTCCCGAATCCGGAGCGCAAGCCTGGTCCGCGCGACAGGTTGGCTACTAGCAGCGCCGCCGCCGCCCCCGCTTGACGAAAATCAAATCCGCAAGCGATTGCGGCGGCTATCGCTTCGCAAGGCAGTGGACCGGGGCAAACCGTCAACCATGATCGCGAGCGCAACAGACCGTCTTATGGAGCTGGAGATCGGCCAGACGGAGAGCCTTGCGCGTACGATTTCGGCGGAAGAAGTGGCCGCCTTCGCCCGGCTTTCCGGGGATTGTAACGCGCTGCACATGGATGACGAATTTGCCGCACGCACCGAGTTCGGCCAGCGCGTGGTGCATGGATTCCTGCACGCCAGCCTTCTCTCGACGCTGGTCGGAATGAAACTGCCCGGTCGCGGCGCTCTCTACATTTCGCAAAGCATCGAATTCACCAAGCCGGTGTTCATCGGGGATACCGTCGAGGCGCGGGCGACGATCGAGAACATCGATAGGGAGACGCGTCTCGTCACGCTGCGGACGGAAATCCTGCGCTCCGAGGACGATTGCGTCATGCGCGGGACGGCGACGGTGAAGGTGCTTCGCTTGGCCGAGCCCAGGAAGCGGGATCCGCTTCCGGCCGAGGCGGGTGCACTCCGACTTCTCGAAGGGCGCGTCGCCCTCGTCACCGGTGCCTCGCGCGGCATCGGCCGGGCCATTGCGCAACTCTTCGGCCAGCATGGCGCAACGGTCTGGATCAACTATCACAAGAGCCAGACGGCTGCCGAAACGCTTGCGCGAGAGATCGTCGAGCGAGGAGGCACATGCCGCCCGGTTCAAGCCGACATCACGCGCGAGGACGATGTCGCAAGGATGATGGAGCAGGTGACCGCAGAGGGCGGCCTCGACATTCTTGTCAACAATGCCGGTCCGAAGATCGTGTCGGCACCGTTCTCCCGCCTCAAATGGACCGACCTTTCCGATGCGTACGATCAGATCGTCGGCGGCGCCTTTCGCGTCACGCAGGCGGCGCTGCCGGCCTTGAAGGCGCGCAAGGGCAGGATCGTGACGGTTGTTTCGTCGGCCGTCCTCGGCCGCACCGCGCACAATTGGCTGCCCTATGTCGCGGCCAAGAGCGCGCTCCTGGCGATGAGCAAGAACCTGGCGCAGGAGCTGGGTCCGGACGGGATCACGGTGAACATGATTTCGCCATCGCTGGTCGAGACCGATCTCGTGGCCAACGTGCCCGACCGCATGCGGGAGATGACGGTTTCGCGCACGCCTCTGCGCCGTCTCGCAACACCGGAGGATGTCGCGGGCGCGGCCCTGATGCTTGCTTCACCGTACGCAGCGTTCATCACCGGAGAAAACCTGCTCGTGACGGGTGGCGAGCACATGCTTTGAGGAGCCTCGGGATGTCTTCGGTCTTTCTCGACCCGCGAAACGGGGGTGGCGCGCAAAGCGCCGCGCGGCGGAGCATTGAGCCGGCGCCTGACAACAAGATCGACGAGATCGTCGATGCCGCCATTGCGGCGGCGCCGGAGTGCCTGCGCCAGCGCGTCATTCTGCCGTCCGTCGACTGGTCTCTGGTCGCTCCGCACAAGGTCGGTCTTCTTCTGTCGTCGCTCGAGCAGGCGGGCCTCGGCATCCCGCGATGGCTGTCGCAAGCGCTGCTCCTCGCAGGCCACACGATCGACGGAGACGCCGCGCGGAAGCTGCCGGCGGGCCTGGCGGCCCTGAACCGCCTCAATCATGCGGGCGGAGACCGGCACGAGCGTAAGGCCATGTCTGCGGCACTCGCCATGCTGGCCCACGAGACGGATCTGGAGCCCAACGTCACCGCCGCCCTCGTGCAGAGGCTCATCGCGCTCAGCTGGGACGATGACGCTCTCAGTCTTGCGCTCGCGCAATTCTCCCGCGCTCCTGACGCCCTGAAATACACCGGCAAGGCGTTCGATGCCCATCTCGAGACTTTGCCTGCCGCACGAATCCGGCTCTCGGGCACCTCGACGACATGGATATTGATGGACGCGCTCCGTCCCGCGTTCGCCGTGCAGGGCTGGCGGGCGGAGGTCACGGAAGGCGCTTTCGGGAGTGCTCTCGCCGATCTCATGGCCCCGCCCGACGGGATCGACGCGTTGGCCGTGCTGCTCGACTTCGATAGCCTCGTGCCGCGGGATTGGCGTCTCGGATCGGCGGACATGCAGAGCCGTCTCGCCGATGTGGCGGACATTCTGGGCGATGCCTTGGACGCGTTCGCTGCGCGCGCGGGCGTCCCGTTGCTGATCAGCACGATTCCGCTCCCTCAAGCCCCCACGGCGGGATTTCTGGATCGGCGTCATGCCATGGGGATCCGTTGCGGCGTCGATATGCTGAACGCGCGAATTCTCGACGCGGCCGAGAAATCGAACCGCATCGTGGTCGTCGATGCCGACCAGGCGCTCGCCCCGCTCGCGGTCCGCGATCAGAGCGATGCCCGGCTTTGGTACTACGGCCGGATTGCCTATTCCGCGGACGCGACGCGGCTCATGGCGAACGCGTTCGCGGAGGCATGGCGGCTGCTGCGGCGCGGGCCGGCGAAGGTGCTGGCCGTCGATTTCGACAATACGCTGTGGGGCGGCGTCTATGGCGACGACGGCATCGAGCGGCTTGCGTGCGGCGAGGAGTTTCCCGGCAATGCCTTCCAAGCCATGCAGCGGGAGTGTCTGAGGCTCAAAGCCCAAGGGTTTCTGCTGGTCGCGTTGAGCAAGAACAATTCCGACGCGCTCTCGGTGTTCGAGCGTCATTCCGGCATGACGCTGAGGTCGGATGATTTCACGGCCGCCTCCGTCAACTGGGAGCCGAAGCCAGACAACATCCGCAAGCTTGCGGTGGACCTCAACCTCGGCCTCGACAGCTTTGTCTTCATCGACGACAGCCCGCATGAGCGCGAGGCCATGCGGCGCCTCTGCCCGGAGGTGCTGGTCCCGGAAATGCCGTCCGATCCGGCCGAGAGGCCGCTCTGGCTGCGCCGATTGAGCGCGACCTGGCTTTTGCGCCTCACGGTCGAGGATGAATCGCGCGCGCGTCTCTATGCCGTCGAGCGCAAGGGGCGGGACGCGAAGGCGGGCGCCGTCAGCGTGGAAGCCTATCTCTCCTCTCTGGAGCAGCGCCTGGTCGTGAGCTTCGTCAACGAGAAGACCGTGGCGCGCGCGGCGCAAATGCACCAGAGAACCAATCAGTTCAATCTGACGACGCGGCGCCTGACCGAGTCCGACATTGCGGCGCTCATGAAGGACGAGGCGGGCGGCATGGCCGTCGTGGGCCGGGTGACGGACAAGTTCGGCGACCACGGCATCGTCACCGTCGCGACGGTTACCATCCGCGATGAGGAGGCGGTCATCCGTACGCTGCTCATGAGCTGCCGTGTGATCGGGCGGGATGTCGAGCGCGCGTTCATGGGCGAGTTGCTCCGGGAGCTCAGCCGGCGCGGCGTGCGACGCGTCAGCGGCGAGTATATTCCGACGCCCAAGAATGCCATGGTCCGCGATTTCTATAGCGCGTGCGGGTTCGAGCAGACAGGCGCCGGCGAGGGCGGGACGACTTGGCTATTCCCGATCGACGTCAACGACCCGCCTGTTTCTCCTTATGTGACTCCAAGCTGGGAGGCTTGAATGGACGTTTATGCCGCGGGGACAGCCTTGTCCTATCCGGAGATCGTATCGATCTTTACCGAGGTGTTTCAGCACACCGGTCCGCTCACGCGGGCGACGTCGCCCGATGACATTCCGAAATGGGATTCGCTGCGGCACATCGCTTTGATCCGCGAGCTGGAGACGGCGTTCTCCATTCGTCTCTCGATGGACGAGATGATGGAGATTCGTAGCGTCGGCGACATCGAGAACGTGCTTCAGCGCCGCGGCCTCTGATCAAGCCTTGGAATTCTGCGATTGCCTGCGCCAGGCCCCGATCGATCAAGCAAATGTGATCCAGGGTGAAGGTTGATTTCTCTCAGTCGCCGGCCAGCGACCGGGAGGATGTGGCAAACTGGGCAAAATGTGGCAATAAGCGTGTCGGTTGTTTGCTTTGCGTCAAATGCGCTCCGCGCAGAATGGCGCAAGAGGACACGCAGCAGAAATCGAACATCCAGGCTCTCGCCAGATCATGGACGCAGCGGACTGGGATATCGTCAAGTCCACCCCGCTTTTCGGGGCGATGGCATCGCAGACGGCGCAAGCGCTTGTCGGTAACGCTGTGCCGCGCCATTACGAGAAGGGCGTCACGCTCTTCATGCAGGGAGAGCCTGCGGATGCCTTCTTCATCGTTCTCGACGGATGGGTGAAGATCTATCGCACGACCCCGGATGGGCTCGAGGTCGTTCTGCACGTCTTCAAAAGCGGCGAGACCTTTGCCGAGGCCGCCATATTTCTCGGCGGGCGCTATCCGGCAAGTGGAGAGACTGCAGCGCCCTCCCGCCTTCTCCGAGTGGATGGCGCGGCCTTTCGCACGCGCATCGAGGAGCGTCCGGTGCTCGCCATGTCGATGCTCGCGTCCGCCTCCTATCAGCTCAAGTTCCTCGTCGAGCAGATCGAGCAGATCAAGGTGCGCTCGGCGCCGCAAAGGATTGCCGATTTCATGGTCCGCATGACGCAAGTCAGAAACGGCCCTGCGGTTATCGAGCTGCCTTTCGAGAAGGGGCTGATTGCCAACCGGCTCGGCATGAAGCCGGAGAGCTTCTCGCGGGCGCTGGCTCAGCTCCGCGCATACGGCGTGACGGTCGAGCGCGGGACCGTCAGCATCGCCGATGTCCGTAGCCTTCTGAGCTTTGTCGAGTACGCGCCCGATGATGATGCATAGGCACGGCTTCCTGTCCTACAGCAGACAGATCATCAAAACAGCGTGAGCGCGCCCTTTCCCGGCGCCGGCTCCCACCCTCCGCTTAACGGAAGTCAAAAGGCCCCGAAAGGCAGGCGGGGATAGTGCGCGCGAGGTCGCAACGGCCTCTTACATGACAAAAGGAGGAAATTCGCGATGACATCCCTGGATGCCGCCTGCCTCGATGAGACCACGACGCTTGTCTGGGCTGCGCCCGCTTATTGCGATGTGCGTCTCGGCTTCGAAGTGACCGCTTACGTTTACGTTCGCTAAGGGGGCGGGGTGCCGGAGACGGCCCCCGATCGTGGAGGAGCGCATGCAAGCTGAGAGGCAGCTCGGGCTCAAGGACGTGGTCGAGCTCAATCCGAACTACCACTTCCGATGGGAAGAGCCGCAACAGGCGCATGTGCTCCTCTATCCTGAAGGGATCGTGAAGCTGAACCAGACCGCGGCCGCGATCCTCGAAGCGTGCACGGGGGCGGCATCGATCGCAGAGGGCGCCGCCGAGCTCGCGCGCCGCTATCGCAAGCCCGATCTCGACGCTGAGGTTCTCAAATTCCTGGAGGTCGCCCATGCCAAAGGCTGGATCCGGATTAAGTCTTGACGGCCTGGGCATGCCGCTTTGGCTCGTGATCGAGCTGACGTACAAGTGCCCGCTCAAATGTCCCTGGTGCAGCAATCCGGTCGATTTCGACCGCTATCGCAATGAGCTCACCACGAGCGAATGGAAAGAGGTCCTGCGCGAGGGGCGCCGGCTGGGGTCGCTGCAACTTGGCTTCTCTGGCGGCGAGCCGATGCTGCGGCGCGACCTCGAGGAGCTGGTCGCGGAAGCGGATCGGCTCGGTTATTATACGAACCTGATCACGTCAGGCGTAGGGTTGAATTCGAAACGGCTTCGCGCGCTGAAGAAGGCCGGGTTGAAGCAGGTCCAGCTCAGCCTGCAGGCCTGCGATCAGGAGCTCAACGAGAAGCTCGTCGGGCTTGACGTGTTCGATCATAAGATTGCCATCGCGCGCGAGATCAAGGCCGAGGGGTTTCCCATGGTCCTGAACGTGCCGGTCAGCCGCTACAACATCGATCATACTGAAGCCTTCATCGAGCTCGCAGCCGATCTCGGCGTCGAATACATCGAGCTCGCGAACCTGCAGTACTACAACTGGGCGCTTCTGAACCGCGCCGAGCTCTTGCCCACGCGCGAGCAACTCGTCCGGTCGGAGGCCCAGGTCAACGCCGCGCGTGAGCGTCTGGGCAAGAAGCTCACCATCTACTTCGTCGTACCGGACTACCATGACAAACGCCCCAAAGCCTGCATGAACGGCTGGGGATCGATCCATCTGACGATTGCGCCGGACGGGACGGCGCTGCCCTGCCAGGAGGCGCGCCTCATCAAGGGCATCGAATTTCCGAACGTGCGCGAGCACGGCCTGGACTGGATCTGGAAGACGTCGCAGGCTTTCAACGAGTTCAGGGGCGATTCCTGGATGAAGGAGCCCTGCCGAAGCTGCAGCGAGAAGGAAAAGGACTTCGGCGGATGCCGCTGCCAGGCCTTCCTGCTGACGGGCGATGCGGCGAACACGGATCCCGTCTGCGCCAAGTCGCCCCACAGGCACCTCATCGACGATCTGGTCGCTGGTGCCGAGAGGCGCGGGAGCTGCGGCTCAAAGCCCCTGATCATGCGTGAAGGCGGCACGCCGAGGCGCGCAGGCGTCGACTGACGCACAAGCAGGAACACAGAATGGATTTCGGAGCCTTGGACCTCGCGGCACGGTTTCTCCACGTCGCGGGCGTCATCATCTGGGTCGGGCACAATTGGGTTAATGTGGTCCAGACACCGGTGTTCCGGCGCGTCCTGCCGGCCGATCCTCCGGAGAACGTGCGCGCGGTCTTCATCGGCGCCTCGAAACGCGAGCACGGCATCTTCCGTCATGCGTCGCTGATCGTGCTCGCGACCGGCGTCTATATGCTGTGGCGGCGCGGCGATCTTGTCGACGCTCTCGCTCTCTCCGGGCCGTCGGCCACCATCGGCCTCGGTGCGTGGCTTGGAACTCTGATGGTGATGAACCTCTGGTTTGTCCTGTGGCCCCACCAGAAGAAGGTTCTGGGCTTCATCCCGGCTTCGACCGAGGAGCGCCTGCGGTGCTCCCGCATCACATTCCTGTCCTCGCGGACCAACACCGTTCTCTCGGTGGCCACGCTCCTGCTCATGCTCAGCGGAGCCCATGGCGTCCTTCTCTTCGGATGAAGGGATCCGATGTGACGATCCACAGTTTCGCCTCGGCCTCATCCACGCTACCCCGCGATGTGCTGGCGGCGCTGGGCTCCGATGTCGCCGTGTGGCAAAACTCCGGGCTCTCGGCGCTCGAGCTGCCGTTTACAGGGAAAGAGTTCGCCGACATTCTAGCGCTTGCGGAGCACGATCTCAGGGCGCTTCTCGATCTTCCCGACACCTACAGCGTGCTTTTCCTGCAGGGCGGAGCATCGGCGCAATTCTCTCTGCTTCCCATGAACCTTCTCGGGGGGCTCAAGCATTGCGACTATGTCGAAAGTGGGCACTGGTCGAGGCGTGCGATCGCGGAAGCCCGCCCGTGGTGCGACGTGCGCATCATCGAGTCCCGGGACGAGGGGTCGTTGCCGCCGCCCGGCGAATGGAACCGGTCTCACGACGCCGCCTATTGCCACTTCACGACCAACGAAACGGCGAACGGCCTGCAATTCCACTCCTATCCCGAGGCGTCGGACGTTCCCGTTGTCGCCGACATGACGGCCGATTTTCTCACGCGTCCCGTTCCCGTGGAGCGCTTTGGCGTGATCTATGCGAGCGCCCAGAAAAACCTGGGTGCGGCGGGCCTCACGATCGTGATCGTGCGCAGGGATCTTCTTGGTCGCGCCAGAAGCGGGACGCCGGCGCCTTTCGACTATGCGCGCCAGGCTGAAGCCAAATCCAAGGTCAACACCCCGCCGACGTTCGCCGTGCTGGTGGCGGCCCGGATGCTGGGCTGGCTCCGGAAGAGCGGCGGACTCGCAGCGGCTGAGGAGAGGAACAAGAGGAAGAGCGCCAAGCTCTATGCCGCGATCGATGGCGAGTTCTACCGCTGTCCGGCGCCGCCGCCGCATCGCTCGTCGATTAGCGTGTGCTTTCGTCTCCATGACCCGGCGCTCGATCTCATGTTTCTCGAAGAGGCGCAGGCGAGGGGGCTTTTGAACCTGCGCGGCCATCCCGCCATCGGTGGCATCCGCGCATCCCTCTACAACGCCGTTGAAGAGCGCTCCGTCGATGCGCTCGTGAGCTTCATGTCCGATTTCAAACGTCGCAGAGGGTAGCGATGCACAGCTTGCACAAGAACAGGCCGTATCGTCAGGGCAGCGGATTGGCCGGGTCGGCGACGGCCTGCCCCCCGCCGGGCCGTCCGGTCACTGCGATGGGCCTGTCGTTCGCCAATCCGTTGGGGCTCGCCGCCGGATGCGACCGCACGGGGGAGCTGGTGCCGTCCCTTCGGGCATGCGGGTTCGGGCACGTCGAGGTCGGCACGATCACGCCCGCGACTGGATACGTGGGCCCACCCGGCCGGCTTCCGTCCCTGCGCGTCGGCATCAACATCGGCAGCGATCGCCCTGGGCTCGACGAGCGCGTGATCGAGGATTACACGACGACGTTGAAGCGGGTGTTCGGACACTGCGACTACGTGGTCGCCAATCTCAGTGCGCCGGATCTGCGTCGGAACGGCAACACGGCGGGCGTTGCAACGCTCGTCAATCGTCTCACCGTGGTACGGGATGTCCTGTCGGCCGTCGGTGGCTATCGCGTGCCGCTGCTGCTCAAGCTCGACGCGGGGCTGCACGGGACGAGCTTTCCTGCCGCGATCATGGCGGCGCGTGTCAGCAGTCTCGACGGCATCGTCCTGGTGTCGAATTGCCTCGATCGGATCGCCGCGATCTCGACCTATCTCGACGGATTGGCGCTGATCAACGTTGGCGAGGTCGGGTCGGCGGACGATGTCAGGGCGCGCATCGGTGCCGGAGCCAAGCTGGTTCAGGTCCACAGCGCTTACGCGACCGGCGGCAGGGCGCGGATCCAGCGCATCCTGAAAGAGCTTGCCTAGAGCCTCGCCTCAGAGGCGAGGCTCTTTGCTTTTGGTTTGACGCGTTTTCTTAACGCGAAGTGGTGCCCACTTCGCTTGAAAACGCACCGGCGGCGGGCGCCATCCGTGATGGGGGCTCACTCTTCGCTGATGAGAGGACTGAGGACCACGCTCCCCGCCAGATAGTCTGCGACGAGCTCCGCGAGCGCCGGGGCGAGCAGGAATCCATGGCGGTAGAAGCCGTTCACGATGATCTTCCGGCCGCACACGATCACCCGCGGGATGTTGTCGGGAAAGGCCGGCCTCACTCCGGCATCGATCGACACGATGCGGGCGTTGCCGAAAGCCGGGTGCAGGGCATAGGCCGTGGCGAGCAGATCCATGGCCGAACGCAGCGTGACGGGACCCTGCTCGTCGCTCTCGAGGACCGTGGCGCCGATCATGTAGGTCCCCATGTCCCAGGGAACGACATAGAGCGGCGAGCGCGGGTGGAGGAGGCGGATCGGACGCCTCAGCGAGATGTCGCGATTTTGAACGATGAGCCGCTCGCCTCTGACGCCGCGAAGCGCCGTCACGTCCTCTTTGGCGCCCATCCCGCGGCAGTCGATCACGTAGTCCGAGCCGTCGTCCTCCGACCAGGTCTGATCGAATGTGATCTTGGCTCCGAGACGGCGCATGGTTCGCAGGAGGAATGCCCCGGCCGCCGCCGGCTCGAGGTGCGCTTCCTCCGCATAGAAGAGGGCGGTCTCGAAGCGGCCTCCGAGATCCGGCTCGAGCTCAGCCACGTCGTCGGGCCCGAGCGATCGATGCCCATCGGTCAGCCGCGAGAAACGGATGAGCTCGCTTCGGTCCCGCGGAAGCGCGACGACCAGCGTGCCGTTGCTGACCACGCCTCCGAATGTCGAGCGCCAGATATCGAGCGACCTCAGTCCGAGATCCTGCACGATCGGAGACGCGCCCTCACGTTCGCAGAACGGGGCCAGCATGGCTCCGGCGTAGGCGCTCGCGGTCTTGTTGAAGGGAATCTTGGCGCGATCGACGAGATGAACGGCGTACCCTCGGTGGGCCAGCGTGTACGCCTGCCACAAGCCGGCGATGCCGGCGCCAACGACGGTGACGGTCGGTGCCTTCATCTCAGGTCATGTCTCCTAACCCATGACATAGAGCGCTCCGTTTGCGCCGTGCACGAAGCCGTTCGAATAGGCGGCGCTGGGCTCGATGGCGCGCAGGAGGCGCATGCCCTGCTCCGGCTCGCGTCGGTCGTCGAGAACGTCGCGGAAGATTTTTGCCACGGCGACCATGTCGCACGTGTGCGGCGAAAGACGCAGCGCGGAGACGCCGATCTCTCCGAGCTGCTTCGCCTCGGAGACCAGATTGCAGTAGGTATGAGAGAGCGTCTGCACGCCATTGATGGTCAGGAACTTTTCGTCGTCGAGCGTGTCCACTCGAAGGCCGTCCGGATCCTTTTCACACACGAACTGGCAAGAATCCTTGGTGAGCCCGTGCACCCGCGCGTGGTAGCAGCGGGCCGAGATGGCGAGCGGAATGCGCCCGAACGCCCACACCTCGATCTCCGTTTCGGGCGCGGCGGCGGCGATGGCGGCAATCGACGTCATCGGCAGCTCGGGGGGAAGCGCGATCCGACGGGCCCCGCCCCGGATCAGGAACAAGGCGGCGGCTTCATTGTACACGTTGAGCAGAGGCCCGATGGCGTGTGGACGGCCGGCGAGGTGAGGGATCATGGAGACATCGTTGGCCTCCACCATCTGCGGCGCATCCGCGAGAGACGCGCCGTATTTGAGCTCGCGCGCGAGCGTCGGCTGCGCCAGCGAGGTCAGCATCACCGTCTTGCCGGCGCGTTCGAGACGCTCGATCACGTCGGGGAGCGCTTCGGTAAAGAAGGGCTGGCGCTTCGAGCAGACGACCTCGCCGAGGCAGACGAGGTCGACGGGCGCCTCGTCAGCGATGCGCGCGTAGAAGTCGCGCCAGCGTTCGACCGGCCAGTTGAAGAGCACGGGCCCGAGAGTCAACGATATCCGAGACATGTTTGACCGTCTTGCTCCTCATCGCCATGTTTTCTGGTAGGCCCCTCCGGTGACGCTCTGCCCCTCGGCGATCGATGCGAGCGAGTCGACCGGAATGTTTTTTCCGGCAGCGAGTGCGTCCAATGACGCGCGAAACGCGCTGACGACAGCCTTGATGTAGGCGCGGCTGCGCTGCCGCCCCTCGATCTTGATCGCCGTGACACCGGCGTCGCGCAGAGCCGGAAGAAGCCGACGCGCGTCGAGGCTCACCGGCTCCTCGAAGAGATACCCCTCTTTGACCGCCGTCTTGAAGCGCCCCTTGCAGAGGGTCGGATAGCCGACGGGCTGATCTGCGGCGGCGCGGTTGATCGTGAAATCGCCAAGGCGCGAGACGAAACTGTCGCCGTCCTCGCGGTAGCTGACGTGGCTCGCAGGGGAGCAGACGCCGTTCATGTTCGGCGACTTTCCGGTGGCGTAGGAGGACAGCGAGCACCGCCCTTCCGTCATCACGCAAAGACCGCCGAAGGCGAAGGTCTCCGTCTCACACGGGATGGCTCTGGTTACCGCGGCGATCTCGGCGACGCTGAGCACGCGCGGAAGTACCACGCGCTTAACGCCGAAGGACTTCGCGTAGAACCGGATGGAGTCGGCGCTGGCTGCGGCCGCCTGCACGGACAAATGCAGCCGCAGGCCCGGATGTGTCTCCGCCGCATAGCTGAGCAGCCCGAGATCAGCAAGAATGACGGCATCGGCTCCGAGCGCCGCCGCGTCGTCGATGGCCTGCCGCCAGGGGTCGACGGCGCCAGCACGCGCGAACGTATTGATGGCAACCAGGACCTTCGCGCCCCGCTCGTGCGCATAGGAAATGGAGGTGCCGAGCTCGTCGCGGGTGAAGTTGAGGCCCGGAAAATTGCGGGCGTTCGTTTCGTCTCGGAACCCGCAATAGACCGCGTCTGCACCTGCATCGATGGCCGTGCGCAGGGCCCCAGGCGTGCCTGCGGGGCAGACGAGTTCGAGCGATCGCGCGCCAATGGCTGTCACCGGGCATTCCCTCGATAGAAGCCGTCGTTGCCGGAAAGGGCGATCCCCAGAAGACGCGTGATGCCCCGAGCGGACTGGTCGAACGGCGCCGCAAACGGCCCCAATGTCGCCGCGACCTCGCCGATCATGTCGACGTCCGCATTGTCAATCGCGTTACGAAGAGCGAGCACGGCCTCGACGTCGCCTTCGATCACAAGGTCGCGCGAGAAGAACAAGGCGTCGCCATCGTAGACCCCGTCGACGAGACCGATCAGCGCCAGCAGAGGCCCTCTGATGCGGGAGTCTGCAGCCTCGTCCGAAACCGTACGCGCGACCCGCAGGGATATCGTCCCCTTGCCAATACTCAGGAGAGCGACAAACGGAAGATCGCTCGGTTCCACGGCAATGCGCCGCCCCTCGACGGGAGCGAGCCTGCTGATGAGATCAGGATGACGCTTGAGAATGCTGGCCAGCAAGCGCTCGAGTGCAAACTGCAAGGGCGGCAGAGGCAACGGCCTCAGGGCCCATGCGCAGATGCGGGGCAAGCGTATGACCTGTTGCGATGCGCTCTCGAGCATGACACCTCTCACGCGCTCTTCTTTAGAGAGAGTTGCCGACTCGGGGCTTAACCGAGGTCAATCCGTTTGAAAACGTCCAGTGCTTAGTGCCGCGAGCGATGTTTGGAGGGTCGCGTCTCGTGCGGCATTTGCCTAAATTTCGCGACCTGCGCGCCTTCCTGAGCTTCCTTGACGCGAGAGGTGCGCTCAAGCGCGTCAGCGAGCCGGTCTCGGTCGTCCACGACATGACGGAGGTTCACAGGCGCATCCTCGAAGGAGGGGGGCCGGCGCTGCTGTTCGAGCGCCCGATGCGCGCCGACGGCTCGCACTCGAACGTGCCTGTCCTCGTTAATCTCTTCGGCTCCGCGGCTCGGGTGTCCTGGGGATTGGGCGTTGCGCCTCAGGGGATCCGCCATCTCGGCGAGCTGCTTGGCGCGCTAAAGGAGCCCGATGCGGTCGACGGGCTTCGTGGCGTGCTAGAGCGCTGGCCGGCGGTCAAGGCGGCACTCAGCATGACGCCGGCGTTCGTCAGCCGCCCGGCGGTGCAACAGCGCGTGGCGACCGGCCCGGAGATTGCGCTCGACCGGCTTCCGATCCAGACCTGCTGGCCGGGCGAGCCAGGCCCGCTCATCACATGGCCGATCGTCCTGACGCGCCCGCCCGACGACGAGTCCGTCTCGCGCTACAATGCCGGCATCTATCGCATGCAGGTGCTGGGAGCCGATCAGGCCATCATGCGGTGGCTGGCGCATCGGGGCGGCGCCGCGCATCATCGCATGTGGCAAAGCGAAAACCGCGACATGCCGGTCGCGATCGTGATCGGCGCCGATCCTGCGACGATCCTCTCCGCCGTGCTTCCGCTTCCCGAGACCATATCCGAGCTGCGCTTCTCCGGTATCCTGCGGGGGGAGAGGCCCAGGCTTGCCCGCTGCGTGAGCGTGCCGCTCATGGTGCCGGCCGATGCCGAGATCGTCATCGAAGGCCTCGTCTCGCCGCATGAGACGAGGCCCGAGGGGCCGTTCGGCGATCACACCGGCTATTACAACTCTGTCGAAGAGTTCCCGCTGATGCGGGTCACCGCCGTCACCAGCCGCGCCGACCCGATCTATCTTTCGACCTATACGGGCCGTCCTCCCGACGAGCCCTCAATCATAGGCGGGGTACTGAACGAGCTTTTCATACCCATCCTGCGCCGACAGCTTCCCGAGATCGTCGATTGCTGGCTTCCCCCCGATGCCTGCTCGTACCGCATGGCGGTCGTATCGATCCGCAAGCGTTACGCCGGCCAGGCGCGCCGCGTGATGATGGCCCTCTGGAGCCTCATCATGCAGTTCTCCTATACGAAGGTGATTATCGTGGTCGATGAGGACATCGACGTGCGCAGCTGGCGGGATATCTCTTGGGCGCTCGCGACACGCATGGATCCGTCGCGCGACCTCACGGTCATCGATCGCACGCCCATCGACTATCTCGATTTCGCGTCCCCGGTGTCGGGACTCGGCGGAAAGCTCGGCATCGATGCCACCACCAAGATCGGCACCGAGACCGAACGCGAGTGGGGACGGGTGCTCGCGATGCCTCCGGACGTGGGCGCGCGCGTGGACGAGATGTGGCACCGGCTCGGACTGGACGACGGCACGCGGCCGCACGAGGGAGACCGTTGATGGAGCCGAAACGTGTCGTCCTCGGCGTCAGCGGCGCATCGGGCGCACGTATCGCGCTCAGGATCAGCACCCTTCTCAGCGCCATGCCGGGCCTCGAGGTCCATCTCGTCGTGTCTGAAGCGGCCGAACGGACGCTCGCGCACGAGGCCGGACCGGATGCGCTGCGCGCGCTCGAGACCGTGGTCGCCTGCCGCCACCCGATCGGCGATATTGGCGCATCGATTGCCAGCGGCTCCTTCCGGACGGAGGGCATGATCGTCGCGCCCTGCTCCATGCGGACGACGTCGGCCATCGCCTCGGGGATTGCCGACAATCTGCTCATCCGCGCCGCGGATGTTCATCTCAAGGAGCGGCGGCGGCTGGTGCTGGTGGTGCGGGAGAGCCCGCTGCATCTCGGCCATCTGCGCGCCATGGTATCCGTCACGGAATACGGTGCCATTGTCGCGCCGGCGGTGCCGGCCTTCTATCTCGCGCCGGAAACGGCGGCCGATATCATCGATCAGATCGCTCGTCGCGCCATCGATCTTCTGTCGCTCGACAC
>JRYE01002152.1_pt1 | contig 31521 bp, 27 predicted proteins | sample 235321 | NCBI WGS metagenome assembly JRYE01 (sample SAMN03074214, study PRJNA261473) | activated sludge metagenome | biome: Common Effluent Treatment Plant; feature: Wastewater; material: Activated sludge; isolation source: activated biomass in a lab-scale reactor treating industrial wastewater at... | reverse complement strand
CTTGAGCTGTGCCCTAAGAGGGTTTGAATATAGCGCAGATCGGTTCCCTTTTCCAAAAGGTGGGTGGCAAAACTGTGGCGAAGGGTGTGTACGGTGGCGGGGGCTTTGATGCCAGCTCTCGCCTTGGCTTGATGGAACACCTTCTGAACACTGGTTGCCGAGTATGCCCCACCGGTCTGCCCTTCGAACAGGTATACCTTGGGTCGGNNGCCCAAGCGCAATCCGGCCGAGTAGATCAACATGAGTATGCACCGGTGCTTCAGGTTGGTCACCGATCGGAGCAGGGTTGTAACTTCCTCCTCACTGAGCACGTTGGGCAATTTGCGTTCAGCCCGTGGTCGTTCGATGAATTTTACCCTTGCCGGATCTCCGAGCACATCCTTGTAGTAGTACCGCACCGCGTTGACCATTTGGTTCAAGGTGCTGTTGCTCACTTTTCGCACGGTGGCCAGCTCATGTTGAAAGGTCTCGATATCCGCGGTCGTGATCTCCTTCGGGACCGTGCCGGGAAAGCGCACGAACAGTTGTTTAGTGGCCGCTACGTACATGCTGATCGTCCGTGGACTGTACCGGGAGATTTCCAGCTTTTGTCGCATTCGCTGTAGCGCTTCCTCCTGAGCGGGATCCAACGGTACCTCATGTCTCCGATGTGGTTCGTCGATCGGAGTACTGGCGGTATGTTTGGCCGGAGGCCGCGGAGCATTTCCGGTTTTGATGAACAGCGCATCGGCATTTAACCAAGCTTGGCCCTTGTAGGCGGCGAAAATGGCTTCCATGCTGGCGCTGCCATTTTCCACATGCCAACACTTGTTGGTTTTGCTCCATTGGGCACCGATGGACTTGGCGGTGGCGATCAACGCGCTGTCATAAGGAAAGCGCAAGGCGATCCGGCGTTGGCCATTATGGTCCAATACTTCCAAGGTCACGGTTTTCCGATCGACGGCCTTTTCGTCGGGCATGATGCGATCAAGATACGCAGTCGCAGCTCGATCGGAGCAATGAAGGCATTGTGCTGTTGCATGAACCAGCTCTTCTGGTCGCTCCATTCAGGAAGAGAGGATGATCGAGCGGTATGCCTACAGCACCCCGACCACCTCTTCCAACTTCACCCCGCGCGAGCCTTTTACCAGCACCAGTAGACCGGTGGGTTTGGCGGCTTTCAATGCTTCCACGGCAGCGGCCACGTTGGGGAAGCGGCGCAGGGCGACCTCCGGTGCGGCTTGCATGAACTCCGGGCCCACGAGCACGGCATCCAACCCAAGCCGCTTCACCAATTGAATAATGGCCGCATGTTCGCTCCGGCTGGTTTCGCCGAGCTCGCGCATATCGCCGAGGATCACGAGCTTTTTTCGCTCGGTGTTGAGGTGTGCGAAGTTCTCCAAGGCCGCCGCCATGCTGGTGGGGTTGGCGTTGTAGGCATCGAGCACCAGGCGGTTGCGGTCGGTATCTTTGAGCTGAGAGCGGTTGTTGCCAGGCACATAGTTCGAGAGCGCACCAACGATCAGCTCGTCGGGAACACCGAAGTGCCGCCCGATGCAAATGGCGGCGAGGGCGTTGGGGGCGTTGTAGTCGCCGATCAAGTGCGTGGCCAAGTGGTAGTGGCCGTTTTCATCCAGGTGGTCGACCACCAATTCCATGCAGGGCTCCTCGGCGGTCACGGGGTTACCGCAGGTGTCGAGGCCCGCTTGGGTACCGTAGGTGATGCGCTGGAGACCCTCGCTCTTGGCCATGAGCAGCGCATCATCGCCATTGACGAAGGCGGTGCCGCCCCGTTCGCGGAGCCAGGCGTAGAGCTCGGTCTTTGTGCGCACCACGCCTTCCACGCTACCGAAGCCTTCCAGGTGGGCCTTTCCGATGTTCGTGATCAGGCCGTGGGTGGGTTGGGCGATGGCGCACAGCTCGGCGATGTCGCCACGCTTGCTGGCGCCCATTTCAATGATGGCGATGCGGTGCTCGGGTTTTAGCTTCAGCAGGGTGAGGGGCACGCCGATGTGGTTGTTCAGGTTGCCTTCGGTGGCCAGGGTGGGGCGCTCGGCGGCCAGCACCGCATGCACCAATTCCTTGGTGGTGGTTTTGCCGTTGGTGCCGGTGATGCCGATGACGGGACCCTTGAACGTGCGGCGGTGCTCGCGGGCCAAGTCTTGCAACGCCTTTAGCGCGTCGGGAACAAGGAGGAAGCGTTCATCCGCAACTGCGGCGGGGTCATCCACCACGGCGTGGGAGCACCCCGCCCCCAGGGCCTTGGCCGCAAAGGCATTGGCGTTGAAGTTGGGGCCGTTCAGGGCAAAGAAAATGCCGCCGGGCAAGGGTTTGCGGGTATCGGTGCAGATGCCGGCGGAGGCGAGGAAAATTCGGTGCAGTTCCAGGATGCTCACCATGGGCGCAAAGAAAAGGCCCCGGTCCTTTCCTTTGAACCGGGGCCTTTCACGGCTTATGCACAGGGCTTATTTCTTCAGGCTCTTGCGGCGCTTGTCGTCACCCAGGCCGATGGGGCTGCCCACGCGCGTCATGGCGCAACGGAAGCCGATGGTGGCGGTGCTTTGGCGCTCGTCCAGGTAGCGGCGGGTGCCGGGGTTGGCCCAGTAGATGCGATCGGCCCAGCTGGCCCCCTTGTATACACGTGCATGGTCGTTGATCAGGGTGGTTTTACCCCAGTCGTACATGGCATTGCCGGTGTAGTCGGGCTGCTCGTAGTAGATGCTGCTTTCCTTGTCGCCGTCCACGTAGTCGATGTTGTCGGACTCGCGGTAGTTGCGCCGGTCGATGTTCTCCTCCACGGTCACGCGCCGTTCCTTCACCTGGCCCGGTTGTTCGCTTTGGTATTCGCTGATGCCGGCCAAGAGTTTCGGGCAGATCTCCAGGTCTTGGCCCTTGATCAGGTCCACCATGTCCTGGATCTGCTGCTGGGCGGCGTCGTTCTTGCGGGTGTTCACCAGCTCCTCGGCCTGCCCCACCTTGGTGTTCAGGTTTTCCAGCAAGGCTGTTTCCTCTTCGGTGGCACGTGTGCCGAGCTTTTCCTGGAATTGGGTGAGCCAGTATTTCACCCCGTCGATGTCGTAGATCACCTTGTCGTACTTGTCGGCGATGTCGCCGTCGCTGTTGAGCACCTTGGTCTTGAACACGTTGCCGCGGAAGGGCTGCAGGTCACCCACGTCCTCGTACGACAATGGGCGGTACACGTCCATGGTCCATTCGCTCACGTTGCCGGCCATGTTGTACAGACCGTAGTCGTTGGGCCAGTAGCTGAACACCGGCGAGGTGATGTCGGCATTGTCGTTCAAGCTGCCGGCCACGCCCATGTAGTCGCCCCTGCCGCGCATGAAGTTGCCGCGGAAGTCGCCGAAGAAGGAGCCTCCTTTTTTGCGGCTGTCGTAACGCACGAAGTGGCCGTTCCACGGATAGATGCGCCGCTCGACGATGCGCTCGTCCACGGTATTGCCCACCAGCCCGTATGCGGCGTATTCCCATTCAGCCTCCGTGGGGAGGCGGTAGCGGGGAAGCAGGATGCCGTCCTCCATACGCACGTTGCGCGTGTCCTTGTTGGGGTTGAAATCCTTGATCCCGTCCACTTTCTTGCCGCTTTCATACTGGCCGGCCAGGTAGCTGTCCGTGGTGTAATGGTCTTCGTTGATCTGGTTGGGGTAGTGTTCGAAGAGGCCCTCGCGGATGAGGATGGCCTCGTTCACCCGGTCCCCGCGCCAGGCGCAGTAGTCATTGGCCTGCAGCCAGTTCACGCCCACCACGGGGTAGTCGCGGTAGGCCGGGTGGCGCAGGTAGTATTCCACCTTGGGCTCCATGAAGGCCAGTTTGCTGCGCCACACCAAGGTGTCGGGCAGGGCCTTCTTGTAGATTTCCGGATAGTCGGCCGCGTAGACGCGTTCCAGCCAGTAGAGGTATTCGCACCAGTGCAGGTTGGTCACCTCGGTTTCATCCATGTAGAAGGAGGAAACTGTTACGGTGCGGGGGATGTTGTTCCATTCGTGGGTGAGGTCGTCCACCACGCGGCCCATGGTGAATTGGCCGCCCTCGATCAGCACCAGGCCGGGTCCGGTTTCCTGTTCATCGAACGGTGCCTTTTCGAAGCCTCCGTTGCGCGAGTCGTTGTAGTTCCAACCCGTGGCGGTGCTCTGCTCGAAGCGGCAGCCGGCCAACAGCAGGCCGGCGCAGCCCAGTAGGGCCAGGTTCCGTGTCAGATTCATTGTGTTCATGGCGTTCGTGGCTGGTTCCTTCCTTGCTAGAATACCGGGCAGGGCACGGTGCGTACCCGGCGGCGTTTCTTCTTGCAGTCGAATTGCAGGGTGAGGCTCACTTCATGCGATCCGGCGGTGGCGGTGGTGAGCTTGCTGGTGGTGACGTCATAGCTGTAGCCGAACTTGAGGTGCTCGGTTTGGAAGCCGATCAGGGCGATGAAGGCATCGCGTGAGCGGTACCATACCCCGGCGATGATCGGGCCGTGGTCCACGTACATGCCCAAGTTCAATTGCTGGAACGCGGCCTGCTGTTGGAATAGTATGTTGGGTGCGAGCTTGGTTTTGGCCTCGCCGTATTTGCCGCGCATGCCCAAGGGGATGGCCGCGCCGGCATGGGCGGTGAGCTTCATGGGCATTTTGCTCGTTCCTACGATCAGCGACTCGTTGGGTTCGGTGAGGTGGTGCGCGGCGAAGCCCACGAAAAAGATGTCGGTATAGCCCAGGATGCCCGCGGAGAAGTCGGCGTTGCCCACACTGCCGCCGCGCGGCACGTCGTTGGTGGCGTAGATGAAGCCCCGGCGCGGGTCGATCTGGTCGCCGAACGTGAGCTTGTTCCAATCCAGCGATTTCTGGAAGTAGGTGGCCTGGAAGCCCGCCTTGATGGAGAATTTGCTGCTGACCGCCTGGGTGTAGGAATAGATGCCGCTGATGGTGGTGGTGTTCAGGGTTCCCTTGCCTGCCTGGTCGCTGGTGATCAACAGGCCCAGGCCGCCCATGATGCCCCGCACGTCCTGGTCGTAGCTGGCGCTGGTGGTCACAAAGGTGCCGCTGAGGGCGGGCCATTGGTTTCGGTAGTTCAACGTGGCCCGGGGACACCTCACCGTGCCTGCAAAGGCCGGGTTGAGGTACAACGGGTTTGCGTAGAACTGCGTGAACTGCGGGTCCTGCGCCAGTGCGGACATCGTGCCCAGAAGGCCCATGGCAAGCCCTAGAGCGACACTTCTGCCGGTCCTTTTACTCATGCTGCACGATCGTTCATAGCCCCTTGGAAGCGCCAAGTATACGTAGCGGAACCGAGTTCGTTGTTATTGCCCCCTGCAATAAGCGGCTGAAGGGGGCGTTTACGGGTAGCCCGGATTTGAACGGGTCGAAGGTATACTTTAGCCCCCATACCCCAAGAAACCAGCTTACGAGTTGTTCATGCGAGCGTGCTTTGGCCTTTTGCTTTTTGCCTCCATCACCGCTTCCGCCCAGCAAACCGAGCCTGCGCAGCGGGCCGTGCCAGGGTTGGCAACAAACGCCGGAAGGCAAGTGGCGGAGCACCCACGGTCGGCATTGCCGCAATGGTGGGGCAAGGTGATCCCCGATGCCACCCGGGAGAACCTGCCCGTCATCCATGAGGTGCGCAGGCTGGGCTTGGGTACCACCGGCTTCACGGTCCACCTTTCGGACCGGCAGTGGCTGCCCTTGTCCGCCGAGGAGATCCGGCAATGGCCCGGCATCGGTGAACCCGGGCCCGAGCCCGTGGTCACTTCTTTCCTGGGCGAATCACGCAAGGTGCCCTATGCCGTGGTGGACATTGAGCCTTTCCGGCGCAATCCGGCCACCGGGCAGCTCGAACGCTTGGACAGCTACCGCCTGCAGGTGGTGGAGGAGCACGGCGGGCGGGGCAGCCTGCGGGCTGCGGATTACCCCGATCATTCCAAATTGGCACAGGGAGACTGGTACCGCTTCACCGTGGCCAAGGATGGGGTTTATGAGATCAGTTACCAGTTCCTGCGGCAGTTGGGGGTTGATGTGGGCAATTTGGCGTCGGACGCCATCAACATCTACGGCAACCACGCCGGGCTGCTGCCATTTTCCAACAGCCTGCAACCGCCCACCGACCTTGTTCAGAATGCCATCCGGGTGGAAGACGGCGGGGACGGCATCTTCGGGCCGGGCGACCGCCTCCTTTTTTATGCAAGCGGCCCGCAGCGCTGGGTACGCAGCGCCGACGGAAAGCGGTTTGAGCATGTGAAGAATTTCTACTCCGATTCCGCCAGCTATTTCATCGGCATCGGCACCGATGCGCCCAAGCGCATCACGCAGGCACAGCTTCACGGCGGGCCGCCCACCGATCAGGTCACCGTGTTCAACGACCGCATGGCGATCGATAACGACGGCACGAACCTCGTCAAGTCCGGCCGGGTGATGTTCAGCGAGATCTTCGACCAAGTGACCACCTACAACTACGGCTTTGCCCTGCCCAATCTGAACCCGGGCGATTCGGCCTGGTTGCGCGTAAACCTGCTGGGGCGCTCCATCGGCGGAAACAGTTCCTTCACCGTGCAGGCCGCGGGAGCCGTGCAGAACATCCCCATTGCATCCGTGGGAACCAATGTTACGGCACCATACGGCAAGTATGAAAGCACGTTGTTCGGGTTCCCGGCCTCGGGATCCAACCTGCCTGTTACGGTGACCTACAACAAGTACGACCCCGTTACTTCGCTCGGCTACATGGATTTCCTGGAGGTGAACGCCAGGCGCCAACTGCGCATGGCGGGGGACCAGATGGGATTCCGCGACCTGAGCTCGGTGGGGCCGGGGCGGATAGGCCAATTCACCATGGAGATGGCCGCAGGGGTGGAGCATGTTTGGGAGGTCACCTCACCGGTGGACGTGCGGGAAGTACCTACCACGGCGAACGGCAGCCAGCAAAGCTTCGTGGTGGGCACCGACAGCCTGCGGGAATTCATCGCCTTCAAAGGCAGCGGCCTGCTGGTGCCCACAGCGATCGGGCACGTGCCCGCGCAGGACCTGCATGGCACGCCCCTGCCCACCGACCTGGTGATCGTGGCGCCCGCGGAATTCCTCGCCGAGGCGAACCGCTTGGCGCAACGCCGGATGGAGGAGGGGCTTGTGGTGCAGGTGGCCGGCCTGCAGCAGGTGTTCAACGAGTTTTCATCGGGGCAGCGCGATGCCACGGCGATCAAGCGCTACATGAAAATGCTCTATGACAAGGCCGGGCCGGACAGCCTCCTGTTGCCGCGCTACTTGCTGTTGTTCGGAGACGGTTCGTACAACAACATGGCCCAAACCACGGGCAACCAGAACCTCATCCCCACCTACCAGAGCATCAACTCCTGGGACCTGACCCAATCGTACACGTCGGATGATTACTTCGTGATCCTGGGGGATGCGGAAGGCGAGGCGCAGAACGACCTGATCGACATGGGGGTGGGGCGGTTCCCGGTGAGCAGCCTGGACCAGGCGCGGGCCGTGGTGGACAAGCTGCTGAACTACGACAGGCTCAGCCTCTCCGGCACGGCGGCTACCGCGTGCGATGCAGCAGGGGACGGGGGAGCCAATGACTGGCGCAACCAAGTACTGTTCTGCTCGGACGACCAGGATGGCGATGGGGTGGAAGGGATCGTGCACATGTCCAACAGCGACAAACTGGCCGTGCGCGTGGAGCGTGAATCCCCCTGCCTGAACATCTCCAAGATCTATTTGGACGCGTACACCCAGTACAGCACGCCTGGCGGACAGCGGTATCCCGATGCCGCCAGGGACCTGCGCGACCGTGTGCAAAAAGGTGCGCTGCTGGTGAACTATGTCGGCCATGGGGGAGAAGTGGGGTGGGCCCATGAACGTATCCTGGACAATGCCACCATCCTGGGCTGGACCAACTTCGACCGGTTGCCTTTGTTCATGACCGCCACCTGCGAATTCAGCCGCTGGGACGATCCCGGGCGGACCTCCGCCGGGGAGTATGTGCTACTGAACCCCGCTGGCGGGGGGATCGGTTTGATGACCACCACGCGGCTGGCCTTCAGCAGCCAAAACCAGTTCCTGTCCAACAAGTTCTACGACGTGGCCTTCTTGCCCACCGATGAGCAGGGCCGCGACCAGCGCATGGGCGACATCTACCGGCGGTGCAAGGTGGCCGCCACACCCCACTCCGGCAGCGGCACGCCCAACCACCGCAACTTCACCCTGCTGGGCGACCCCTCCATGCGGCTGGCCATGGCCCGCAACAGTGTGGCCATCACCGCCATTACCGACACCTTGGGCAATCCGGTGGACACCATCAAGGCCCTTTCCACCATCCGCATCAGCGGCACCGTGAACGGGCCGGACGGGCAGGCCCTCACCGGCTTCAACGGCACCGTGGTGCCCACCATCTTCGACAAAAAAGTGGCCACGGCCGCCCTGATGAACGACCCGGGCGGCAATGCCGCACCGTTCAACTTCCAAGTGCGCAAAAACATCATCTACCGAGGCCGGGCCACCGTGGCCAACGGGCAGTTCCAGTTCACCTTCGTGGTACCCAAGGACATTGACTACCGGGTGGATTCAGGGCGTGTGTCCATCTACGCGGAAAGCTTGGCCACAAACGCCTGCGGCTATTCCAACAACCCCTTGGTGGGCGGAACGGACAACACGGCCGTGGCCGATCTCCAAGGGCCTTCCATCGAACTGCACCTGAACGACGAAAGCTTCGTGAACGGGGGAACCACCAACGAAACCCCCCTGCTCTTCGCCAAATTGTACGATAGCAACGGCATCAATACCATGGGAAGCAGCATTGGCCACGACCTGGTGGCGGTGCTGGACGCCAACACGCAGAACGCCATCGTGCTGAACGACTGGTACGAGGCCGACAAGGACACATACAAGAGCGGCCAGGTGCGCTACCGGTTCAGCAGCTTGCCGGAAGGCCGTCATACCTTGGACCTGAAGGCGTGGGACGTGTACAACAACAGCAGCACCCAGAGCGTGGAATTCGTGGTGGCGCCTTCCGCCGAACTGGCCTTGGAGCACGTGCTGAACTACCCCAACCCCTTCACCACCCACACCGAGTTCTACTTTGAACACAACAGGCCCTGCACCACCTTGGATTGCCAGGTGCAGGTGTTCACCGTGGCCGGCCGTTTGGTAAAGACCCTGAACCGGCGCCTGCAGTGCAACGGCTTCCGCAGCGAGCCCCTGCCCTGGAACGGATTGGATGACCAAGGCGACCGCATCGGGCGGGGCGTTTATGTCTACCGGCTCAGCATCACCACCCCCACCGGGGAACGGGCCGAAAAACTCGAGAAGCTCGTTATCCTGCGGTAGCGGGCAATAACCCCCTGCATGCCACGTATATTTGCCGCCCTTTTTCCCTCGCAGAAAGTATCCCTCCCCATGACCTTCATTGCCCGCCAAGCCGCCTTCCTGGGCGCCCTCGGAGCCTCCGCCGCCCTCTGCGCGCAGGTCAGTCAAGGCTGCATCAGCGAACTCAGCGGGCAGGAATGCGGACCGCGCCTCAACACCATTACCACCGCCGTGCCCTTCCTGATGATCGGCCCCGATTCCCGATCGGGCGGCATGGGCGATGCAGGGGTGGCCCTGCCTGCCGATGCCAATGCGCTGCACTGGAACCCCAGCAAGATCGCCTTTGCCGAAAACGAGGGTGAGCTGCGCATCTCCGTCTCACCATGGTTGAGGAACCTGGTGCCCGACATGAGCCTCACCTACTTGGCGGGATACAAAAAGCTCAACAAGCGAAGCGCCCTCGGCGGCTCACTGCGCTATTTCAACCTCGGCAGCATCACCTTCACCGACATGAACGGCAGCGTGATCCGCGACTTCAAACCGGCCGAGTTCGCCGTGGACGTCTCCTTTGCCCAGCAGTTCAGCGACCGCACCTCGGGCGGCATCACCCTGCGCTACATCAACAGCAACCTTACAGGCGGCCTCAACGTCAGCGGGGCCAACACCAAGGCGGGCCAGGCCGTTGCCGCCGACCTTTCCTTCTTCTTCCACAACGATGAAATGACCGTGGCGGACCGCGATGCCACCCTCGCCTTCGGCATCGACATCTCCAACATGGGCAACAAGATGTCCTACAGCGAAACGGCCCGCACCGACTTCCTGCCGATCAACCTCCGCGTGGGGCCCGCCTTCACGGTGGAGCTCGACCCCTACAATACCATCACCTTCAACGCAGACGTGAATAAGCTGCTGGTGCCTACTCCGCCGATCTACAAGACCAAACCGCGGGAGGACGGCGGCGTGGATATCGATACGGACGAGGATGGCAACTATGTGATCTTCAGCGGTGAAGATCCCAACCGGGGCGTGGCCGCAGGCATCCTGGGGTCATTTTCGGATGCTCCGGGCGATGTGTACATCGATTCCGAGGGCGTGCAGCACCTGAAGCCCGGCAGCCAGATGCGCGAAGAACTGCGCGAGCTCTATTTCGGAGGTGGGCTGGAGTACTGGTACGCCAAGCAGTTTGCCTTCCGCACGGGCTATTTCTGGGAGGCGGCCACCAAAGGCGACCGCAAGTACTTCACCATGGGCTTGGGCGTGAAGTACAGCATTTTCTCGTTGGACTTCAGCTACCTGATCGCCAACACCACGAAAAGCCCCCTGGCCAATACCCTGCGCTTCACCTTGGGCTTCAATTTCGACGGCAAGGCCAAGAAGAAGTCCGACGCGGCGGAATGAACATCCGCACAGGCTACGGCTACGATTCGCACCGCTTGGTGGAAGGGCGGCCGTTCTTGCTGGGCGGCGTGCTGATCCCTTTCCAGAAAGGCGGGATGGGGCACAGCGATGCCGACGTGCTGCTGCATGCCATTGCCGATGCCTTGCTGGGGGCGGTGGCCTTGGGCGACATCGGGCTGCATTTCCCCGACACCGACCCCGCGTGGAAGGATGCGGACAGCCGCATGCTGCTGGCGCATGTGGTGAAGTTGCTTCGCGAAAAGGGATGGACCGTGGGCAACATGGATTGTACCGTGGTGCTGGAACAGCCCAAGCTGCGGCCCCACGTGGAGGCCATGCGGCAGGCCATCGCCGGCATCCTGGGAACCCCCGTGGATGCGGTATCCGTAAAGGCCAGCACCAATGAGCGGATGGGCTTCACCGGCCGCGGCGAAGGCGTGGCTGCCCATGCCGTGGTCCTGGTGCACCGCACCGGCGCTTAGTCCCCGTCATCCCGGCGGCTGCGCGTAAAGCTGCCATGGCCCTGCTCATCCTCGAAGTAGAACACCCGCAGTTCAGCCGTGTCCCGCAGCAGGTCCACGCGGCCCACCTCCACGCGGCTGGGCTTTACGCCTAGGCGCTCCTGCAGGTCGGCGTACAAGCGCTCCTTGTGCTCCGGCTTGATCAGGTCAATCTTCTCGTAAACCAGGTTGCGCACCGCTTCGTGGCGTGTGAGCCACACCTTCTCCAGCAAGTACACCATCACCAGGATGGTGGTGTTGGTGAACATCAGCTCGGCCAGGCTGACGGTGGAACCCGTCAGCGAGTTGACCACCGCGATGGTGATCACCGCGAAGAGGTAGGTCATGTCCTTGATCTCGATCTGCTCGGTGCGGTAGCGGATCACGCTGAAGATGGCGAACAGCCCAAAGCCGAAGCCCATGCTCAGCTTCACGTTGTTCATCAAGATGCACAGGAAGAAGATCAGCACGTTGAAGATGAAGTAGGTGAACAAGTTCTCCTTCTTGCGGTGCACCGGGAAGTAGATCAGGCGGATGAGGATGAAGGTCACCGCAGCGTCCAGGCCGAACCGCATGATCAGCTCCCAGAGGTCTTCGTGGAACAGGTGCATGTTGAAGTGGTTCATACGGGAAAGGTAGGTGCCGGCAAGTGCGCCACCTTGTGTGCACGCAGCAGAACGGCTTTGAAGTTGTTGTACTTGACGCCGGGGTTGAGCAAGACCGTGCCAATGCAGTATTTGCTGAAGTTGGAGGGCGGTGCCGGGAGAGCGCGCACCAAGGCAGTGAACGGGGATCCGTGGCCGATGTCCGCCTCCTTCAGCTCAGCCACGCACAACCCGGGTATGGAGGCCCCGGTGCCGTCCCCGCTGCTGAACTGCAGGCGAAGGTCCAGCGTCAGGCGCTCTTTGCGGGTGCGGTGCACCAGCGTATAGCGGAAGAATTCATTCCGCACCACGGGTTGCAGTTCCGTGTGCGACCCGATGGCGTCGGCCACGAAAGCCGCCTGCGCCGGGGACAGGACCGGGCCGATCGCCGCAACCGGGACCCGCCGCTTGCGGGTACCGCCCCGCCCGGTGCGCTGCTTCACTTCCAGGAAACACGTGCCCGACCCCACGTACTCGCGCATGCGCACCTTGCTGCGAAAGGTCCGCCCGTTGTGGTGGTCGCGGTAGAACCGCCGTTCCGGCGTATCGTAGTACAAGGTGCGGTACAACGTGCCTCTGCCGGTTTCGGTCTCCAGCAAACGATAGTCGGCGACCAAGCGGCCAAGCAAACCGGGCAGTTCCGTTTCACCGACCAGGTACTTGGTGTCCATCCGCGATTGCAGGGCCACACCTTCCATCTCATCCAGGCTGATGGGGGCGAAACGCGCGATCATGGAGGAAACGTCGAACATGGCAATTACGCGGCCAAGCTATGCAACCGATGAACAAGATCGAGTGAAACCTGTTCAGCATACGGCCGGGTGCATCCCCGCACACAGGGCTTCGGATCGGCCAGTTGGCCCCCACGGTATAAATTCGGCACCCTTTGCACCATGGCACAAACCCGAAAGATCGCGCTCCACTACCTGCATCATGCTTCTTGGTCCGCGTTGCCGCCGGAGGATCGTGAACTGCTGGAACTAGCGGCCAAGGCAGCGCGCAATGCCTATGCCCCCTATTCCAAGTTCAAGGTGGGGGCAGCGATCCGCATGGAAAGCGGGGAGATCATCCCCGGCAGCAACCAGGAGAACGCCAGCTTCCCGGCGGGCACCTGTGCCGAGCGCACGGCCCTGCATGCGGCCATGGCGGTGCTGCCCAAGGGGGTGGTGGAAAGCCTGGCCGTGGTGGTGCCCCAGGTGAAGGGCAGCAAACCGGTCACGCCGTGCGGCATTTGCAGGCAGGCCCTGGTGGAGCAGGAGCGCAGGCAGGAAGGCCCCATGCGGCTGCTGCTCGGCGTGGTAAAAGGCCCCGTGATCGAGACCTTCAGTGCCGAAACCCTGTTGCCGCTCTCCTTCGACAGCAGCCAACTGGGCAAGAAGGCTCGCTGAGCAGAGGCTATCTTTGCACGGACTTCTTCAACATGAGCGATACGGCCACAAGCAAGGCCCGGAATACGGGCAGATCGGCCAAGGGGGCGCAAGCTTCCTTTGGCAAGGATATCCACCTCCGCTGGTACAAGGACATGCTGCTGATGCGGCGCTTCGAGGAGAAGACCGGGCAACTGTACACCCAGCAGAAGTTCGGGGGGTTCTGCCACCTCTACATCGGGCAGGAGGCCATCCTGGCCGGCTTAGTGACCGCCATGAAAAAAGGCGACCGGATCATTACCGCCTACCGCGACCATGCGCACCCGCTGGTGCTGGGCACGCCGCCGGGAGAGGTGATGGCCGAGCTGTACGGCCGCAGCACCGGCAGCAGCAAGGGCAAGGGCGGCAGCATGCACTACTTCGACAAGGGGCGCAACTTCTTCGGGGGGCACGGCATCGTGGGTGCACAAATCGCTATCGGCGCGGGCATTGCCTTTGCGGACAAGTACCGGGGTGGCGACCAGGTGACCTTCTGCTTCATGGGCGACGGCGCCATGCGGCAAGGCATCCTGCACGAGACCTTCAACATGGCCATGAACTGGAAGCTGCCCGTGGTGTTCGCCATTGAGAACAACGACTACGCCATGGGCACCAGCGTGGAGCGGACCAGCACGGTGCGCGAACTGTACAAGGCCGGGCTTTCATACAACATGCCGGCAGCCCCGGTGAACGCCATGAGCTGCCAAGAGGTGCACCAGGCCTTTGACGAAGCAGCCGCACATGTGCGCGCAGGAAAGGGGCCCTTCCTGCTGGAACTGAAGACCTACCGCTACCGCGGCCACAGCATGAGCGACCCCGCTACCTACCGGACCAAGGAAGAGGTGGAGGAATACAAGAAGCGCGACCCGCTGGAACTGGTGCACCGCGAGATCATCACCAACAAATGGGCCAGTGAAAAACAGCTGGAGCAGATGGACAACGAGGTGAAGGCCGAGGTGGAGGAGGCCGTGAAGTTCGCCGAGAACAGCCCCCACCCGGAGCTGGAGGAACTGTACGTCGACGTATACACACAGAAGGATTATCCCTTCATCAAGGAGGATTGAGAAACACTTGCACCCGGCCTGCAGGGCCGGGCAAGCAAAGGCGATAAAGCAATGGCAGAAGTGATCAACATGCCGCACCTGAGCGACACCATGACCGAAGGGGTGGTGTCCAAGTGGCACAAGCAGGTGGGAGACCCGGTGAAGAGCGGCGAGATCTTGGCCGACATCGAGACCGATAAGGCCACCATGGAGTTTGAAAGCTATTATGACGGAGTGCTGCTGCACATCGCCGTGCCGGAAGGAAAAGCCGCTCCCGTGGATGCGCTTTTGGCCGTGATCGGGAAGAAGGGGGAGGACATCGGTGCCTTGCTGAAGCAGGCCGAAGCGCCCAAGGCGGAAGCAAAAAAGGAAGCAGAACCCGTAAAGGCTGCTGCCACAGCCGTGGCCGCAGTGAAACAGGAACTGCCGCCGCCCGCCGCCCCCGCAAGTGCAAAACCGGCGGCCCAGCCTGCGGTATCCGCCGCCCCCGCCGCACAGGCCAATGGCCGCGTGAAAGCCAGTCCCTTGGCCCGCCGCTTGGCAGAGGAGGGCGGCATCGACATCCGCATGGTGCGCGGCTCCGGCGACGAGGGTCGCATCGTGAAGCACGACATCGAACGGTTCATGGCCGGCGGCATGGCTGCAGCACCTGTGCGCGAAGAGCGCTACACGGAGGTGGCCGTGAGCCAGATGCGCAAAACCATCGCCCGCCGGCTGGCGGAAAGCAAGTTCAGCGCGCCGCACTTCTACCTCACCATGGCCGTGGACATGTCCGCGTGCATGGGTGTTCGGGAGGCCGTCAACAAGGCCATCGCCCCGAACAAGATCAGCTTCAACGACCTGGTGGTCAAAGCCGCTTCCATGGCCCTGCGCCAGCACCCCAAGGTGAACAGCAGTTGGTTGGGCGACCGCATCCGGTACAACGAGCACGTGCACATCGGCGTGGCGGTGGCCGTGGAGGAAGGACTGCTGGTTCCGGTGGTGCGCTTTGCCGACACCAAGACCCTCCGCCAGATCGGTGCCGAAGTGCGCGAGTACGCCAAACGCGCCAAGGATAAGAAGCTACAGCCGCAGGACTGGGAAGGGAACACCTTCACCATCAGCAACCTCGGTATGTTCGGCATCGAAGAGTTCACCGCCATCATCAACCCGCCAGATGCCTGCATCCTGGCCGTGGGCGCCATTGTGGACACCCCGGTGGTGAAGAACGGCGCCGTGGTGCCCGGCCACGTGATGAAGCTCACCCTGAGCTGCGACCACCGCGTGGTGGACGGTGCCACGGGCTCCGCCTTCCTGCAAACACTGAAGGACATGCTGGAGAACCCGGTGATGATGCTGGGTGCCGCTTCCATTTAGGTCATGGCCGCCAAGGGCCGCGACCCGTTGGCAATCCTGCTGGTGATCGGGCAGTTTGCGTGCATCACCATGCTTATGATCGGCAACTGGCGGTTGCCCTGGTGGGCATGGGCCATCTTCGGATCGGGCATCGCAGTGTTCCTGCTGGCAGCCTCCGCCCTGGGCCCCAACAACCTCACCGCGATGCCCGTGCCCCGGGAAGGCAATACCCTGGCCAAACGCGGCATCTACAACGTGGTGCGCCATCCCATGTACCTGTCCGTGCTGCTCTGCGGGGCGGCTTTGGCCTTCGGCGCGCCCGCGTGGTGGCGTTGGGCCGCATGGGGTGCGGCGGTGGTGGTGCTGGTGCTGAAGATCAAGTATGAGGAGCGCGCCCTCACCGCGAAGCACCCGCAATACCCCGAACAGATGCGGGGGGTGGCCCGACTGCTTCCGGGCGTGTGGTGAGGTGGCCCGGGAAGTCCCGAATACAACGATCGTGGTATTGCCGCCCCGGCCGCCCACCACTTCCTTCGCAGCCATGGAAAATGAAGGTGCCGCAGCTCCAGTGGCACAGCGCAAATGGGGCATCCTCGCTTTCTTGATCGTGCTTCTGCTGATGCCCATCGGCCATGCGCTGATGGTGCTCAATGAACAGGTGCTGCACACCGGGAAGTACGGTAGCGCGGCCGTGCTGGGCCTGGTGGGCGTGGCGCTGCTGGTATGGGGCATCCGCCGGGACCGGAACAAGGCCATCGCCAGCCTGCTCGGCCTGCTCGCCGGCATCCTGGCATGGACCGGCTGGGTGGAGTTCTCCTTCGTATGGATCGCCGAAAAGGAAAACGTGGCACCCATGATGGAGAACGGTGAAGTGGTGACCAAACCGGAATACCTGGTCATGCTCTCCTCCCTCGGCCTGCTCGCGGTGGCCCTGGTCATGTTCACCTTCAGCTCCACCCGCTGCCCGTATTTCCGGTGGTGGCAACGGATCATGGGCCTGCGCAAGTCCATCCGCGAAACAGGCACCAACCAGGAACTGAGGCCCATGGCCGTCACGGTGTTCATGGAAGTGGTGGTGATCATGTGGACCTTCTACGTACTGCTGCTGGTGGCCTATGATCCCCAGATCGCCGGTGACCGACATCCGTTCACCTACATCGTGGCCTTCGGCTCGCTGCTTTGGTCCGCCATTCTGACGGCCAAGCTGATGCGGATCAAAACCTTCGATCACGCCTTGCGCTACGCCATCCCCACCGTGATCATCTTCTGGAACTTCGTGGAAGTAGCCGGGCGCTGGGACCTGTTCTCGGAGATCTGGGTGCACCCCATCGAGCACTGGTTGGAGAACAGCATCATCCTGGCGGTCCTGGCTGCAGCAGTGGTGTATTACGTGGTGGACGGGCGCAAGGACCCGAAGGCGTTGCGCAAATCGGCCATGCCGGCCGCACGGGAGCCGAGGGCGGTGCGGGGTACGGCGCAGGCACCCGGGCCGGCCCTGAAGGCGGGGCAGGCCTTGAATCGGGGGAAAGTCCACGTGGCGGCAGGTATCGAACACCCGGACCCGGCCTGAACAAGTTGGACCGCGCAGAGGACGCGAAGGTTATTTTCGGGCCATGCCGGATGTGCTGGAAACGCCCATTGAATACCTGAAAGGCGTCGGCCCGCAGCGCGGGGAACTGCTGCGCAAGGAGTTGGGCATAGGCACCTACGCCGACCTGCTGCTGCACTACCCGTTCCGGTACGTGGACCGCACGCACTTCAATACGGTGGGCAGCATCCGCGAGGAGCATGCGCCCGTGCAATTGCGCGGCATCTTGAGGCAGGTGCGCATGGTGGGCGAAAGGCAGGCACGGCGCCTTACGGCCAAGCTCGAGGATGCCACCGGCAGCATCGAGCTGGTGTGGTTCCGCGGACTGCGCTGGCTGCAACCTGTGCTGAAGGAAGGCGGCGAGTACATCGTGTATGGCAAGCCCACCCTGTTCCGCGACCGCTTCAACATCGCGCACCCCGAGGTGGAGGCGGCCGCCACCTGGGATGAGGGGGCGGCCACCCCGCTGCAACCCGTGTATGGCACCACCGAAAAAGCGGCCGCCAAGGGGCTCAACAGCCGCGGCATTGCCAAGCTCGTGCAAGTGCTATTGCCCCAAGTGAATGGAGCCCTGCACGAAACGCTCAGCCGATCCCTGGTGGACCAACTCGGAGGATTGGGCCGGGAAGAGGCTGTGATGGAGGTGCATTTCCCACAAACGCGCGAACGGCTGGATCGCGCACTGAAGCGGCTGAAGTTCGAGGAGCTCTTTTTCATCCAGCTTCAACTGCTCAAGCAGAAACAGCTGATGCAACAGGAGGTGGGGGGCAACGTGTTCGGCCAAGTGGGGGAGCTGTTCAATACCTTTTATTCGCACCACTTGCCCTTCGAGCTTACCGGGGCCCAGAAACGGGTGGTGAAGGAGATCCGCCGAGACATGGCCTCGGGACACCAGATGAACCGCCTGCTGCAGGGGGACGTGGGCAGCGGGAAGACGCTGGTGGCCTTGTTGTGCATGCTCTTGGCACTGGACAATGGGTTCCAAGCCGCACTGCTGGCCCCTACCGAGGTGCTTGCCCAGCAACATTTCCGCTCCATTTCCCGCTTTCTGGAAGGTTTGCCCGTGCGCGTGAGGCTGCTTACCGGTACCACCAAGGCGGCCGGGCGCAAGAGCCTGCTCACTGCGTTGAAGGCAGGTGAGGTCCACATCCTCGTAGGCACCCACGCCCTCTTGGAAGACCGTGTGGTGTTCCAGCGCTTGGGCCTGGTGGTGATCGATGAGCAGCACCGCTTCGGGGTGCAGCAGCGCGCCCGCATGCAGGCCAAGGCCGAGGTGCCGCCGCACGTACTGGTGATGACCGCCACGCCCATCCCGCGTACCTTGGCCATGACCCTGTACGGCGACCTGGACGTGAGCGTGATCGACGAACTGCCGCCGGGGCGGAAACCCATCCGCACGGTGCACCGCTACGACCATTCGCGCAATGCCATGTTCGCCTTCCTGGAGTCAGAGATCCAAAAAGGGAGGCAGGTCTACGTGGTGTACCCGCTGATCGAGGAAAGTGAGAAAAGCGACCTGAAGGACGTGGCCGACGGGTTCGAGAGCCTCTCGCGGCGGTTCCCGCTGCCCAAGTATGCCGTGGGCATGGTGCACGGGCGCATGACCCCGGAGGTGAAGGATTACGAGATGGCGCGCTTCACCAAGGGGGAAACCAATGTGCTGGTGGCCACCACCGTGATCGAGGTGGGCGTGGACGTGCCCAACGCCAGCGTGATGGTGATCGAGAACGCCGAGCGCTTCGGGCTTTCCCAGTTGCACCAGCTGCGCGGACGGGTGGGGCGCGGCGCCGAGCACAGCTACTGCATCCTGATGACCGGCGACAAGCTCGGCAATGACAGCCGTACGCGCATCAACACCATGGTGCGCACCCAGGACGGCTTCGAGATCAGCGAGGTGGACCTGCGCCTGCGCGGCCCCGGCGACCTGATGGGCACCCAGCAGAGCGGAGTACCGCAGTTGCACTTGGCCGACCTGGTGCAGGACGCCGACCTATTGCAACAGGCCCGGCGCACCGCGCAACGCCTGCTGGATGAGGACCCGGAGCTCCGGCACCCCGGCAACGCACTGATCGCCGCCGCCCTGCAGGAGCAGATGAAGGACAGGGCAGTGTGGGGCAGGATCGGGTGAAATTTGACAGGACGGCTGGCTGATCGACGAACCGCAAACGCGCGGATCGGAACGGAAGCGGATCAGGTGCTCAGCGCTTCCCGCTTGCGCAAGTTGTCCGGGTCCAGCACATGGGTCAGGGCACCGGCGGCGATCAAGGCCTGCGCCGCACCATAGCCCACCATGCTCCACAGCGGGGCCCATGACATGGGCAAACGGAAACGCTCCAGTGTCAGCAGGCTGCCCGAGGCCATGAGCAACAGGGCGCCCGCCATCACCATCCAAAAGCTGTTGGGGTAGGTGCGCCGGAACCGGAAGGCGGCGGCCATGCCCATGAAGGCCAGCGCGGAGAGATAGGCGATCACCGGCAGGCCGAGGCCCTCCTCCACGTGGGGAAGCAGGTCCCAGGTGAAAAAGAAGAAGTAGGTGCCGATGCCCACGGTGATCAGCGAAGCGGGCAACAGGCCTTCCAAGGCACTGACCGCGGCCATGTTCTGGATAAAGGCGAACGCATAGCAGAGCTGTGCCAGGAAGAAGGCGCCAAGGCCCACGATGAAATTGAAATTATCCACGTGGGTGAACATCAGGGCCACATCACCGATCAACGAAAAGAACAAACCGGCCTGGATCAGCAGGGTGAACCGGTCGCCCACGCGGCGGCTGTTGAAAAAGAACCACGACGAGAGGATGAGCATCAACAGGGGCCTGCAGGCATATTCCAGCGCGTGCAAGTCCTTCAATTGGGCCACGCAGGTGCCCACTAGGGCAAGCACGTACAAGGTGCCGTTCAGCAAGGTGTTTTTCCCGGGGTGCATGCAGGGCCCGAAGATAATGGACCGCCTATGCTTGCTTTCGCTTTGCCTATGGCCCATGGCTACTTTCGCGGCCCGGCCGCCCAACGGCCCGGAACCTCCCCATGCGCATCTCCTGGAACTGGCTTCGCACGCTGACCACTGCCGGCGACCTATCCCCACCTGCAGGCGGCCGACATCCTGGCCTATCGCGCGACGCACGTGCCGGTCGGCGAGGACCAGAAGCAGCATCTCGAGCTCGCGCGCGACATCGCGCAGAAGTTCAACAACGACTTCCGCGCCGGGATCGAGGCCAAGGGCTACGCCGACGGCGTCTTCTTTCCGCAACCCGAGCCCGTGATCATGGGGCCGGCGACGCGCGTCATGAGTCTCCGCGACGGTACGCGGAAGATGTCGAAGTCGGAGCCCTCCGACATGAGCCGCATCAACCTGATGGACGGCACGGACGCGATCGCCGACAAGATCAAGCGGGCCAAGACCGACATGGAGCCGGCGCCGCCGGCCGATCTCGAGCAGCTCAAGGCGCGGCCGGAGATCGACAACCTCGTCGGCATCTACGCGGCGCTGGCGAAGGTGTCGAAGGAGGAGGGGCTCAAGGTGCTGCAGGCGACCGCGGCGGAAGGGCCCAGCATCTTCACCGGGTTCAAGCGGGCACTGACGGAGGTCGCGACCGGAACGCTCGGGCCGATCCGGACCGAGATCGTGCGCCTCATGGACGATCCGGCCGAGATCGACCGCGTGCTGGCGGACGGGTCGGCGCGGGCGCGGGCGATCGCGACGCCGATCCTCGACGAGGTGAAGGACATCGTCGGCTTCATCCGGTCGTAAAACGGCGGCCGGGGCCTTGCTCCGTCGGGCGTGAGCCGCGCGGGGCGCCAGCGCAAGACGTCTCTCGCAGAAGATCGCCAGCGCTGTGGGCCCGCTCGGCAGGGTGCTCAGCCTTGCGGATCATGCGCGGGCGTCGGTTGTGGAGTTCGCAATCACATGGCAGCATCGCCGTCATGACGCAGACATACCGCAAACGCCGCTCGTTCGAGGCGGGCCATGCCCGGAAGTTCCTGCTCGTCGTCGACGAAAGCCCGGAGGTCGAGAGCGCGCTCTATTACGCGGCGGCGCGCATCGTGCGCTCGTCGGGCACGCTGCTTATGCTGTATGTCATCGAGCCGCAGGATTATCAGCATTGGGCAGGCGTGAAGCAGGTGCAGATTGAGGAGGAGACGCTCAAGGCGCGCGCGCTCTTCCGGCTGTTCCGGCGCAAGCTCAACCTCGTGGGCTTCGAGAACATCCCCTGCGAGGAGCTGGTGCGCGAGGGGACCAAGGCCGAGGAGATCATGAGGACGATCGCCGAGGACGAGGACGTGTCCATCCTCGTGCTCGGGGCGGCGACCGATCCCGACGGGCCGGGACCTCTGGTCTCGACGCTCGCAGGAGGGGCGGCCGCCGGATCGTTTCCCATCCCGGTGACGGTGGTGCCGGGCAACCTCGCCTTCGACGACATCATCGCGCTGGCCTGAGGCCGTGATGCGACGGCTTTTGGAAGCGGAAGCGCACCGAATCCCTCGTTTGCAGGCTTTCGCGACGAATTGGCCAATTCTGTCGATCAAGACTCCGTTGAATCATGGTTCGCAGCCTGGACAATTCCCGATTGTCCTCCTATTTTCTGGAACTATTCTAAAGGATAATCCTTTGGCCGAGCGGCATCCTGCGCCGGCCCCACGGTGGAGACGGTGACATCATGTTCATTCAGACCGAGGCGACGCCCAACCCTCAGACCTTGAAGTTCATTCCCGGCAAGACCGTGCTGGTGGAGGGCACCGCCGATTTCCGCGCCAAGGGCGAGGCCGGGGCGTCGCCGCTCGCGCGGCGGCTCTTCGATATCGACGGCGTCGCGGGCGTGTTCCTGGGCTCGGATTTCATCTCCGTCACCAAGACGGATGCCGAGTGGCAGCACCTCAAGCCGATGATCCTCGGGGCCATCATGGAGCACTTCATGTCGGGTGCGGCGGTGGTCGAAGGCGCCAACGACGCCACCGAGGGCACCTACGACGCCGAGGACGAGAACGTCGTGGCGACCATCAAGGAGCTGCTCGAGACGCGCGTGCGCCCGGCGGTGGCGCAGGACGGCGGCGACATCACCTTCGCCGGCTTCCGCGACGGCATCGTCTACCTGCACATGCGTGGCGCCTGCTCGGGCTGCCCGAGCTCGACGGCGACGCTCCGTCACGGCATCGAGAACCTTCTCAAGCACTTCTGCCCGGAGGTGGAGGCGGTTCAGGCCGTCTGAAGCGCACGGGTTTCGGGACCCCCGCATTCAGCAGGGCTTTTTCCGTGTCCTTCCCGATCGAGGAGACCCGATGTCCGCTGCAATCGATCAGGCCGCGCTGGAGCAGGTCTTCCTCTCCGCGCGGACGCATAACGTCTGGCAGGATACACCCGTGCCGGACGCGCTTCTCGTCCGGATCGTCGATCTCATGGCGCTCGGCCCGACGAGCGCCAACTGCGAGCCTGCGCGCATCGTGTTCGTGAGGTCGCCCGAGGCCAAGGCGCGGCTCAAGCCGTTCCTCTCGGCGGGCAACCGGGACAAGACGATGCAGGCACCCGTCACGGCGATCCTCGGCTACGACCTTTCGTTCTACGAGAAGCTGCCGCGGCTGTTTCCGCATACGGATGCGCGGTCATGGTTCGCCGGGAAGCCCGAGCACATCGCCGAGACGGCGTTCCGCAACGGGTCGCTGCAGGGCGCCTATCTCATCCTCGCGGCGCGCGCGCTGGGGCTCGACTGCGGGCCGATGTCGGGCTTCGACCAGGCAGGCGTGACGGCGGCGTTCTTCGCGGAGACGCCGGTCAAGGCGAATTTTCTCTGCAATCTCGGATATGGCGATGCTTCGGCGCTGAGGCCACGCGCGCCGCGCCTCGCGTTCGAGGAGCTGGCGAAGATCGTCTGATCTGGGTCGGGCGAAGAGGTCAAACGCGCGCGTTGCACGATTCCCATCGTGCTTTATTCTCCGGGCCATGAATACGCTGGCTTTCGATACGTGCTTCGGCGCCTGCTCGGCCGCGGCCACCTGGTATACGCCGGACGGGCGCGCGGGGGCCTACCGTTTCGAGCGGCTCCTCAGGGGGCATGCCGAGCTCCTGACGCCGATGATCGGCGAGGTGATGGCGGAGGCCCCGTTCGATTACGGGGACATCGCGCGCATCGTCGTCACCACGGGGCCGGGCACCTTCACCGGGCAGCGCGTCGGCATCGCAGCGGCGCGGGCCCTCGCGCTCGCGACCGGCGCGCGGATCGGCACGCTCTCCAGTCTTGCGGTCATGGCCTATACGGCGGCCCACGACATCCCGGCCGAGGTTGCGGGCAAGGTGCTGGCCGTGGCAGTCGACGCACGGCGGGACGAGATCTACTTCCAATGCTTCGCGGGCCCCGGCTGGACGGCGCTCGGTGCCCCGGCGCTGCTTGCGCCGTCGGACGCAGCGCGGCTGCTCGACGGGCGGGCGGCGGTCGCGGTCGGGTCGGGGGCGGAGCTGCTGGTTGCGGCGGCGCGGGATCTGGGCATTGTCGCCTCGGCGCGGCTGCCGGACCTGGAGCCCGACGTGCGGTATGTTCCCGATGCGGCAGTGGCGGCCGGCACGGAGCGTCCGCGACCGCTCTATCTCAGGCCCCCGGATGCGAAGCCGCAGGATGGCGCTTCGCTCGCGAGGGTGTCGACGGGGGTGTCATGAGCGACGGCGGCGCATTCGATCCGAAGTACGTATCGCTGCTCTGGGCGGGGCCGGACCAGGCGGCCGAGGTCGCGCGGCTGCATACGGAGCTCTTCTCCCCGCCCTGGTCGGAAGAGAGCGTGCGCACGTTGCTCGATCATCCGGCTTCGACAGCGTTCCTCGCCATGGTCGGGGGCGTGCCCAAGACGTGCGTGGGGTTCGTGCTGGCCCAGCTCGCGGCCGACGAGGCGGAGATCCTGTCCGTCGGCGTCGCGAAGGACTGGCAAGGCAAGGGAATCGGACGGCGCCTCATCGAAGGCGTCGCGCGCGCGGCGCAGCGGGCGGAGGCCAAGACGCTCTTCCTCGAGGTGGCGGCCGACAACGACGCGGCCATGGAGCTCTACCGCCGCGTCGGGTTCCTCGGCACCGGTCTCCGGCGCGGCTATTATGCGCGCCCGGGCGGAGAGCCCGTCGATGCGGTGACTTTGTCCCTCAAGCTTTAGGCGCCGTTATGGAATCCGAGATCACGATCCGGTAGAACACCCCTAACCGCGGTCGCCGCCGGCGCGGCGGGATCCCTGGACCGGATGCGCGCGATGATGGTCTCGAAAGATGAGAGCCTCTCCCGGCTCGAGGTGCTGTGCGCCGAGCACGGGCTGCGCATGACCGGACAGCGCCGCGTCATCGCGCGGGTGCTGTCGGAGGCGCGCGACCATCCTGACGTCGAGGAGCTGCACCGGCGCGTGCATCTGGTCGATCCGCATATCTCGCTGTCGACGGTCTACCGCACGGTCAATCTGCTCGAGAAGAAAGGGATCCTGGAGCGGCATGCGTTCGGCAGCGGGCGCGGGCGCTACGAGGAGGCAACGCGCGGGCATCACGACCACCTGATCGACATCGGCACCGGCCGCGTGATCGAGTTCCACAACGCGGAGATCGAGAAGCTGCAGGAGAAGATCGCGCGCGAGCTCGGCTATGCGCTGGTCGGGCACCGGCTCGAGCTCTACGGCGAGCCGATCGACCGCAAGAAGACGCCGCGCAGGGGTTAGGTCAGGAACCTAGGTGCGGTGCGGACGGGTTGGACGCCATGGGAACGCTCAGAGCCGTATCCATCCTGACGGGATTTTTTGCGCTGACGGTGCCGCTGATGCCCGTTCAGGCCGTGTTGCTGCGGGTATCACCTGCGGGGGCGCGGCGCTTTCCGCACTGGTATCACCGGCAGGTCTGCCGGCTGTTCGGCCTCAAGCTCCAGGTCGACGGGAAAGTTGCCCGCGGTCAGCCCGTGCTGCTGGTCGCGAACCATACGTCGTGGCTCGACATCACCGTGCTGTCGGCGGTGGCACCGCTGTCGTTCGTGGCCAAGAAGGAGGTGGCGCACTGGCCGTTTGTGTCGTGGCTCGCCAAGCTGCAGCGCAGCGTGTTCGTCGACCGCGGGCGGCGCAGCGCCGTCGGCGCGACGACCAACGAGATCATGGCGCGGCTGGCCGGTGGCGATACGGTGGTGCTGTTCGCGGAGGGAACGTCCAGCGACGGCAACCGCGTGCTGCCGTTCAAGACATCGCTGTTCGCGGCGGCGAAGCCCTCTGCGAAGGCGTCCGCGGCGGGGCCCTCCGATGCGCCGGACGTCGTGGTGCAGACGCTGTCGCTCGTCTACACGCGGCTGCACGGCGTGCCGCTCAGCCGGTGGGCGCGGCCGATCGTCGGCTGGTTCGGCGACATGGAGATGCAGAGCCACGCCTGGTCGCTGCTCAAGGCGGGGCCGCTCGACGTCAGCATTCGCATCGGAGCCCCGATCCCGCTCGGGGACTTCGCCGACCGCAAGGATCTTGCGCGCCGCAGCGAGGCGGAGATCCGCGAGAACGTGGTGCGGCTGCTGCGGAGCTACCCCGAGGAGGCGGTGATCGCGGTGACGACCCCTGCGGCGGAGGACCGCATACCGGCGTCACCGACCCGCAACAGTCCGATGTTCCGCTAATTCGATTCGTCGGGCCGGCGCAGCGCGTTAACGCATTTCCGGGGAGCGTCCGGCGTGTGAGCATCGGGGGCTATCGCCGCGCGCCGACTGGACAAAACGGCGGCGCGATGCTGCAATGCAACAACAAAAGGTGCGTCGAGGGGCGAACTGTGGTACGGGCCCTGACGCACGGGAGACTCTGGACAGCCGGAAAGGCATCCTCTTGGACGATCTCGATCGAATGCCTTTCGAAGAGGCAAGCCCGCAGGCGGAGCCGGACGGGCACGCGGCGGCGCCGGCGGCGAAGCGCGTGTTCATCAAGACGTTCGGCTGCCAGATGAACGTCTACGATTCCGAGCGCATGAGCGAGATGCTCGCCGCGGAAGGCTACGTCGAGACCGACGCACCGGACGAGGCGGATCTGGCGATCCTCAACACCTGCCACATCCGCGAGAAGGCGGCGGAGAAGGTCTATTCGGACCTCGGGCGGCTGCGCGACATCAAGAGCGCGCGGGCCGAGGGCGGCAAGGAGACCCTCATTACGGTGGCCGGGTGCGTGGCGCAGGCCGAAGGCGAGGAGATCGTGCGGCGCGCGCCGGCGGTGGATCTCGTCCTCGGCTCGCAGAGCTACCATCGCCTGCCGGAGCTGCTCAGCCGCCTCCGGGGCGGCGAGACGGCGCTCGTCGAGACCGCGTTTCCGGACGAGGACAAGTTCCAGGCGCTGCCCGAGCGCGCATCCCAGAAGGCGGTGACGGCGTTCCTCACGGTGCAGGAGGGCTGCGACAAGTTCTGTACGTTCTGTGTGGTGCCGTACACGCGCGGCATGGAGTATTCGCGGCCGGTTGCGGCGCTCGTCGACGAGGCGCGGCGCCTCGTCCAGCGCGGCGTGCGCGACATCACGCTGCTCGGCCAGAACGTCAACGGCTATCACGGCGAAGGTCCGGACGGCGCGCCGACGACGCTGGCGGGGCTCATCGGCCAACTCGCCGGCATCGATGGGCTCCTGCGCATCCGCTACACGACGAGCCATCCGCGCGACATGAGCGAAGCGCTCATCGAGGCGCACGCGCGCGAGGACAAGCTGATGCCCTATCTGCACCTGCCGTTCCAGGCGGGCGCGGATCGCGTGCTCGCTGCCATGAACCGCAAGCATACGGCGGCGGACTATCTCGCCCTCATCGCGCGCATCCGGCGGGCGCGGCCCGATATCGCCCTTTCGACGGACATCATCGTCGGGTTTCCGGGCGAGAGCGATGCGGACTTCGAGGCGACGCTGGCGCTCGTCCGGGAGGCCGAATTCGCGCATGCGTTCTCGTTCAAGTACAGCCCGCGGCCGGGCACACCGGCCGCCACCATGGACGGGCAGGTTCCCGAAGAGGTGAAGCGGGAGCGTCTCGAGCGCCTGCAAGAGGTGATCGACGCCGGCTACCGGCGGTTCAACGGCGCGTGCGTCGGCAAAAAGCTTCCCGTGCTGTTCGAGAAGGCCGGACGGCATGCCGGGCAGCTCGTCGGGCGGTCGCCTTATCTACAACTCGTGCATGCGGATGCCGATCCGGCGCTCATCGGGCGCGTCATCGATGTGGAGATCCGCGCGGCCGGGGCCAACAGTCTCTCGGGCGCCATATGCGGGCAATCCTGAACCTGTTAACGGTTCGAGACGGGACGGAGCATTGATTCGGCGACTTTCGTCCCTATGCTAGGTCCGTTGGGCAGGACGCCCTTCCGCCCCGGTGGTCTCAGGAGACGAGACGATTGACAGCAATGCGCGGCCAGACGGCAGTAGGTCGGAGGCGAGTGGCTAAATCTCCCATTCAGAGCAAGCGCGTGGTTGTGCCTTTCGAGGACAACCGCCACCTGACCCGCCTCCTCGGCGAGTTCGACGCCAATCTGGCGCTCCTTGAGGACCGACTCGGCATCGAGGCGCACGCGCACGGCAACGTGGTCATCCTGTCGGGCCCCGAGACGGCGTGCGATATCGCGCGCGAGGTTCTGGAGCAACTCTACGCGCGCGCGGCCAAGGGGCAGCATGTCGGGCCCGGAGACTTCGACGGCCTGATCCGCCACGCCCGTCAGCAGGATACGGCGTCGTCCGACGGGCAGGCGCAGATCGCGACGCGGCGCAAGGTCGTGAAGGCGCGCACGCCCGCGCAGAGCACCTATATCCGCGCGCTCGAAAAGACGGATCTCGTGTTCGGCATCGGACCGGCCGGCACCGGCAAGACCTATCTTGCCGTGGCGTTCGCGGCGCAGTGCCTCGAGCGCGGGGTCGTCGAGCGCATCATCCTTTCGCGGCCGGCGGTGGAGGCCGGCGAGCGGCTCGGCTTCCTGCCCGGCGACATGCGCGAGAAGGTCGATCCCTATCTGCGGCCGCTCTACGACGCCCTCTACGACGTGCTGCCGCCCGAGAAGGTGGAGCGGGACCTCGAAAGCGGCATCATCGAGATCGCGCCGCTCGCCTTCATGCGCGGCCGCACGCTCGCCAACGCCTTCGTCATCCTCGACGAGGCGCAGAACACGACGAGCATGCAGATGAAGATGTTTCTGACGCGGCTCGGCGAGAACTCGAAGATGGTCGTCACGGGCGACCCGTCGCAGATCGATCTGCCGCCCGGCATGACGTCGGGCCTCGAGGAGGCCGTGCGGCTCCTCTCCGGCGTCGAGGAGATCTCGGCGGTGCGCTTCACGGGGGCCGACGTCGTGCGGCGCGATCTCGTGGCCAGGATCGTGGAAGCCTACGACACGGCCGGGACGAGGAAGCCCTGACATGCCCGGAGACCCGGACAGTCGAAGTCCGAGCGAGCGAAGTCCGAGCGCGGACGCGCGCGAGGCGCCGCTCTGGCTCAGTCTCGACATTCTGCATGAGGCGGGAGACTGGTCCCGGCTTGGACAGCGCGACGCTCTGATCGAAGCCGCGGGCCGCGCGCTTGCGTCCGATGCGCGGTTTGCGGCACGCCCTCCGGCGGAAGCCTGCGTGGCGCTCAGCGACGATGAGACCTTGCGCATGCTCAATGCCCAGTTCCGGGGCAAGGACAAACCCACCAACGTGCTGTCGTTTCCCGCGCTCGAGCGTTTCGGCGCGGCGAGCCCGCAACCGCTCGGCGACATCGTCCTCGCGCAGGAGACCCTCGAGAGGGAGGCTGCGGAGCAGGGCGTGACCGCCGCCCACCATCTCCAGCATCTTGTGGTGCACGGACTTCTGCATCTTCTCGGCTTCGATCACGAGACGGACGCGGACGCAGGGGAGATGGAGGGCCTCGAGATCGAGATCCTCGCCTCTCTCGGCATTCCCAATCCCTATGGCGGCGAGGAGCAGCCCCCTTCAGTTCCATGAGCAGCGACGACGACCAGATGGACGACGCGACCTACGGTACCGAGCGGCGCACGATGCGCGAGAGCGCGAGCGGCTGGCTGCAACATCTCTGGACCCGGCTCGGGCTCGCCGAGCAGCCGACGCTTCGCGACAAGCTCGAGGTGCTGGTCAAGGAAGAGGCGAAGGCCACGGGCGGGTTCTCGCCCGAAGAGCGCAAGATGCTGTCAGGCCTCCTCCGATTCGGAGCCTCGCGCGTCGACGAGATCATGGTGCCGCGCGCCGACATCATCGCCATCGAGGAGATGGAAACGCTCGGTGCGCTGATCCGGCTGTTCGAGGAGTCGGGCGTCTCGCGCATCCCGATCTATCACGACACGCTCGACGACCCGCGCGGCATGCTGCACATCAAGGACCTCTTCCGCTGGGTCTCGGCGGAGGTGGCGGGCCGCGCGTTGCGCGATCCCATCAAGCAGCGGCTGGTGTCCGGGGGCGACGGCGGCAAGGGCGAACCGGCGGCGGGCGCCAGGACGCCGGGGACGACCGACGGCAAGCCCGATCTCAGCCGCCTCGACCTCAGCCGGCCGATCGCCGTGCTGAAAATCCGCAAGCCCGTGCTCTACGTGCCGCCGTCGATGCCGGCCATGAACCTCCTGGTGCGCATGCAGGCGACACACGTCCATATGGCGCTCATCGTCGACGAGTACGGCGGCACGGACGGGCTGGTCACGATCGAGGACCTCGTCGAGCAGATCGTCGGCGACATCGAGGACGAGCACGACGAGGAGGAGGCGGACCTTATCGCGGTCGATCCGAAGCTCGGGCTGGTCGCTTCGGGGCGTGCGCCCGTGAAGGAGCTCGAGGCGCGGCTCGGGCGGAAGCTCCTCACGCCCGAGGAGGAAGCGGACATCGATACGCTCGGCGGGCTCGTCTTCACGATCGTGGGGCGCGTGCCGGCGCGGGGCGAATTGATCCGCCATCCGGCATCGGGGGTCGAGTTCGAGGTGCTCGACGCCGACCCGCGGCGGGTGAAGCGGCTCAAGATCCATGTCCCGTCGGCCAGCGGCGACGCGGCCGGCTGATCCACCATGGGCGCGCGCGACCTCATCGGTGATTGGCATCATACGGTGAGGTCGGCGCGGGGCTGGCGGCGGCGTGGGCTGGCGTTCGCGGCGGGCGCGCTGTCGAACCTGGCGCTCGCGCCTTTTTTCTTCGCCCCGATTCTCTTCCTCACGCTCCCGGTTCTCGTCTGGCTCATCGACGACGCGGCGGCGCATCCCGGCGGCCGGCGCGAAGCGGCGCGCGCGGCGGGCGGCGCGGGATGGTGGTTCGGGCTCGGCTATTTTCTTTTCGGGCTGTTCTGGATCGGGGAAGCGTTTCTGGTCGAGTCCGAGAAGTTCGGCTGGCTGTTACCGCTCGCGGTGTCGGCGATGCCGGCGGGGCTCGCGCTCTTCTGGGCGGGGGCTGCGGCCGGTGCGGCGACGGTCTGGCGGCCGGGCGTCGGGCGGCTCCTCGTGTTGGCGCTCTTTCTCGGCGCCGCGGAATGGCTGCGCGGGCACATCCTGACAGGCTTCCCGTGGAACGTGCTCGGCTATGCGTTGACCTGGCCGCTCGTTCTCATGCAGAGCGCGAGCCTCCTCGGCATCTACGGTCTGACGCTGATCGCGGTGCCGGTCTTCTCAGCGCCGCTCGTTCTGACGGCCGAGGCTTCGCGCGGGCGGTTGCGGCGCAGGGCGGGCCTCAAGGCGCTGGCGATCACCGGCGTGCCGCTGGCTCTGCTTGCCGCTTACGGGACGGCGTGGCTTGCGACGGCGCCGGCGGGCACCGTCGAGGGCGTTAAGATCAGGATCGTGCAGCCGAGCGTTGCGCAGCGCGACAAGTGGCAGCCGGAGAAGCAGGCCGAGATCTTCCAGGATCACATCGCCCTCTCGGAGAGAGACGCCTCCGGCAAGCGGGACGGTCTCGCCGGGATCACGCATGTGATCTGGCCCGAAGCGGCGATGCCGTTTCTGCCGCTCGAGCATCCCGAGGCCCTTGCGGCCATCGGCGAGATGCTGCCCGACGGCGTGTTCCTGCTGACGGGCGCGCTCCGGCGCGAGGGGGCCGGTAGCGGCGGCCTCGCCGGGCGCCCCGAGCGCGCTTACAACAGCCTCATGGTGTTCGACGGCGCGGGCGCTCTGGAAGCCGTCTACGACAAGACGCATCTGGTGCCGTTCGGCGAGTATCTGCCGTGGCAGGGCGCGCTCGAGGCGATCGGTCTCGAGCAGCTCACGCGACGGCGCGGAGGGTTCTCGGTCGGCGTCACGCCGCGGCCGGTGCTCGCGGTACCGGGACTTCCGCCCGTCGGGGGGCTCATCTGCTACGAGGCCGTGTTTCCCGGTGTCGGCGCACAAAGCGAGCGGCGCCCGGGGCTTTTCGTGAACGTCACGAACGATGGCTGGTTCGGCGATACGACC